>JAEEGL010905828.1_pt1 | contig 11985 bp, 24 predicted proteins | sample 9134231 | NCBI WGS metagenome assembly JAEEGL01 (sample SAMN16246548, study PRJNA631951) | gut metagenome | biome: gut microbiome; feature: rumen; material: fiber-attached | host: Bos | place: Iran: Karaj | collected 2018-10
ACCCTTTCAAGAGCGGGCCACTAATTATTAAATTGTAATTAAATACCAGTATCTTCAAATGATACTGTAATAACTACATCCTCTTTACCTTCTGCACCAATTGTAATTGCTCTAGCAACAGAAGAAATAGATTCAGCTTTGACCCAGAAAATAATTTGGCCAGCTCCTAACCCTACCGAAGCGGCCTCATCTGCGTCAGCTTGAGCCAAAGTATAACCATTCCATTTAGCGCCTACAATTGTGTCAAGGTTTGTATCCAAGTCAACACCAATCCACTTGCCACTACCCTGGTTAGGGTCAGTAGAATTAAATGAATTTAACTGACTTAAATCACCTCTAATTACAATATTATTGCCACTTTGAGATATGGTAACAGCGTCCTGATTTGCCTGTGAAGCAACCTTGTTCACATCATTAGGCGCAGTTATCAGCTTTTTAGCTGTTACCCTCATTAATTTCCCTCGGCCCCACTCTCTGCCACTAATTTGACAACTTTATTATCATTAGTTAAAGCAATGAGTTTGACAACTCTACCAAAAATATCATTACATCTTGTGTTAGCATCTCTTTCAGTCTCAACTGTGACACCCTTCTTCATAAAGCAAGTAATAGCTTCTTTAGTAGCAATAAATGCTTCACCTGAAGGAACTGCATCACTAACATAAACTGGAATACCAGCAACTGAACCAATGTAATCACTTCTTACATAGCCTTCAACATATTTCAGATGGTCTTCAAGTTCAATCTGAATTTCAGCGGAATCAGCTGTGTTAACAAGCATAAATAAACCTGTATTAACTTCATCAGGCATACCAGCTTTTGCTCTAACAATAGCGGCAAATGACCAATCAAAGTTATTAACAACATTAGTAGCTTTATCAAATTCAGCAACAATTTTAGTTGTGTTGTCATTGATAATCTGCTCGCTTAAGTGCTAAATAGCTTTCTCAATTGCTTTAGGGTCATTCCATTCTTGCTCATCAAAATACTGAACCCAACCTTGTGTTAACTTAACTTCATAAGTAACATCTTCGAATTCAGAACCGATTTTCTCTGTGTTGCCTTCACCCATTGCTAATTCTTGAACATCACCAATACCAGTATATTTTCTAACTCTCTTAACCATACCAGGTGCTTCTGTCATAGAATAATCAGTAGTAATGAACTGATTTAAATCTAATTTAGTAATGAGTTGCTCTTCTAACATTTCAGCTAAAACTTCATTGTCAAAAGTTTTAATACTAGCTGTATCGTATTTAGACATCTATATGTCCTCCTTTAACCTATTAATTGATTATAAACTTCTGGGTTATTCTGTTTTAAGCTAACCCTTTCAGAATAAGATAATTTCTTAAAATCTTCTTTACTCATACTTTCGTTTAAAGGAAGACTCTGCTTTGGCGTTTTAGATGCCAGTCTTTTTTCCACCTCTGCCTTCACACTTGCTTTAAAGGCTTGGTCAAGTAACTAAATATTTGAATTCATAGTTTCAGCATCTTCAGCCACTACAAAATCTACCAGCTGTAAAGAAATTCCTTTTTCAGCCAGAATCTTTGAAGCTTCATTTTTATTTTCCAATAAAGCAAGCTCCCTTTCTTTCTCAAGTATAGCTTGTTCTCTCTATTGGAGTTCATACTCATACTTCTCTTGCTCATTCATCTTGGCAAGTTTCTCTGCTTCTCTGACCTTGGCCGCATTTTTTTCAGCCTGTTTCTTTAAGGCTTGCGAGACCCTTCTGTCTCCCTCCTGTTGGAGTAAGGCATCTACCTCTTCTTGAGTATAGGTCTTTGTTTCTTGACCCTCATTATTTTCTTGAGTTCCAATTTTGTTTTCGTCCATAATTTTCTCCTTCGGCCCCATTTAGGTTCCTAATATATTTAATCTTCTTCAATATCTTCTTGTTCTATATTGCCCTCTTTTGTTTCTTCAAATGCTATATAAGAACAAGCGCAATTTGGATGGTATGGTGGCAATTCTGCTCCAAGTTCTGCTTCCCGCAAAGGAACAACATCACCAACGTAATCCAAACAAACTCCACCGCATTCAGCGTCACCGACTATCTCGATATATTCAATTCCCATATCAAGATAAGCTTCTTTTGTTGCCTAACTCCACATAGCAACTGTTTCTGTTTTTAATAGTCGGGCGGCTGCTGATGCCGTAGAGCCTGTTAATTTTCGCCAAGCTTCTATCATCCAATCCATTCCCTTACCCTATGTAATTCCTTGTTCTAAAACATAGTTTAATTTAGATTGGAAGTTTGCCACGTGACCATACAATCTATCACTATAAATCTTCCCATCTTGACACCAAGGTATTTTTAAATAATGAGAAGTAATATAGGTATCTGTAATCTGAACTTTTGTATCAAAATATTCTTTTCCAAGAGAAGAAGGAAGAGTAGAAATAGAAGGAGCAAACAATATTTGAGTTTGAATAAAGGTATCTTTAAAAGTGCGGGTAAGGCTGTCCTCATACACCATCATAGCAAACCAAGCGCAAGAAATTATGTGTTCCCACTCTTTATTTTCTAATTCTTTTACTAAACTATACAAATTTGGATTATCATAAATATCAATTCTCTTATTTAAATCTATGCCTTTCTTCAGAAGTTTTTTTAATTCCTTTTCATAGTTCTTAATAACTTCTTCTGAAACTTTATACAAAAAAATATCAAATTTATATTCATCCTTGTAAGCCTCTTCAAGCATCTACAAAAGCATTTCCACAGTAGGCTCAATGTATTTATTATACTTGTTCATCTTCCTCTTCTTCCTTGTTCATAGCTTTTGTTTGATAATCTACTGCTGTGAAAAAAGGATTATTTTCTTTTGCTTTTTCCTTCTGTTCTTCTAATCTTTCTAACTCTGCCTGAACATCTTCGACAAATGGAATTTGAGCTAACAGAGTTTCATCACTAACTATGTCTGATAGTGTAGCGACCATAGTAGCAAGTTCAGTTTCATTAGCTGGTAAGTTTCTGGTAAAGACAATTTCAATATCTCCCCATTTAGCTTCGCCTTCTAATAAGTTATCAATTTGATTAATTAATTTTAATCTTTGCTGAATACCCTTCTTAAATTTTCTTTCTTTAATAGAAACAATATTTTCTGTGCCTAATGTTTTAAATTTAATTGCTATGCCAGAAGCATTTGAAGCAAAATTCTCATCAGACATATTTGGGCATTTCGCAAATTTATGAATATCATTGTCAAGTCTGTCTTTAAGATTTTCACTACTTCTATCATTACCAGTTTTTATTAACCATTCGGCCTTTGTGCCTTGATCCATTAACAAAACTTTGTCTTTACGCATTTTTTCCACATCTTCACTATCAGCGTTATAACCATACAAAGCTAAATAGGCATCTGTGAAATATTCTTGGTCATTTAAAGTGTCGCTTTCCATTTTGTCATAAGCATCAATGAGAGTAATGACTTTTTCAAAATCTCCAACCTCATCTTCGTTATTCTAATAAACTGCGACAGGCACCATACCAAATAAATGCTCATACTAATCAACAAGTTGTAAGTTTGACATTATTTCATCTGTTTTAAAAACTGTTGTTCCTTTATCATCAATTACTTCAATTGTTATATATTTGACATCTTTAACAAAATCATAATTTTCATAATATCTAATAAAATACAAAAGTTTTTTATCAATAGTTGTATCATAAACTGGAATACATTCTGGTGTTTGGAGATTGGCTAATTTTATTTGTCCTTCTTCATCACAATAAACAAGTTCATAAGCCACACCAAATATACTTGCTTCTTTAGCCAATTCCACATTGTTATCAGCCTCATCCGTATAATCAAAAATAGCATTTAATTTATCCAGAATTGCCTAATCGCAATTATAAGTAATCGGTTTCCCTAAAAAGTATCCAGTCAATGTATCAGTAATGTATGATGCATAAGGGTTTGCGATTTTATTATTTGGCCTCTGCTATTCAACTTGCGGCCTACTTAAAATAACAATGTTTTTTGCATCATAATACTTTGCCAATTTTAATAACCTTGGTAACTCTTCCTCTTTATGTTTCTTTACTATTTTTAGTATCAATTCATTAGTTAGAGTTACAGAATTATCTAATCTAATCATCAAATCCTCCTTAAAACAGTAGGTCTTTTGACATAGTATTTAATTGTAATCTCTAATCTAAACACTACATAGAATACCTTAAAGCATCTAAATAATGGTTATACATATCTAAAGGCTCATTGATATATTCATTTGTATTCTTGTCTTTTTTCCAAGAATAATTGTTTAATTCTTCAATTACATTTTCACAATCAGGATGAACTATTATTTCATACTGTTGTAATTTCTATATTCCCTATAAAATGCTTCCCTTACCTTTTACGCAAGGTTTAATTCTCTAAACTCCTAATCTTTTAATTTCATCAATAGATTTCTGTTCGGCACTATCAGCCATTATCACTGATTTTCCAAATCCAATAGTCTGAATAGCTCTAGCAATTTGGTCATTTAGAAATCCAGTGCCGCCCCATTCTTTAAAGACATAAATGCGGTCTTCTGTAACTATACTTGCCACAAATGCCGTTGGGTCATTAGTATAGCCAAAGTCCAAACCGCAAGCCATTTGTCCTTTAATCTTATCTTTATCGAAATCTAAAATCTGCCAATTATTATAAACAAGTTTATCAAGACTACCGAACTCACCAAGAGCGTAAATCTTATAATAAGGCTCATTAGTATTCTTCATTTGTAAAAGAGCTTTAACATACTCTTCTGGCAAGAATCTGTTATCTAAATAACTTGTATGTATTATCTTTACATCCTATCTAAATTCATCATAATCTACATTTTCAGCAAAAAACTATAAATAACACCAATTAGCTTTGCTTACAGGGTTAAAAGATAAAATAATTTGCTAATTCTCAACTCCTGGTGCTCTAATTCTCAAGTTAATCTAACTAAAATCATCAAGAGTAAATTCTGTGGCCTCTTCTAACCAAGCATCAGTAAGGCCAGTAATAGACTTAATCTTCTCACTATCGTCCAACCCCATACATAAAAATACAGAGCCGTTGGGTAAAGTAATAGTGAAATCAGTCCTATTAATCCTACAGTAATTTAAAATTTGAAACTAACTTAAGGTATCCAAGAGCATCTAAAAAGTAGAGTTTTTAGTTGTCTTATTAATTTTTCTTAATACAAGAATTTTTCTTTTATCCGTTAAAGCTTTAAAAACTAATTTCTATGCCGCATAATGCGATTTGCCGCTACCAGCCCCTCCATATAAGACTAAAAATCTCTTTCCATAGTCTCTTAAATCATCATAGTAAGCGGGAAGAAAAATATTCTTGTGTATATTTAATTTCATAAGAATAGAACATTTCCGTGTTGAATTAAAATAACTCTTAAAAGATATGCGGTTCTGGAATCCATATCGTGCCCCAATTTCATAGCCTGTTGTAATTCCTCCGCATTTTCAGGGTCAAAATCGCACTTTATACTTCTAAACTCGTGTAAAGCCTTGTTTAATGCTGTAGCAGCCTCAGCCGCTGTTTGAAACTTTTCTTCAATCTGTGTTTTAGCTTCTTCAATTGTCATCTTCTGTGTCCTCCACTATATTTACTTCAATAATATCTTTATTTTCAGTTCTAATAGTCTGAAGGTTCAAGTTTCTACTTAACAAATCAAGAGCTTTAATTTTTACACTTTTATTTTCTCTTGTCTTAGGCTCAAAAGCAATATCGGCAATTTCTGACATTACTCTAATCGCATCAATATTCAATCCCTCATAAATTTCTTGTCGCCTTTGTTTGAGGTATTCTTGAACGTGAGGCAATCTTAATAAGTCATAAGGATATGTATAATCCTTCTCTTCAGTCTTGTTATATACCTTCATATAGGCCCTACGAGCATTCATCCCATTTGCAAGGTATTCATCAACAAACTGTTTCTGTCTCTGATTGATTGTCATTTTAGCCTCCTTGAACTTCACCCATTATATATAAAAAAAAATAGCATTACTTTTTGTTACTCTGTCCAGCTAAAATAGTGTTTAAAGATATAATTTTAGCCTTCTAATTAATAACAAATTTGTGCCAATTTTCTTCTTTCGGAATTTGCGTATTCAAACAAGGCAGATACTCTCTAATATATCTACCTTCCATTTCACCTAATTCATTTTCAATATCTTGGCTCTATGCCTAATATAGCATTCCAAAAGAGATAGAATAATTATGCCGCAAAGCATCTCTAAATACGGCATACTTATGTCCTTTATTATTCTCTTGTGTATTTATTATGTGGGCGGCCAACCGCTATAAGCAGTTTACACTCTTGCCTATATATACTAACTAACCTTCTATTGATATTGAATAGATACCAGGTTTATCATATTTCTATACTATTTCTGGGAACTATTGTAATTCCTAATATTTTTTCTAAACTAAATGATATTTATTATCCATTTTTATCCTTTCTTCTGGTCCCTGTCAGAGTTATGAACTCCAAGGGAGTTCATAACTCTAATTATGAGCCCTTGGGTTCATAATTCATTGGGTCATTACATATTTATATTAAGGTTATGAACTTGACCTGTTTTGAACTAATTATGACCAGTTTTGAGCTAGTTATGAACCTTAGGAGCTTTAAGCTCTCTTTACTGTTGATTCTGAACAACCAAGCTGTTCTGCAATTTGCGCATTACTATATCCTAAAGTTTTTAATAACCTAATCTCTTCTTTGTTATAACTTGTTGGTCTTCCACCCTTTGAACCCTTTTCTATTTGTTCTTGTCTTCTCTCTTTAGCTAAATCTATTGTATAAAATATCTGGTCTAAACCAAACATCCATACTTCACTTTCTTCTTCTGGCTTATCTCCATATAAACCATAATTATTTACTGCTTTCAGGAAGTCATAAGCTTTTTCCTTACCGACTAACTTCTCTATTTTGTTAGCTACTTCCTATACAGTTTCATAAAATAAATATTGTGTCATTCGTAGTTTTGTCCTTTCGTAATTATTTTAATTTAGCAAGAGCTTTCTATAACTCTTTACTATCTTCAAAAATGTAATTGTCATATTGCGGTTGATATTCGTTTGGGATAACCTTAATTATCCTAAACCCCATCTTTCTTAGTTGGTAAGCTATACGTCTTGTATATATAACCTGCGTCTTCATCATCTAATAAGTTCCTTTCGTATATAATTTGTCTATAACCTATTCGTAAAATTTCACTTAAGGTTAATTCGTGTTCTTGAGCATACTATTCTAATAATGCTCTGTCTTCAGTAGATATTCTAACTCTTGTAACTGAATTCCATTCCATTTTTATCTCCTTTGGACCACAAGAGCTTTGAGAAAAAATGGGAGAGCTATTAACCCTCCCATCTTAAAGAAGAAAGAACACACCTACTTTAGATGTGCCTGTAATGAAAAAGTAACTCTTGGTCTATTATTATTATATCATTTTTTTTTAAATAAGTCAAAATTTTTGGGGAGTCACCGAGAAAGGATACGAAAAAAGAGATGACCCCCCGCAAAACGAATTAAGGAATTAAGTAATTATGGCTTAAACTTCCATACTATATATAAAATTTAAGACCACCACTTTATTTACTGTGGCCCAAAATTTTTGTTGATTTTTAAAATTTTTTTGCTATATTTATACTGAGGAGGTATAAGAAGATGAAAGAGTATAAAAAGGTAACTATTGAGGATTTAATTGCTGATGCCACCAAACACAACAGAACAACTGTTCTTAAATCTATGGCGGCCAAAAAGATTAAAGGGAGAAAGGTTAGCTTCTTGGAACTAAAGAGAAACTATTTTGAGATGTTCTATCCAGAAGATATTCCAAGAGCAAAAGAAAAAGCCCCTACTTTTTGGGAAAGGATTGAGGAGCTCTAATTTGCGCTCTGACGGCTTTTTCTTCACTCGTGGAGGGAATTAAGGCAAAAAACTGAAAAACCCTTTAAATGACAAAATAGCCACCCTAAAGTGGCTTTTTTGTTTTCCTATTGTTAAAAAGCAGAAGGTTCTGGGTCATAAAGACGTTGGCAACCGTGATTTTTTTTGATCGTTTGATTAAAATACTTACCCAAACTTTCTGCTCCTCTAAACTCTTCAAAGATATCTTGAGTCACATCAAAGTATCTGTATTTATTTCCAGACCAAAACACAACATCAAGATATCTATTTTTATCGTCATACTCTATCTCTCTTATGCTTGTTGAATCCACTTTCATACTTATACCTCAAACTAGACACACAGATTTAATTGTTTAACAGACAATACCTATAACCTTATTTGCTGTATGTGCCTTTCTTATTTTCTATATTTATTATAACAAAATTTTTTTAAAAAATCAAAAAGCAGCGCCTTAACTTTGGCTTACTTTCTGCTTTCTACTCCTCTTTTTCTTAAGTTGGTCTAATGGTGCGTGGTCGCTATAGTTAGGCTTGAGGTCTTGTCCATACAGCCTTACGTATTTGTTTGTCATAGACATAGACTTATGTCCTAAAATGTTCTTCAAAGCAAAAGCGTTTCCATTGGTCTTTATCCAACCAGCGGCAAAGCTATGCCTTAATCCGTGTATGTTGCTCTTCTCTAATCCTTTCTTCTGGCAATACCTTTTGAAGCTTAAATGGAGGGCATTGGTTGTTAGGGGTTCATCACCAACGTTTGGGAACAAAAAACCATCAGGTATGTCCCTCCACATTTTGATGTATTCTTTCAAACAGGATTCTAATGATTCACTCAACGGAACAACAAGAGCCTGATTATTCTTTGTGTGGGGGTATGAGATTTCTTTTCGTGTGAAATTTACATCTGAAACTTTTAAACTACAAACTGTTTTAGCTCTAGCACCAGTAGCCATAATGAAACTAACGATAGCCCAGGTCCTCCATTCTACAAAAGTATCGCTTCTTCTTGGATGCTCTAACAAAACCATTATCTCTTCATCTGTGAAGGCTTTAGGCATCTCCTCTTGCACTTTCAATAATTGAACTTTAAAAGGTTCAACAATATACTTCTTATCAATTGCGAAATACAGAACGGCCCTCATATCTCTCAAATAGTGATTAATAGACTGAATAGACAGCTCTTCATTTCTCATATGTTGTATCCATTTATAAACTGTCCTCTCATCAATATCACTACACAATGTTTTTTCTGTTAGGCCTAAGTCTTGTTTAAAAACTTTGAATGTAAGTCTGTAGTTGTCTATCGTTGCTCTTGATAAATTCATTGCTTCTTTTCTCTCAATGAATTCTTCAAATGCTTCTTCCAAAAAAACTTCGTCCTTACCAACGCTTCTTTTAATCTTCTGCTTCATTGAACAACCTCCTTAATCAAACGGTCTCGATTTAACCAATTTAATTAATAAAATATCACAAGAAGTCAAGTTGTCAACACAAAAAAAGAAAAATGGCCAAACTATAGAAAAACATTAGTTTGACCATTTGTCTATGAGCGTGGAGGGGCTCGAACCCTCGACAACTTGATTAAAAGTCATACATTCAAGCTGAAGTTCGAGTGCTTAACCCTCAACCAATATAAATTCAATGTTTTTTGGATTTTGACTACTTGATTATTGCTGACTTGACTACTTGATTCTGTAGGTTGTTCTTCCTAATATTCAGTCTCAATTTAACCACTGAAATTGGAGCCTCTGTTTCTGCGAGGTGCGCCAAACAAACCATTCAAAATTATCTTAAAAACATCTCACAAAATCTAAAAATTGATTAAATTTTCACCCATCAAAAACCAAGTCTCTCTGAAAATTTAATAGCATTTTTGAATCAGAAATATAGCATTTTAATCCAAATCATTTATGAACTGTTTCATCCATTGCAAGTCTTTTTCTATTTGCTCCTAACTCTAAATATATTTATCAATAAAGTTAGGTTGTAAATTAGAAATCTCACAATAATCTCTCTCTGGCTCTCTTGGATATCTTACAATTTTACAACACCTTTGAACTAATTTCAACTTCTTGATGTTGTCAATTATTATAATAGAATCACCCAAGTCAACTTTCCCCAATTTAGCCAGTTCAATTTTATAACTACATCTTGGTTGCGCTAATTCAGCTAAATACTCCTAACCCTTCTAAATCAACTACTCTTTGTATTCATAATCAGTGTTCCAAACTCTAGCAATTCTCTTATTCGAATAACTAAAGTTCTCTAAATAATCTCTTCCATTATTCAACTCACCAATCATCAACCCATCTTTTCCAATAGGATAAAGAATTGTGCAGTAGTCATAACTGTTAGAGTTATCAGCTAATTGAATTAAGTTTCTCTGATTAGCGGCCAATTCAGTTACTCTATTCCCTCTCTTATCATAAACTATAAGCTTCTTATTCTTTGTATCAAACTCCACCTCTTGAGCATAAGTATTCTTTAAATGCTTGATAGCAGAATAAGCTGTGATATAACTAGTCTGATAATCAATCTGGCTGTTATCCTAACTTCTATAATCAACAGTCCAATCAGTGCCAGCAACAGCATATTGATAACACTGTTTAATAGATTTCTGATAACAATCAAATGTGATAAATAAATAACCAGTTAAGTCTTCAATATTAGCTCTACAAAAAACATTGATGAACTTATTATCTACATTCTCATTTTCTTTTATAACAAAGGAATAGTCCGCGGTTTCCGCATAATTCTCCTCTTGAATCAAGTCAAAGTATTCCTCTAAACAAGGAACTTGAAATTGCAGAGACCTCAAACCATTGTTCAAGGTCTCCGTAATCTCTACGTTTTTAATATTTGAATCTAACAGTTTAAGGAATACTTTATTTCTATTATATATCTTAATCATAAAATCTCCTTAAATAAATCTTGCGTTAAATTCAATTTGAACTAAACATTGTGAGCCGTTAGATATTTGCACTTGGTTGAGGCCAGGTAATAACCGAGGAAACTACCAAGCATTATAATGCTCAAAATAATCCTGTTCATCTAATAATACTTCCCCAGTCTCACCATCAATAATAAGTTCTTGACCAGTATTTACATTATCTACTTCTATTGGCTCATCAGACAGCCCCATAATTGTTATATTAACCAAATCTACTTTTGGAATAATAGTAACCTTACAAGGGGCTGGAGCAGTTCCAGTGTTTGTGACACTGAAACTACTCCCATTATTATCAAAATTAATAGGATAATACATTATAATACCTCACTTGTATTGTTATCTAATCTAACCCAACCTTCACCAGTCCAAGCCCAATAAGTATCTTTAACCTTATAAGGACAAGTAATTCTATCACCTAACTGATATCTACCAGTTCTATATTGGTTATCCTCTAATGGTATTGAATAATAATTAAGGTAATTAACACTTACGGCATAGGTTTTATTTAATAACTCAGTATCTTTACTTGTATTTCTTATAGCAACCCATTTAGTCCCATCAAAATACCATTTAGTCAATCCATCTGTGCCTGACCAGAAATCTGTATCATAAAGATAACCAGTAATATTAGCAACCTATGTTGCATTGATAGAAGTTGTTGAAATATACGGGGTAATAGCACTAGAAGACCCAATCCATCTAACCATTTTCTCGTTAACTAATTCAAAGGCATTAAATTGCGATTGCGCCACTTGCTCAGTGTTAGAAGATGTAAACCAATATTCACCAGTTCTATACCATTCACCCTCTACTCCGTGAAGAGCATCACTGGTATAAGCATTAACAGGAACCCAAGTCCCAGATGCTAAGGTTCTAATTTCTCTAGCGTATAAATCAGGCTTATGATATAAGATTTTATCTTCATTTATCTTTACAAGAAGTTTAGTTTCTGTATAATCAAAAGTCCAATCATCAAACAAGTTTTTATCTGGAGCAGTATAAATATCATCTTCCATTAAGTAAATATTATCTACGCCATCAAACTCAAAATAAGCGGCCAAATCCTCACCCTAATAACGATATCCATTATTATAATAATAACCATCTGAAGCGTGTTTTGGACT
>JAEEGL011038108.1_pt1 | contig 11985 bp, 10 predicted proteins | sample 9134231 | NCBI WGS metagenome assembly JAEEGL01 (sample SAMN16246548, study PRJNA631951) | gut metagenome | biome: gut microbiome; feature: rumen; material: fiber-attached | host: Bos | place: Iran: Karaj | collected 2018-10
AATTTCTTCTTGTACTAATTTTAAAGACTTTCAAGCAAGAAGAATGAACATAAAATATAAAAGTGCTCAATCTAAAAAAAGAGAGTTTGTTCATACATTAAACGGTTCAGGAGTTGCTGTTGGAAGAACTTTTGCAGCTATACTTGAGTATTATCAACAGGAAGATGGTTCTGTTGTTATACCTGAAGTTTTAAGAAAATATACGGGGTTTGATATTATTCCGGTAAAAAAACAGTAAAAATAAAACAATGTACAGTTTATATCAGATATTTTTATATGTATCTTCTTTAATATCTATAATATTGGCATTGTTTGTCTTTTTTAAAAATAAAAAAAGTAATATTTCAATTGTTTTTGTCTTTTTTTGTTTATCTGTTTGTATATGGTTGTTTTCATATGCACAGGTAAATTCATCTATAAATTTAGAAAATGCTTTTGTTTGGTCAAAAATAGGTTTTATCGGTATATTGTTTATCCCGTTATTTGCATATTTGTTTTTATCTTATTTTATTGATTTTAAAATAAAAAAATCTATAAAAATTTTACTTGTATTTCTTAATATATTTTTTATCATTGAATTGTTTTTTTCAAATTTTATTTTAACGCAGGTTTATAATACATCTTGGGGGGTATATCCTCACGCAGGTAATTTTCATATCATATTTTTAATTTATTCAGTTATAATGTTTATTGTACCTATTTACAATTCTTATAGATATATACAAAATCCTGAACTTGCATCTGTAAAAAAACAAAAAGTAATACAAATTATTTTGGTATATATCGTTTATATGTTATTATTTGTTTTTGATAATTTGTTTTTTTATGATTTTTTACAATTAGAGCCTATATCTTATTTAACGGTTTTATTTTACTTGATTTCCATATCATTTATTCTTTCTAATTATAATCTTGTAAATATAAAAGTTATTTTTATAAAGTTTTTTATCTTTATATGTATATTGTTTTTAGTTCTTATTATTACAAAATATATTTTAATATTTTCTACAAATATATATGTTTCAAATTTTATTACATTTATGCTTACAATAGGCTGTTTTTTTATTTATAAAAAAATTGTTACAAAAACAGAAGATTTTTTACTTTCTAAAAATAAACATTATCAAAATTTACTTATTCATGCTGCAAGTGGTATGGCAAAAGAACATGACTTGAATAGATTATTAAAACTTATAGCAATTATTGTTTTAAAAACAATAAAAGTTAATTTTATAGCTATATTTTTGGAAAATTCAGAAAACAAAAACTATGAAATGAAAATTATAAGAACTTATTCAAATTCAACAAATGAATTGATGTTTTCTTATGATAAAAATCATCCGTTTATAAATTATATAAGTAGTAAAGAAGAACCATTTTTATTTGATGAAATGCCACAGTATATAGCCCGTTCTGTGGTATTACCTTTTAGGCCTGCACTTATAATACCTTCTTTTTTTGAGAGAGTAAAAGGTTTTATGGTTATAGGGGAAAAAAATAACAAAGATGTCTATACAAGAGAAGATATGAATATATTTAAAATGTTGGCAAGACAGGCTTCTCTTGCTATGGAAAACTGTTTATTCTTCGAGAAATATAAACAGGCTCAAGAGAAAATTTTTGCTGCAGAAAAACTCGCATCAATAGGTGGATTAGCAGAAGGGATTGCCCATCAAATAAGAAATAGATTGAATCATTTCGCACTAATAGCAGGAGAGTTAAAATATGAATTATTAGGCTTTCAAAATAAGAACAAAAAACTTCTAGAACAAAATAATGAATTGAAGGATAGTTTTAAATATTTTGATACTTTGTCGGAATCATTGGATAATAATGTAAAAAAAACAGATGATGTTATAAAAGGCGTTTTGGATTATGCAAAAATAGAAGCAAAACATACGATGTTTGAGCTTTTTAATTTAAAAGAAATTATAGTATTGGCTTTTGATTTGTTAAAAATAAAACATCACTTGTCGGATAAATTCAATATTCTAACAGATTTTGACGATACTGAAACAATTTATGGAGTAAAGGCACAGATGATGGAAGTTATATATAATCTTATAGATAATGCTTATGAGGCTATAGATGAAAAATTAAATTTTTTACAAAGAAAAAATATTTTTAATTTTTCTCCTAAAATAGAAATTTCTCTTACCAAAAAAGAATATGTCAATTTGATTAAAATTTCTGATAATGGAATTGGAATTAAAGAAGAAAATATTCAGAAAATATTTGTCCCGTTTTTTACAACCAAAACAGCTGCAAAGTCAGGAACCGGAATAGGAATGTATATAGTAAAAAGAATAGTGACAGAAAATTTGAAAGGAAAGGTTGAATTAAAATCTGAGTATATGAAAGGGACGGAAATTATAATAGAGTTACCGAACGAGTTGATAAAAAAATAATCTTATATTATAATTTAAGAAGTCAATTTAGACTTTTGCGGGGAATATTCAGTGAACAAAAAAGTATTAATTGTTGATGACGAAGAAGAAATAGTTGTTTTTATGTCAAAATTTTTAAAAAGATTAAAAATTGACAGTGTTATGTGTGCTTCCGGTGAAGAAGCAATAGAAATATACAAAAATCAAAATTTTGATTGCGTTCTTTTGGATATTCATTTGGGCGGTATCAGTGGAGTTGACGTTTTAAAAATATTAAAGGATTTTGATCCAAACATTAAGGTTATAATAATTACCGGTAGTATAAGCGGAGACAATAAAGATATGGTAATGCGTTTGGGAGCATTGGATTATTTACAAAAACCTATAGAATTGAACGATTTAAAAGATAAGGTTCTAAAATATATATAAAATGGAAAATATATATGCGGTAACTGATATTGCAAGAGATTGTAAAGTAAATATAGCTTTAGATGAAATTTTTTTTACAAAACAGCCTTTCATTCCAATAATAAGATTTTACAGATGGACAAAGCCTGCATATACAATCGGTTATTTTCAACATATTGCAGAATTAAAAAACATAAACAATTATGATGTTATAAGAAGATTAACGGGGGGGCTTGCCGTACTTCATAATAAAGATTTATCGTATTCATTTATAGTTTCCGATGAACAATGGGACTATATTTACAACCAGGAAGAAACTTACAGAATCATACATTCTAAAATGGAAGAATCTTTAAAAGATATCGGAATAATTTGTGATAATGAAATATCAGAAAACACTACACCTAATAACTTTTCATGTGTTAATACCTTTTATAAGGATGATATTTTTTTTAAAGGTAAAAAATTAATAGGTTCGTGTCAAAGAAGAAGAGGGAAAAGAATTTTGGTTGAAGGTTCTATTCATTTAGAAATGACGGATGAACAAATTGATATTTTTACAAATTCTTTTTTTTCAAAAATATCCGAATTTTTAAAAGGAAAAATAAAGAAGATATCTTTAGATGAAAAATATAAAAATGAAGCTGATATTTTAGCTGAAAATAAGTATAATAATAAAAATTGGATAAATCTTTTTTAAAATGAGTGTTCATATTCTATATATTATTACTTTTTTTATTGCGTGTTTGTTGGCATTGGTGTTAACGCCTTTTTTCAGAGATATTGCAATAAAATTTAACATTTACGATCGACCTATAACCGCAGTAAAAACACATAAAGTAAGCACACCGTATTTAGGCGGTCTTGCGATATGGAGCGGGTGGACTATAAGTTTAATAGTAATAAGATTTATAACAAATTTTCCTACCGGAACGCTAAATAATTTAAGATCAATAATAGTTGGTTCTTTTTTATTGTTGTTTCTCGGTTTGTGTGATGATATAAAAAAAGGCGGACTAGGGTTTAAGTTCAAATTTTTAATACAAATAATTGCTTGTCTTATAGTTGTAGTAGGTTTTGATATAAGAATAAATTTTATTGAAAATTATGTGTTATCCGTGATAATAAGTATATTTTGGATAATAGGTTTGTCAAATGCTTTTAATCTTATAGATATTATGGACGGACTTTCTTGCGGAGTGGCGGCAATTGCTTCGTTTTTCTTTTTTATAATAGCACTTCCAAGTGAAATGATTTATGTTAATTTCTGTTCGTTGGCTTTATGTGCTTCTTGTTTAGGTTTTATTCCTTATAACTTATCTCAAAAAAAGAAAATTTTTATGGGAGATACGGGGAGTTTATCAATAGGTTTTATATTGGCAACGATTGCTATGGGTACATCTTACACTAAAATAAATCCGATTGCTGTTTTTGCTCCGTTGTTGATATTAGCTGTTCCGATATATGAAACAATTTTTGTAAGTATTATGAGAATTATAAAAGGTAAAAATCCGTTTTTGGGGAGTAAGGATCATTTTCCGTTAAGGCTTGAAAAAATGGGATATACAAGAAAGCAAATTTTAATATTTGTTTATATATTATCTTTTATTTTAGGAATATTTTCGTATACATTGGTTAATCTTAATGATAATATTTCTTATTTGATTTTTTTATTGGTTATTGTGTCTTTGATTATTTTTTCCGTAAAATTATCTAAAATTAAAATGGAATAAAATAATGAATATGGATTTAGATATTATTATCGGTGCAGGTATAACAGGTCTTTCTTATGCATATTTTTCCGAAAGACCTTTTATGGTTTTTGAAAAAGAAAAAAGTGTCGGTGGTTTATGTAAATCAATTAAAGACAACGGTTTTACTTTTGATTATTCCGGGCATTTTATTCATATAAAAGATAAAAAGATAAAAGTTTTTATAGAAAAAATTTTAGGTAAAGACTTATTGGCGATTAAAAGAAATTCTGTAATTTATTTTAACGATAAAATAATTCCTTTTCCGTTTCAGGCCAATTTATATTATTTATCCGATAAAGAAAAAAAAGAATGTGTTGACGGTATAAAAAATAGAAAAAACATTAGAATTTATAATGGTATGCCTTTTATTGATTGGTGTAATGCAATGTTCGGTAAAGGAATAACCAACTATTTTTTGCAGCCGTATAATCAAAAGTTATGGAATTATAATTTAAAAAAAATGACGGCAGCATGGACGGCACCTTTTGTTCCAAAACCTACAATTGAAAATATAGAAAAATCGGCTTATGAAAAAAACAATGATTCTTACGGATATAACACTTTTTTTTATTATCCGCAAACAGGCGGATGCGGCAGCTTAACTGAAAATTTATATAAAAAAGTTAGAAAATCGGTTGTTACCGGAACAAAAGTTACTAAAATAGATTATATAGATAAAACAGTTTATGCGGATGGTATATATTATGGTTATACCAATTTGATTTCAACACAACCGTTAAAAGAGCTATTAAAATCAATAAAAAATTTACCGAAAAGAATAAAAAAACTTACAAATAATTTAAAATTTACGTCCGTTAGATGTATAAACTTAGGAATAAAATATAAAAAGAATATACCGGATATAATAAAGGATAAACATTGGATTTATATTCCCGGTAAGAAATATCCTTTTTATAGGGTTGGTGTTTATTCAAATGTTTGTAAAAAATCCGCTCCGAAAAACTGTTATAGTTTATATGTTGAGTTTTCAGGAAAAAATAATGTTTATGATAATTGTGAAAATACAATTCAATATTTAAAAAATTTAAAAATTATAAATGACGATGATGAAATTGTCTCTACAAATATCGTTGATATGCCTTATGCTTATGTTATTTTTAATAAGGAAAGGGAAAAAACATTAGATACAATAAATAAGTTTTTAACGGAAAATAATATATATTCTATAGGAAGATACGGAGCTTGGGAATATTCTTTTATAGAAAAAAATATTATTGATTCACAATATTTGGCAAAAAAACTTGGAAATAAAAGATGAAAAAAAAAGTTGCTGTTATAATTACAAAACTTGAGCTTGGCGGTGCTCAAAAAGTTGCAATATCACTTTGTGAAAAAATAAATAAAAATTTATTTGAACCGTTTATGATTTGTGGATGTGACGGAATTTTAAGCGAAGAAGTACAACAAAAGAATAAAGTTTATTTTATTAAAGATTTAATAAGGGAAATTAATCCGATAAAAGATTTAAAAGCCGCAATTTCTATTTATAAAATATTAAAAAAAGAAAAACCTGATATCGTTCATACACATTCTTCAAAAGCTGGTATTTTGGGCAGATTCTGCGGATTGCTTGCAGGTGTTCCTGTTATAATACATACTATTCATGGTTTTTCTTTTAACGACACTCAAAGCTTTCTTAAAAAATATCTTTTTGTGTTTCTTGAAAAATTTTGTGCATTGTTTTCAACGTATCTTATATTTATAAGTAAAGAAAATATTGATAAAGGAATAAAAAATAAAATAGGGAGACAAAGTAAATATAAATATATTCGCTTAGGAATAGATATTGATAATTTTAAAAATTTTCAAAATCCGTCATTACGAAATGAGTTGAATTTAAGTAAAGAAGATATATTGGTAACTACGATAGGTCCTTTTAAACCGCAAAAAAATTTATCTGATTTTATTAAAGTTGCAGGTAAAATTTCCAAAGATTATAAAAATTTTAAGTTTGTAATTGTAGGTGATGGAATATTGAGACCTAGCTTTGAAAAATTAATAAACGATTTGCAAATTCAAAAAAATATTTTTCTTTTAGGTTGGAGAAGAGATATTGCAAATATTTTACATTCAAGCAACTTTTTTGTTATGACTTCTTTGTGGGAAGGGTTACCTATTTCTACAATAGAAGCTATGACTTGCGGTTTGGCACCGATTGTTAATGCCGTTGACGGTCAAAAAGAAATTATTAAAGATGGAATTAACGGGTTTTTAATACCACCTTATAATATTGAAGAAATTTGTTGTAAAATTTTATATTTGGCAAATAATGCCGATATTAAGAATACAATGGAACAAGAAGCAAAAAGTAGTATAGATGAAACTTTTTCAATTGCTCATATGATTAAGGAACATGAAAATCTTTATATGGAAAATATAAAATGAAAAAAACAATAATATTATTTTTGACTTTTGTTTTTTTGTTTCTCGTAAGTGTTTGCTTTGCACAGGATTATTACTTAGAAAAGTGTGAAGGAGATAAACAATTAGGGTTAAAGGGTATTGAGCTTAAAGATGATTTTGTTATAAGACTTTTTGACTCTCAAAATAATCCTGTTTCAAACGAAGAAATATCTTTCTATGTTGCAGAACATAATGAAGATTCAAAACAATCGGTCAATATTGTATCCACTGATAAAGATGGTTATGCGAGAACAAAGTTGAGTGTAGGAAAAAAATCAAATGATAAATTTGTAGTTGTTGCATGCGCAAAAAATATTATTTCAAATCCCGTATATTTTACCGTATTTGTTTTAAATAAAAATTGGCTTTTATTAATGATTATTGAAATATTGGGTGGAACGGCTTTACTTTTATTCGGAATGTTTAAAATTAATTCCGCTTTTCAAAAAATAGCAAGTCAAAATATAAAACTAATACTGTCGAAATTTACATCAACAAAAATGAAAGGCTTTTTTACCGGTTTGCTTGTTACAGGAATAAATCAATCGAGTTCGGCAACATTGTTATTACAAGTAACTCTTGCAAGTGCCGGAATATTAACTTTTCTTCAATCAATGTCTGTAACAATAGGTGCATCTGTAGGCTCAACCATTACCGGACAATTAGTTGCTTTTCGTTTGGTCGATTATGCTCTTTTAATTATAGCAGTAGGATATTTCTTGTCGTTTTTTTCTTCTGAAAAAATCTTAATTAATTTAGGGAAGGCGATATTTGGTTTTGGCTTATTATTTTATGGTATGAAAATAATGTCTGATGCAATGATACCTATTACTCTAAATAATGATATCTTAATGCTTATAGCAAGCATGAAATCTCCGATTGTATCAATATTGATAGGAATAGTTCTTACAATGATAATACAAAGCAGTGGAGCTACAGTTGGCATAACAATTGTTCTGGCATCAAGCGGAATTTTATCTTTTTTACAGTCTATTTGTATTTGTTTAGGAGCACAAATAGGAACAAGCATAACAACAGCATTAATTGCTTCAATAAATCAAACAAGAGACGGAAAAAGAGTTGTTATATGGCATTTGTTTTATCAAATATTAGGTGTGTTATTGGTATATCCTTTTATTTCGTTTATAAGTTATGAAGGAGAACCTGCATGGATATATTTTGTTAAATTTTTTACCGAAAAATTTATTTTTTCTACTGATATAGCAAGGCAAATTGCAATGTCTCATACTTTAGTTACAGTTATTGCCGGATTTATTGTTTTGCCTTTTATTCCGTTGTTTCATAAATTTTTCATGAAGATATATCCTAGTTTAACGACAGAAAATAATTTTGGAATAGCTTTTATAGATGAAAACTATATAAATGAACCGAATAAAGCCTTGGAATTGTCAAAAAAAGAAATCATAAGATTGTCCGCAATTGTTTCGGAAATAATAGAAGAATCAATAAGTGCATTAGAAACAAAACATAAAAATATAAGTGAAAAAATTATTTATAAATCTTTACAAGTAGGGGAATTGTCTTCGCAAATTATTCCTTATTTAACAAAAATTTCTCAAAACAAACTTACAAAACAACAGTCTAAAAAAGAAATATCTTTATTGTATATAATCGGTGATTTGGAACAAATTTCGGATATTATTCATAGAAATTTAATGTATGCCTCAAAACAAAAAATTAAAAATCACTTAAGATTTTCGCATGAAGGACTTAATGATATAAAATATTTGCATAAAATTGTTAATGAAAATTCTTCAAAGATTTTGAACTATTTAATTGATGGCGATATTTCTAAAATATATGATACACAAAAACAAATAACAAAATTTCAAATAGAAGTTCATAATTTAAAGAAAAAACATATTGAAAGATTACATTCTGGGCTTAAAGAGTCTATAGAAACTTCAGGTTTACATATGGAAATATTGGACCAATATACAAGAATAAATGATATACTATTTGATATTGCAGCAACAATAATAGAAGAGCAAGAAGGAATTAATGAATAATGATTTTTATCATAAACCGGTAATGATAAATGAAGTTGATAATTACTTGATGAGCAAAAAGGATGGCTATTATATAGATTGTACTTTCGGTGGTGGTGGGCATTCCGCATACTTATTAAATAAATACCCAAATATAAAAATTATAGCGTTTGATCAGGACAGAGATGCATTAAAATATTTTAATAATAATCAAAATATTGAAAAAGATAGAGTGATTTTTTGTAATACAAACTTTAGAAATATATTAAAAGAATTAAATAGATTAGATATAAAAAAAATTAATGGAATTTTTGCGGACTTGGGAGTATCTTCAAAACAATTTGATAATAAAGAAAGAGGTTTTTCTTTTAATTCGAATAATGTATTAGATATGAGAATGGACCAAACTAAAACATTATCAGCTTATGAGGTGATAAATACTTTCCCTTATGATAAATTGGTTGATATTTTTTTTACATATGGAGAAGAAAGTTATTCAAAAGAAATTGCAAAAAAAATTGTTGATGAAAGGACTAAATATAATATTAAAACATGTAATCAATTGCGTAATATAATATCAGAAATAAAGTGGAAAAAAAGTAATATTGATCCTGCTACAAAGGTTTTTCAATCATTAAGAATATATGTTAATGATGAGCTCGAAAGTTTAAAAGAATTGTTAAATTCCATACCGATAATATTAGATAATGGTGCGAGAGGTGTTTTTTTAACATATCATTCTTTGGAAGATAGAATAGTAAAAAGAGCCTTTAGAGAATTTAATAAACAAGGTTTTAAAATTGTTAATAAAAAAGTTATTATTGCTTCTAATGCGGAAACAAGAAATAATCCAAGAAGTAGAAGTGCAAAAATGAGAGTTTTGGAAAAAGAAAAATGAAAAAATTCATTATGTATACAATTATATTAGGTTTAGCTGCCATTGTTATTATTGCAGTAGAACAGGTTTTTCTAAGAGTTATGGATTCTGAAGTTACCGAGCTTAAGAATAATTATGATATTATTGAGAATGAAACTTCTGAATTGAAATTAAAAATTTCCTCCTTATTGGCAAGAAATAAATTGTATGAAATTGCACAACAAAATAAATATTTTGAACCAAAAGATGACACAGATATTATATATTTAAAAAATAATGATTAAATCTTTTTATAGAAACGACAATAATAATTTTTCAGGTAGGAAATTCCTTGTTATATTTTTGATGCTTTTATTTGTTTGTTTTATAATTGCAAAATTATTTTACTTGCAAATAATAAAACATTCAAGTACGGATAAATATGTAAATAGTATTATACAGGTTAAAAGTGTACAAAAACCAAAAAGAGGCTCCATTTTTGATAGAAATGGTATCTTGTTAGCTGCAAGTATAAGAAAATATACTATATTTTTAGACGGTAAAATGATAAAAAATAAAGATATAGAAAAAATAAAAAAAATACTATCAGAATATAACATAAATTTAAGTGATAAGCATATAGAAAAAATAAAATCAGGAAAATCATCCTATATTCCGGTTGCAAAAGAAATAGAAGAATCGGTTGCCCTTGATATAAAAAATAAATTGATTGATGGTATTGGTTTTGAGCCAACTTTTGTAAGACAATATCCACAGGGGCATCTAGCTTCTCATATTATAGGAAGAATTGATTTTGAAGGTATAGGTACAATGGGAATAGAGGGTTATTGTAATTCAATACTTTCCGGAGAAGAAATAACATATAACAAATATACAATAGGCGTAAAAAAAATATTTGCTGATAAAATAATCGATGATGAAGAATATAATGGAAAAGATATTTACTTAACTATTGATGGAAAATTGCAGTTTATTTTAGAACAGGAACTTCAAACCGCTATAAAACAAACAAAAGCAAGCAGAGCTATAGGAATAATAGAAAATCCAAATACAGGTGAAATTTTAGCTATGGCATCGCTACCTAATTTTGATCCTAATGATAAGATAAAAAATGCTGAAGCATTAAGAAATAACGCCATAAGTTTGGTTATAGAACCAGGCTCAACATTTAAAATTATTGTTTTATCTACATGTTTAGAAAAAAAAATTTTTAAACCATCTGATAAAATTAATTGTGAAAATGGAAAATTTAAAGTCGCTGATGGTTATATAAGAGATCATGAAAAACAAAAAATTATAACATTGGCAAGAGCAATAGAAGTTTCTTCAAATATAGGATCTGCAAAAATGGCAATTGCAACAGGAAGTGAACTTTTTTATGAATATATAAAAAAATTTGGTTTTAACAGTAAATCGGGTATAGATTTGAATGGAGAAGAAAAAGGTTTATTAAGAGAAACTAAGAGATGGAGCGGAAGGAGTTTGCCTACAATATCTTTTGGACAAGAAATATCTACAACTCCATTGCAAATAATAGATGCTTTTTGTGTTATAGCAAACGGAGGAACATTGTTGAAGCCTCAATTAATAAAAAAAATAGATGATAATGAAGTGTTGAAAAGAAATATAATTAGGCAAGTTATAAGAGAAGAAACATCGGCTAAAGTAAGGGAAATTTTAAAAGGGGTTGTTGATAATGGAACCGGTAAAAGTGCAAAGGTTAAAGGTTATTCTGTTGCTGGAAAAACAGGAACAGCACAAAAAAGAGATCCTCAAACCGGTAAATACTCAACAAAACATTATTATGCTTCTTTTTGCGGAATGATACCTGCAAATAAACCTGAAATTGTTATTCTTATTGGGCTTGATGAGCCTGAAGGAAGTTATTATGCGGCTTCAGTAGTTGCTCCGGTTTTTAAAAGAGTTGCCGAAAAAACATTAAATTATTTAAAAGTACCTGAAGATGAAAAATTTAATAATGAAGGGAAAATAAAAAAATGAAAATATCGGATTTGTTTTTTGATATAGAAAAAGAAGTTTTTGGAAATGAAAATATTGAAGTTGAAGGTTTATCTTATGATTCGAGAAAAACTTTTAAAGGCTATATTTTCTTTGCTTTAAATGGA
>JAEEGL011371775.1_pt1 | contig 11985 bp, 7 predicted proteins | sample 9134231 | NCBI WGS metagenome assembly JAEEGL01 (sample SAMN16246548, study PRJNA631951) | gut metagenome | biome: gut microbiome; feature: rumen; material: fiber-attached | host: Bos | place: Iran: Karaj | collected 2018-10
ACCTTGCCAGCGAGCACGAGCGCTACCTGGTTGAAGAGCACTTCAAGAAACCGGTGATTATGATTGACTATCCGAAAGAGATTAAATCGTTCTATATGAAGCAGAACGCCGACGGCAAAACCGTTCAGGGCACCGATGTGCTGTTCCCGCAGATTGGCGAAATCATCGGCGGCAGTGTGCGTGAGGAAGACTACGACAAACTGCTGGCCCGTATGAACGAGCTCGGAATGAAGACCGAAGGCTACGAGTGGTATCTCGACACCCGCAAATACGGCTCTTGCCCGCACGCTGGCTTCGGCTTGGGCTTTGAGCGCCTGATGCTCTTCGTTACCGGAATGGCCAACATCCGCGATGTGATTCCGTTCCCGCGCACACCGAAAAATGCGGAATTCTAAAACGGTAAGAGGTAAGTGTTTAGAGTTTAGAATTATATAGTTTATAAATGAAAGGCCGCGAGATGAACTTGCGGCCTTTCGTGTTTTTATCGTCGTTGTAACTTAAAACCTAAAACTTAAACGTGAGCCCGATTCCAAACAGTTTGCCGCTGTTCGACAGAACATTAAAATGACTGATAGTCCGATTATCGTCATCGGTTTTGGTCCACAAATAATTGACGCTCAAAATGTCGGAAAAGAAATCAATATCCCAACGGTCGTTTATTTCGTATGTGGCTACCGGCAGAAGTTGCAGATTGACAGAGTGCTCGCCGTCGGCAAAGCCGAACATTGAATTGGCTTCGGCGCCCAAAATTATTTTTCCGATGTTGGCAAAACAATAGTAGGCGTATGGGCCAACAGCGTAGGCTGCTTCTGATACAGTCTTGTCATCGGCAAAAGTGGTGGTTTTGTCGTGCGAATACTCGAACAACAATCCAAACTCCCAATCGCCAAACACATAGCCAATAGACGGCGCGACTTCGAAACTGAATGACTGAACCTGCTTGTCGCCGTCAAGTTTATTGGTCATGGTTGTCAGGCCCAAACTGCCGCTCACCACCAGCTGACCTTCCGACATAAACGCCGCCAATAGCAGCATAGTCATTAATAAAAACCTCTTCATCGTATACTTGAGATTAATTGATGCAAATAAACTCATTTTTTTACTTCATTCTGTTTGTCAATAATAAAGCGTTTCTTACTTTTGGGAAAAATCAATTTTTTATGAGAAAAAGTATCTTACTTACCGCTATCGGGATTTTGTCGTGCGCGATGTTGCAGGCGCAGACAACCAAAGAGGAAATGATTGCCAACCTCCAGAAAACAGGCGGCAACAACATGGTCTATCAGACCGATTTCAAACCGCAGACACCGGCGCCTAAGGGCTACAAACCATTCTATATCAGCCATTACGGACGTCACGGCTCGCGTTACCACTATTCGGGTTTCGATTATATCATGTTCCAACGCATGATGAATTCGGCCTCAGAAGCCAATGCGCTCACCGATGCCGGCAAAGACCTGAAAAACCGTGTCGACCGCCTTTGCGAAGATGGCATCAACCGCGCCGGAGACCTTACGCAGACAGGCTTTAACCAGCATCAGGGCATTGCCGAGCGTATGGTAAACTCGTTCCCCGAGGTGTTCGCCGACAACGCCAACATTGTTGTCAAATCGTCAACATCGCACCGCGTGCTTTGTAGCATGGACGCTTTTATGCAGAAGATGAAAGCCATGCGTCCGACTTTGAATGTTACAACCGAGTCGAGTAAGCGCATAATGAGCTATATCAACAATGAAGAGCGCGATTCGGTTACACGCTATCTGAACCGCACCGACGGTTTCCGCCGAGCCAACGACTCACTCGACCGTGCGCTTTGTCATCCCGAAAGGCTTGTTAAACAAGTGTTTGCCGACACAGCATACGTCCGCACCAAGGTGAACGGACATCAGTTTATGCGCAAGCTGTTCGACCTTCAGTGCAATATGCAGAACATCGACGACCTTGACTTCGATTTCAGCGATTTCTTCACTCCCGACGAGATGTTCGACAACTGGCAGCTTACCAATGTTTACTGGTACGCCAACTTTAGCAACTGCCCCTACGCCGACTCGCGTGGTGCGTGGTGCGGCCGCAATCTGCTCGCCACCATACTCGACGATGCCGACAAGGCTTTGGCAGGCAATGGCGTTTCGGCCAACTTGCGTTTCGGCCACGATACCGGTTTGGCGCCGCTTGCCAGCCTGATGCAGCTTGAGGGCACTACCGCTCAGGTTACCGATTTTGCTGAACTATACAAGGTTTGGTGCGACTATAAAATCATCCCCATGGCGGGTAACATGCAGATGATTTTCTACAAGTCGGACAAGTCGAAAGACGTGCTTGTGAAAGTGATGCTGAACGAGAACGAGGTGAAACTGCCGCTCGAAAGCAAAACCGCACCATATTATAAATGGGCTGACGTTGAGAAGTTTTACCGCGATATTCTGGCAAAAACCAAGTAACGTCGGTTCACGTTTCAAATACGACTGTTTACTATGGTGCCGGAGGCATTTGTCAACTGATTTTTGTTTGAAAACAATTTTGTTTTAGTTTTGATTCGTTAAAATCAGATTTTAAGAAAAACGGAAGATGAGGAGATACATTTTTGTATTGATTTTGACAATAGGCAGCACCTTCTGCTTGGCCGGGGAACTGGTTTTGACAGGGATTTATCAAGGTTCAAACCTGTATGTTATGAATCCGTTTGCGCCTGTAGGCGAGGGATTCTGCGTTACCGAGGTGCAGGTGAACGGCGCCGCCACTTCCGACGAGATTAACTCCAGGGCGTGCGAAATCGACCTTGCCGCACTCAACCTTGAAAAAGGCTCCGAAATCACCGTTGTGATTAAGCATCAAGACGGTTGCGAGCCAAAGGTTATCAATCCCGAAGTGCTGAAAGCTCAAAGCACCTTCACTGTAACGACAATCAAGATTGAGAAAGACAAACTGAAATTCACCACCACAGGTGAGAGCGGCGCGCTGCCGTTCATAGTGGAGCAATTCCGCTGGAACAAATGGATAAAAGTGGCAACCATTGACGGCAAAGGCACATCGGGCACAAACAACTACACGGTCGATGTCAATGTGCACAACGGCAACAACCGTTTCCGCGTTAAGCAGGTTGATTACACACGCCGTCCGCGCTATGGCAAGGAGTTGCGCTATCGGGCAACAACGGCTGAGATTACTTATTCATTCACAAAGCCTTACAACGAAGTAAAATTCTCGGCTGAGACAATGTACGAGGTTTACAATTCGAAAGGCGCGTTAATCAGCCGTGGCATGGGCACATCGGTCGATGTATCGGGCCTGCCCCTTGGCGACTATTATCTTAACTACGACATCAAGACCGAAACAATCAAAAAACGGTAGTCGGAGCCGGCGCAAGCGTGTCGGAACTCAAAATTTTGCATTTAGAACAACATTGATTTAGAATAGATAACCGCAAATGTGGATTGTTGTTCTATATTTGCGTGTAAAACTAATTGATATGGCGCTATCTATCACAAAACAGCAGCAACGGAAGATTATTTTATGGTCAATCGTCTGTTTTCCAGTTATTTTGCTAGTAGTATTGTTCTTCAACATCTGGAACGGGAACCTTGGGTTCATGCCCTCGTTTGAGGAGTTGGAGAATCCGAAGAGCAACCTTGCGTCGGAGGTTTATTCCGAAGACGGAGTGCTATTGGGCACCTATTTCAAAGAGAACCGCTCCACCAGCACCTACGACGAGCTGTCGCCCTTCCTTGTCGACGCTCTGATTTCGACCGAGGACAAACGCTACTACAAACATTCGGGAGTCGATTTTCCGGGACTTATACGTGTGTTTTTCAAGACCATAGTGTCGGGCAACAAGAGCTCGGGCGGTGGCAGCACCATAACGCAGCAGCTGGCCAAGATGCTTTTCCCGCGCGAGAATTTCAACAATGCGCTTCAGGTTGTCAACCGTAAGTTCCGCGAGTGGGTTATCGCCATAAAGCTCGAGCGCAGCTACACCAAAGAGGAGATTATCGCAATGTATCTCAACCAGTTCGACTTTATGTACCAGGCTGTTGGCGTGAAGTCGGCTGCACGGATATACTTCAACACTACGCCGCAGGCTCTCCGCATCGAGCAGTCGGCAATGCTCGTCGGAATGGCCAAAAACCCGGCACTTTTCAACCCAATACGCCGCCCCGAGCAAACCTTGCAACGCCGCAATGTAGTTCTGTATCAGATGCTTAACAATAATAAGCTGACACGCGCCGAGTACGACTCGCTCAAGCAGCTGCCTTTGGGGCTCGACTTCCACCGTGTTGACCATAAAGAGGGCTCAGCCACTTATTTCCGTGAGTTCCTGCGCATCGAGATGAACGCCACAAAACCCGACCGCAGCCGCTACTCGTCGAAGACGCAGTACATCGAAGACTCGGTTGAGTGGGCCACAAACCCGTTGCGCGGCTGGTGCAACCGCAACCTCAAACCCGACGGCACACCTTATAACATCTATAAAGATGGTCTGAAGATTTACACCACCGTCAACTCGAAGATGCAGGAATATGCAGAGGAGGCTGTCCGCGACTATCTGAAAAACACGCTCCAGCGCAATTTCGACTATCTGAAAAAAGGACACACCAACGCTCCTTTTTCCGACAAACTCACACCTGAGCAGGTGAACAACATCATGACCTTGTCGATGAAGTGGAGCGAGCGCTACCGCGTGCTGAGCAAGGTGAAAAAAATGTCGATGGAGGAGATAGAAAAGAACTTCAACACCCCGACGCAGATGAGCGTCTTCTCGTGGCGCGGCGACATCGACACGGTTATGACACCGATGGACTCGATGCGCTACTACAAGCATTTCTTGCAGTCGGGACTGATGTCGATGGACCCGCATACCGGCTATGTGAAGGCCTACGTGGGTGGCATCGACTACCGTCATTTCCAATACGACCACGTTACAAAGGCCAAACGGCAGGTGGGCTCCACTTTCAAGCCTTTCCTCTACACGCTGGCCATGATGGACGGTTTCACGCCTTGCGACCGCGTGCTCAATGTGCCGGTAACAATCACCGACCCGACAACCGGAGTTACTTGGGCTCCTGAATCGGGCAGTAGCGACAGGCTGATTGGCCGCGAAGTGTCGCTGCAGTATGGTCTGGCGCAGTCGCTCAACAATGTGGCGGCTTGGCTTATGAACCGTTTCAAACCGAAAGCCGTGGCGCAATTGGCTCATAACATGGGTATTAAGAGCGAAATTCCGCGCTATCCGTCAATATGTCTGGGTGTGGCTGACCTCACGCTGTGCGAGATGGTGAGCGCCTACTGTTGCTACGCCAACAAAGGTGTTTACACGCAACCGATTTTTGTGACACGAATCGAAGATAAGAACGGCAACGTGCTGGCCAACTTCCAACCGGTAAAGCACGAGGCTATAAGCGAGCGCACAGCATACCTGATGCTCAATCTGTTGCAGGGCGTTGTCCGCAAGGGCACAGGCTCACGCATCTGGCGCGACGACTATCCGTGGCAGATAACCGCGCAGGTGGCCGCAAAAACCGGAACAACTCAGGAGAATTCTGACGGCTGGTTTATGGGTGTTACACCGAATCTGGTAACCGGCGTCTGGACTGGAGCCGAGGACCGCAGCGTCCACTTCGACCAGACAACCTTCGGACAGGGCGCCTACATGGCTCTGCCTATCTGGGCCGGATATATGCGTAAGGTTTACGACGACAAGAATCTTCCGTATACTGAAAGCGAAAGGTTTGAAAAACCAGCCGACTGGAACGAGGTGTTCGACTGCCCCGATTACGACGAGAAACAGTCTGAAAGTCACAGCAGTAGCGAGCAGGAGGACGAATTCTATTTCTAAAAGCATCCGACGATGGGGAAGAAGATTTTTTTCATTGTTGCAATAGTCTTGGTTATTGGCACTCTTGGCGCGTCGTACTGGTATTTCAAGATGCAGCAGAACGATGTGGTGTCGGCTGTCGATGCCGTGCCGGTAAGTTCGGCCGCCATTATCGAGGTTAAATCGCCCCGCGCTTTTCTCAAGAACATACAAGGCAATAAGGTTTTTGCCGACATCAAGGAGCTGTCATTTGCCGAGGATTTTGCCAAGAATCTGGCCGCGCTCGACACGTTGCTCATGACCAACAGCGAGCTGGCCGAGTCGTTTAAAGACAAGCCGTTGTTGGTATCGTTCCATAACACCACAAGGCTTGATTATGAGCCGCTTGCTGTGTTCACATTCAACTCGAACTCGCAAGGCCGCCGGGCGCTTGAGCAGGTGATTGGCATTCTGGAGCAGTCGGGCTCCATAACAAACGAAAAGTATGAGCAGGCCAAGATTTACAAATACACAAACCGTCAGAATGCCAAAACAGTCTGTTACTTGACATTTTTCCAGGGCTATCTGCTGGCCACAACCAACGAGATGCTGATGCAGGAGTCGATTCGTCAGACAACCAACACTTTCGGAATCAGCCAGAATCCGTCGTTTTTGAAAGTTAAACAATGGGCCGGCAAGAATGTCGATGCCAACATCTATCTTCAGTTTAAATTTCTTAACCCTTTCATTCAGAAGCAGTTTGTCAACAATCTGTTCAGCGACATGGCCATACAGACATTCTCCGACTGGGGCGGTTTCGATTTGAGCATGAAAGGCAGCAACTGGCTTGTCAACGGCTACACGTTGCAGTCGTCGGTCAAGAACCAATGGTCGCAACTGTTCGAGGGGCAGGAGTCGGTCCAATCAAGTTTGGCTAAGAACGTGCCTATGGGTGTCAACGGATTCGCATGGTTCGGCCTCAGCAATTTTGGCCGTTACCAGCGCGCGCTCGAGTCATATATGGAGAGCGTAGGGCAGCTTAACCGCTATCAGACCAACCAAAATATTGTAAAACAGACGTTTGGTAACACTGTCATAAGCACCATTGCCGACAATTTCAACCACGGCTTGATGCAGATTGCCATGCCCGATGGCACTTCGATTTTTGTGGTTGAGGCTAAAGGCCGTTACGAGGCCGGCCAGTTGCTCGAATATTTTGTCCGCGGCAAAACAGAAAGCCCGTCGGTTAAGGAGTTCAGAATTGACAACGACGCACGCTTCAACATCTACGAGATGCCGCTGGAGCAAGTGCCGGCGCGCATTTTTGGTCCGTGGTTCGGGCAATGCAAGGCGCAATATGTCTGCGCTTATGACAATATGCTTGTCTTTGGCGACACCTACAATGTGGTCTCGCGGTTTGTTTACGACAATGTGCTGCACAAGAATCTGCACTTCGACCCCGATTTCAATCAGTTCGACAATTACATAACCAACAAGACGAATTTCTACACTTACATCTCGTTCACTGGCTCCGAAAACCTGCTGAGCCGCATTCTGTCGAGCGGGAATGTTATCGGTTACCACAACAATCAGGAGGCGGTATACAATTTTTACGGACTCATCTGGCAGTTCTCGGTTGAGGACGGATTTCTGTACCACAACACTTTCCTGCGCCATCAGCCCACGCACTCCAACACCGCGTCAACGCTGTGGGAGTCGCATCTTGACACACTTGCAGCCTTTAAGCCTGTTTTTGTCGATAACCACAACACTGGCGAGAAGGAGATTTTCATACAAGACCTGCGCAACAACATCTATCTGATAAACGCTGCCGGCCGCACAATGTGGAAAAAACACATTGATGAGCCGATAATTGGAACAGTGCAACAGGTTGATTATTACCGTAATGGCAAACTGCAGATATTCTTCAACACGGCAACCAAGATGTATCTGATTGACCGCAATGGCAACCATGTGGACCGCTATCCGATAACACTGCCAAGCCCGACGAACCTGCCTGTGGCGGTGTTCGACTACTCGAAAAACCGCAACTACCGCCTGTTTGTGGAGTGCGCCAACGCCGATATTCACGTCTATTCGATTGACGGAAAGACACTTCCCGACTTCTCGCTGCAGCGCGCCAACCAGGTGCCGATAACCGCAGCGCAGCATTTCATCAACAACGACAAAGATTACATCTCGATAACCGACACCTCGCGTATCTATCTGATTGACAGACGCGGAAATATGCGGGTCGATTTCAAGGAGCGTATCCGTCCGTCGGTCAACAACGAGCTTAAATATATGCGGCCTATGGGCGACTCGGCTGCGGCGCTTGTCCGCACCTCAACCGACGGCACGCTTTGCTTCCTGCACTTCGACGGTTCGGTTTCGAAACGCAAAATAGGTGATTTCTCGCCAGCGCATTTCTTTGACATTGAGGATATTACGGACGACTCGAAGCCGGAGTTAATCTATGTCGACGATAATGTGCTTTCGGTTTACAATTTCAACGGCAAGAAACTATTTGAGCACAAATTTGGCGAGCCGATAACACAGCGCCCGGCATATTACAAGCTGTCGAGCACGCAGACGGCCATTGGAATAACCGAAACCGAATCGGCACATATCTACCTGATTGACAGCAAGGGACAAGTGTTGCCAGGATTCCCGCTACGCGGCAAAACGCGCTTCAGCATTGGTGTGATGAAGACCGGGCAGGCTTACTACAACCTGATTGTCGGCGGCAACGACCAATATCTGTTCAACTACAAACTAAACCGATAATGGCGGCGTATCTTTTTGTTTTTCTGTTGCTTGCCACCGCAGCCGATGTTGCCGCCATAGCGCTTGTGGCCTCGTTCATCGAACAACGGTTTGTTGCAAGCAAGTTTTTGCTGCAATTTGTAGTCTGCACCTTGATTGTAGGAGCGCTGGCCTGTGGAGGAATGATGTTAGGCAACTTCGGCTCACAATTTTTCGACACGCAGATGAATGTTTGGTTTTCGGCAAGCTTGATGTTGGTTATGTCACTGAAAGCCGCCTACGACGGATTCAAACTTGCCCCGACAAAACGCTCGGTGAACACCGCTTTTATTGGCGGACTGGCAACCGTTGCCACGTTTGCCGGCATCAACGCCTTCATATACTCGCTGGCACTCGGTTTTCTGCGTCTGGCTCCGCTGCCCTTGGTTTTGCTGGTGGCCCCGCTGTTCTTTGCAGTGTTGTTGGTGGCCGGTCTTGTTGGTGTCAAGCAGAAACGCATACCCCGCATACATAGTGAGTGGATATTGTCGGTGGCATCGCTATTTTGTGCTTTATTAATCATTTACAATCGATAAGATGCTCTATTTCCTAATAACAACAATATTATTCGTCTATATTTTTGTGTTCATAGCGCGCGCTGTTGTCCGCTTGATATTCGGCCGCTTTACGAACAACAACGGCAACAACTTCGGAAACGGCCAGACAACGCCCGGCGGCGACAGAGTTTATTACCAAAACGAGCCGAAGAAGAAACATTTCAAACCGACTGATGGCGAATATGTTGATTTTGAAGAGATTGAATGATTTAAAAAAAGTTTGTCCGCTTTTTGAAATTATCTATATTTGCACGCCTTTTACGGAAACGCCCGGATGGCGGAATCGGTAGACGCGCTGGTCTCAAACACCAGTAGGTTCACCCCTGTGCCGGTTCGACCCCGGCTCCGGGTACGAAACCCTTCAGCAGACAATGCTGAGGGGTTTTCTGTTTTTTATCACTCCGCACACACCGCCTTCTTATTTGCTTTTTCACGCCAAACGCATATTTTTGAGTAAAATTTAAAACGCACTTTATACGGAATAGAGAATCTGATTTTAGTATTAACATAATGCATTGACTATTATTCACGTTCGAATCAAAAGCCTCGCAAACTCTTGGTTCACACCAGAATAAGAGCAATAAACGTTCACAGGCGGCAGCGGTTTCGCCCATTCCCCTTTATAATGGCCAACACCCTTTGGGTGTGGGCTGAACTATAAAGGGGTACGGGGTTCTTGCGAGGCTCCCCGTGAACGTGAGTAGTTGAAGGTCCGCGCCTTTCTTTTTCTGGTTCAATGATTTGTGTTGGTAGTTGGTGCCGACTAAACTATCAAACACAATGAAATTCAAAGAACACACCAAAGAGGAGGCGTTGCAACTTATCACCGAATTGGTTGAAACTTTCCGCCGCAACGAGAAAACCTACAAAAGCCTTGCCTACGACGAGGCAAACACCCGAACCGATTTTATCGACAAGTTTTTTGAAGCCTTGAATTGGGATGTTCGCAACGACAATGCCCGTGCAGAGCGTTACCGCTATGTGGTTCGGGAAGATAAAATTCAAATTAAAGGGCAAACAAAGGCACCGGACTACTCATTCCGTGATGGTGGTAACCGCGTATTTTTTGTCGAGGCTAAAAAACCGTCTGTCAATATCAAAGACGATATTGACCCAGCATCTCAATTGCGCCGTTACGCCTACACGGCCAAATTGCCAATATCGATTCTGACAGATTTTGAAGAATTTGCTATTTACGAAACCAATAAAATGCCTAAGCCCAATGACAAGGCTAGCGATTACCGTATTAAATTTATTACATACGACAAATACATTGAAAATTTTGATTTTCTGTGGAATACAATCTCGTTTAATGCAGTAATGAATGGCGATTTCGACCGTTTTTGCGAAGGCAAAAGCGGTAAGCGTGGCACAAGCGAAATCGACAGCAAACTTTTGGAAACCATTGAGGATTGGCGCGTTAAACTGGCAAAAAACATTGCACTGCGCAACCCCGACCTTTCACTGCGCAACCTTAATTCAGCCGTACAAAAGATTATCGACCGCATTGTCTTTCTGCGTATTGCTGAAGATAAGGACATTGAAGAGATGGAAACTCTGCTCAATGCCAGTAAAAAAGAAAATGCATATGCAGCACTGCATCAGGTGTTTGACCGCGCCAACGAAAAATATAATTCAGGGTTGTTCGCCAGCGAGAAATGGCTCGATAATCTTATAATCGATGATAAAGTTCTCTCTGACATTATTTCAGAACTATACTACCCAAAATGTCCTTATGCGTGGTATGTATTACCTGTTGAGATTTTAGGAAATATTTACGAAAAGTTTTTGGGTAGCGAAATCACCTTCCGCAATGTAAAAGGCGGGCACACGGCTCAAGTTGAGCAAAAGCCCGAAGTTAAGAAGGCTGGCGGTGTTTACTATACTCCGCGTTATATTGTGGAATACATTGTTCAACAGACTGTTGCCCGCAAACTCGAAGACATAACGCCACGTAAATTAAATAAACTCACCATTTGCGACCCGGCTTGCGGTTCAGGCAGTTTTCTTGTCGGTGCTTACAAATACTTGATGGATTGGTATTTAGCCAAGTATTCCGAAAATGAAGAAGAGTTGGCAAAAGCAAAGAATGATGGTAATGTGGTTGAAACCTCTAATGGTTTATCATTGTCATTGAAAGAAAAACAGAGAATTCTTACCACTCATATTTATGGAGTTGATATTGACGCTCAGGCTGTTGAGGTAACAAAACTATCGCTTTTCCTGCAAATGCTCGAAGGCGAAGGCAAGCAGTACGTAAACAGTTCAATGTTGCTTTTCCGAGAATCGGATTTGCACGTTTTGCCAGATTTAGGAGACAATATTAAATGTGGTAACTCTTTGGTTGGCAGTGATTTTTATATCAACCAAGAACTCAAATTGTTCGACGAAGATGCTATTTATAAAATTAACGCATTTGATTGGGACAAAGAGTTCCCTGAAATCTTTAAAAATGGTGGTTTTGAATGTGTAATAGGTAATCCGCCGTATTTCAATATTCAAACATTAGGAGCTAATTCGAAACAAGCACAATATATACAACAAAAGTATAGCGACATTTGGCAAGACAAGAGCGACATTCTTTTCTATTTCATTAATAAGGCATTCGCAATTTCAAAGGATTCAATAGGGTATATAGTTTCCAATGCATTTTTATTCAGCGATAAAGCGCAGAAATTGCGAAATAAAATATTAGATGACGGGCGCTTGAAACATATTGTGAATTTTGAACAATTCCTTGTCTTCGATGCTGGTATTACCACTTGTGTTGCAATATTCGAAAAAGGAAAGCAACCATTTACCGCCAAAGTGCTGAAGAAAAAAGAATATACT
>JAEEGL013299434.1_pt1 | contig 11985 bp, 8 predicted proteins | sample 9134231 | NCBI WGS metagenome assembly JAEEGL01 (sample SAMN16246548, study PRJNA631951) | gut metagenome | biome: gut microbiome; feature: rumen; material: fiber-attached | host: Bos | place: Iran: Karaj | collected 2018-10
AACGCACAAACGGAAGAGGGGTGAGGGGTGAGGGGTGAGGGGTGAGGGGTGAGAGGTGAGAGGTGAGAGGTGTGAGGTGAGAGGTGAGAACTTGCTACCTGCTGACGTGCTATGCGTCGCAGCATAGGCGAGAGTTTGTCGTAGCGTACCCCTTGCGCCATCATGATCAATGGCAACACAAAGAACGCGAGGAAAAGAGAGAGCCTGCATAGCCCTTTGTGTCTTTGTGTCTTTGTGTTCAGTTCCATTTGTATCAACTTATTTCATGTTTATTTTACGTACACTACCATCAGAGCCTACCTCTATCAATATACCATGATTACGAGAGGATGATTCTTTGTCTATCTTTACTCCTCGCAGATCATAGATACCAGGGATGCGAGAAGAACGATGAATAGAGAAATTATTAACGGAAGTAGATATGGGAATATCCTCCAGCATCTCGGAGCAGAAATAATCAACATCGGCCTGCGAGGCACCTACCTTTCTTACAAAGAAATAGTTGAACCTTTCCTGAAGGGTATTGCCCGGCAATCCATTGATAAAATCAATAATGCCGTCGGCAATCTCTTTCGTATTAGTACCACCCCAGAATAAAGTAAGGAGATAATCTTTCATCAATCCATCGTAGCCAACACCCAGCAAGCCTTCCATCAGCATACAAAGAAAACCAGTACGGTCGGCACCATGACGACAATGCACATAGACCGGTCTGCCCACACGCATATTATTCACAATGAAATTAAATTCCATGCGCCAGCGATAAAGGTACATGTATGTATTAAGATGTTCCAGCAATTGTCCACTGTCGGAAGAAGCATAGAACGACGGCACCTCACCGCTTTCCACTTCCGAGGCACTCAGGAAACCGAATGCGGAGACGCCATGCTCTTCCTCATACCATGCACGCATGTCTATCTCGGCTGCAATACCCAGTTTCTTGAGGGTAACAATGTCAATGGAATCTGCCACAAATCTGCCATTGAGTTCAGCGCCACGGTAAATCTTTTCATACTTGATGCGCTGACCGTCAACCGTAGGCCACCCGCCAATGTCGCGGACATTAAAGGTACTCGGGGTATAAATCATACGAACCTGGCCTTGCACTTCTATCGTGCCAGAAGCCACTATTCCTACTGGGGAGGGGCTTGGGGTAGGACTTTCCACCTTATAATAATATAAACGACTGGGCACGAGGTTATAGACATTCACTTCCTTCGAACCAGCCATGATCCCTATAGTATCTGAGGGCGTAAACTCAGAGTTTAGGGAATAGACCAGTATCAGCGTATCGGTCGATACCTCGGGCAGTTTCACCACGGCCGGATTGGGAATGTAACGGATCGATGGTGGCGACACGTTATACTGTTCTATCTGTGATTCATCCTCGGCAGAGGTATAATGCACCTCTGCCAAGTATTTATGCACAGCCTCGTTTTCAATATTCACTACAAAACTGCTGTCTATCTGCGCATGGGCAGTCAGGGCAGCAAACAAAAACACAAATAAAATATTCTTTGTTGACATCATCATAAAATTATTACTATCCTACTTTACCTCCTTCTCTCCTTTACTCCTTCTCTACTTTACTCCTTTACCTCATCCTCACCTCCTTTATCCTACGATAGATATTCGTAGTAGGTTTGGTGAACACCAGATAGGGGCGATGACCTATATCCACTACTTCGTAGTTATAATCATCCATCACATAGGTGCTGTCCTTATACGCCACCAACTTTTGTAGCAGGCTCAAGGTAGACGGATCTTCATCATTCAGCACAAACGTAAGGCTGTCCACACGATTCAAGGCATCAGGTAATTGCCATATATACAGCAGTTCGTTATCATCCAGTTCATAATCCTTGTACGCGCTACTGTCGCCCTCGGCCTTTCTCACCACGTCCTCTGGCAGGAAATACATCTTCTCCTTACCATAGAGCCGGGCGGCGCAGCGCATATTGATATCCTTGGCATCAAAACCCATATAACTGCAATAGAAACTGAAGTCGAACGACGGGTTGGCATAATGATTACAGAAATAATCCATAATTATATTCTGTCCATGCATAGGCAGCGTCACGGCTATCAGTTCGCGTCCCGGCTCCTTCATCTGCTGTTCGGCCTTCAGCCAACTGTCTTGGTTTTCTTTCCTTACTATATAGGCAGGCACAAAGCATAGCAATGCCAACAAGCCGCTGACAACCATCAGCCAGCGCTGCCATACAACGGAAAGCACATTCTGAAGTAATGTCAACAGCAGCAGCATGGCTATAAAATCAACAAAGAACGCCACGCGCTCCAGATTAGTACCGCATACCAGTACAATACCCAAGGCCATAGCCAAGGCCAAATAGGCATAACACAAAGACTTTACATGTCTATAGCATAGTTTCCTGTCTTTCCACCACACTATGACAATAGTGATGACAAGCAGCCACGTTATCCGCACATTCGACACACAGTTTACGGCACCGCTTATCAACCGTGCCTGCAGACTGACAGCCTCAGCCGCACGGTTCCATATTGCTGGCGTAATCATACATAATGCACAGCCAATGACATAAAACAATATGAACGGCCATACTGCACTACGCCACAACCGTCGCTGTATCACAAGCAATGCGATAAATGCTATAGACAAAGGCAACGACAGCGCCTCATGACTCCAGCCCACAGGCAATGCTACAATAGAGAGCAAGGCATAGCGCAACGTCAGCGGTTTATCAGCAAGCCTTCTCATATAGAGCAGCAAGCCCATCGTAGCCGTCACCACCCATATATAATTAAATGCCCCGAGCCCCCACAGCATCGTACTACGGATACCCTGAAACACTACAAACAGTAGTGCAAAAGCCATCACTCCTACAAATAGCCGCTCAAAAGCCGTTACACCCTCAAACACCCGTTGCGAAGTGTGCTGACGGGTTTCCCCCGTCATACATCGCCACCATCCCACCATACACGTAATGAGATGAATCATCACCACAAACAGCAGGCTATTCACCACCTGTACCACGACAGGCGGTAAAAACACCAGTGCTCCCTGTGCCAGCAGATGTACTACAAACCGCCCATTGGTAACCAGGTAATGCGTCCACTGCGAACTGAACAGGTCACCTAAGCCGTTGATAGTCTCTACGGTTGCCGTCTCGTCAGCCTGCCACTTAAACCTGTAGATGATGTCATCGCTCAACGTCGGTGCATCCAGCAAATTTAACAGCAGCACAGCCAGAAAGACAGCCGCAAGAAACAGCGTATAGCCCTTGTTTTTACTCATTCACTCGTGAATTAACTCAACGTCAGCATCCGCTCAATGGGTTTCACAGCCTCGCGTGCTATGTTTGGATCTATCTCCACCTGCGGCCACTCATACTTCAGGGTATTGTAAATCTTCAGCAGGGTGTTCATCTTCATATACTGACACTCGTTGCACGAACACTCTAATCCCGATTCCGTCACCTCTGGCGGCACAGGAATAAACTCCTTGTCTGGACATGTGCGCTGCAACTCATGCAGGATGCCGGACTCCGTTGCCACGATATATTGTGTTGCACGGTTTTCCCGTGCAAACCGCAGCATATCGGCCGTAGAACCTTTCACATCGGCCACGGCGAGCACCGGAGCCTTACACTCCAGATGTGCCATCACCACCGCTTCGGGATATTGCTGCTTCAACGCAAGGATTTTTTCTACTGAGAACCGCTCATGAACATGGCAGCCGCCATTCCAAAGCAACATCTCTCTACCCGTGACGCTGTTGATATAGTTACCCAAGTTATAGTCAGGACCGAAAATCAGTTTGGCATCTTGTGGAAAACTATCAATCACCTTCTTCGCATTGCCACTGGTCACCACCACATCGGTCAATGCCTTCACAGCAGCCGTGGTATTGACATACGACACTACCTGATAGCCGGGATGTTCATCCTTGAATGCCTTCAGGTCTTCGGCCTTACAACTGTCGGCCAGCGAACAACCAGCATTCAGGTCAGGACAGAGCACCATCTTCTCTGGCGAGAGTAACTTACATGTCTCGGCCATGAAATGCACACCACACATCACCATAATCTTCGCATCCGTCTCGGCAGCCTTACGAGCCAGCGCCAACGAGTCGCCAACAAAGTCGGCCACATCCTGTATGTCGCCAACGGTATAATAATGCGCCAGGATGATGGCATCCTTTTCCTTGCACAACCTGCGAATCTCTGCCTTCAGGTCAAGGCCGTCGGCAGCGGGCTCGCTGATGAACCCCTGTTCTTTCCATTCAGTTTTCAACATCACATTATATTTTTTATTTTTTTCTTTTTCTTTTAAAAATAGAAATGAGTTGTATAATGTGCCGTGGATAAGTGCAAAACTTTCCGGCCTTTTTCTTGCTCATTTCGTTATTCCCGTGTGGTTTTGGGTTGTTCACACCTGCTGTGCATTGTTTCTCGTTAATAATGAGACACCTGCGTCAGTTTTCCACAATTTCGTATTTCGGTGCAAAATTAATAAGTTTATATCTTTTTTCAGCAAAAAAACGTGGAAAACTTCAAAAAAAGTCGTTGAAAAGCATGTTAATATCCATATTCACTTATTCGTTGATGGGTAATTCACAATAAACAGTACACTTTTCCTTAAGTTATCCACATAGTTTTCCACAAAAAAAGGTAATCAGTATTCTATAATTAAGAATAAATGATTACCTTTGCATTTGATATGAGAAAACTGACTTCCATATATTTGATATGAGAAAACTGCGAACAGTAGAGATGAAGCGGCTGTCGGTGGATGAGTTTCACGAAGCCGAGAAGAGACCGTTGATTGTGGTACTCGACGATGTGCGGTCGATGCACAATGTGGGTAGCGTGCTGCGCACGGCCGATGCATTCCGTCTGGAGGCCGTCTACCTATGTGGCATTACGGGCACGCCGCCACACAACGAGATTCATAAGACGGCTCTCGGTGCTGAAGATAGCGTGGAATGGCATTATTTCAAGACGGCGCTGGAGGCCGTAGAGCAACTGAAGGATATGGGGGCAACGGTATTGAGTATCGAGCAGGCCGAGGGCAGTATGGCGTTACCCGACTTCCAGCCTGAGCGAGGCCGGAAGTATGCTGTTGTCTTAGGCAATGAGGTAAAAGGTGTGCATCAGGAGGTTATCGATGCCAGCGATGGCTGTCTGGAGATTCCTCAATACGGCACAAAGCACTCCATGAACGTCTCTGTCACCGCCGGCATCGTCATCTATCATTTTTGTCTTCGTTGGTTATAGTCGTATGCTTTTCGGCTTTGCAATTTAATTTAGTTTGCTTTACAATCTAATTTAGTTTGTTCTGCAATCTAATTTAGTTTGTTCTGCAATCTAATTTAGTTTGTTTTGCAACGATAAAAAAAATGGGACGATTCACCTGCTTGTAGGGACATATTCTTGTATTTGTCCGTAAGCGATTTTTACGGGTGCGGACAAATACAAGAATATGTCCCTACGGGCATTATTACTTATTAAGGGAACGAATATTAATCACCGATTTATCCCCACCTACTATCCAAACGGCGTCGCAACCGCTGTTGAGGGCACTGTCGGTGAGTTGCTCTACTTGTGCCTTGTCGTAAAAGGGAAGTGTCATCTCGTCAATCTTGGTCTGCCATTCATACTGGCTGTAATGGCGCACGGAGAGTCCCCAGGCGAAAGCGTCAACGGGACGCACGCAGAAAGAGGAATAGCGCGGTTCGGAGTCATCGTCGATATTGATGCAAAGAACGTGTTCCAGCGGTTTTTCGGCCTGGTTGATGACTTGCATAGCCATTTGTTGACCCAATAGCCCAGACTGACGGGCTGCGACGTAATGGTGTACGTCGGTGAAGAGCGAAGCAGCTAAGAAGAGAGCAAAGGAGAGTTGAAAGGTAAGAGGTGAGAGGTGAGAGATAAGAGGTGAGTGGTGAAAAGTTCGGTTAATGATGAATGCTATGATAAGTGCTGCCAAGGATAATGCCGCATAGTTGTGCATGATACTCACAACGGTGAGCAAGTGCGGCGATACGAGAATGAAAAAGCAGAGGAGGAGGGTGGTAAGAGGTGAGAGGTGAGAGGTGAGAAGTGAGAGGAAAGATTTGGCAATAAGAAAAAGGAATGGCAGGGATATGAGGGCTGTGACGGCGGCAATGAGCCAGTTGCGTGTAGGCTGATAGACAATGCTTATGTAGTCGGCAGGCAACCAGGTGTAGGCCATTAGTTGGGCGAAGTCCTTCAGATGATCAAAAAGCGTGGCTTCTGTGTATTGTTCATCGTATTCGATATGGAGTATGCCCGACTTGTAGATAGAATAATAGATGATAAAATAGGCCAAAGCAATAAGCAGACCGAAGATAATATGTCGTAATGCTGTCTTAGGTTTCACTATTCCGAAACCATAGCCGATGATTGGCGGAACGACTGCCCAAGCCAGCCCATTTTCCTTTGATAGTGCAGCCATTACAATGCACAGCAGCCATTGCCATTTGCCATTCAAGTATAGCCAAAGAGCCAGTAGCCCCCACAGTTGGGCGTATGTCTGGTTGAAGCCATCGCAGGCTAATGTAGCACCCAAGGTGGCTGGCGAGAAAAAGAAGAAAAGCGTGGCGATATTGGTGGCCAGTGATGAGAACGATAATTTTTTGCAGATGGTGAAGACCAGGCATGCAGAAGCAGCATGACCAAGGATGATGAGTACATGGTTGAGCGTTGGGAAGAGCCAAGGCTGGCATCCAACGACATATCCTAATAGTGCATCAAACGGTCGACGCACGGCATCTGGAAAGAAATAACCGGGGTCGGCTATCTGCACCCACCACGGCGACTGTAGGGTGGTGTAGTCGTCGAAGGTAGGCAGGATGCCGCAAACTCCCCACAGCACCACTGGCAGACATAAAGCAATGATAAGGAGTGAGAGGTAAGGTGTTAGGTGTTGGGTTTTGGGTGTTAGGTGTTGGGTGTTAGGTTTTGGATGTCGGGTCATCTTACTATGAATTTCTTACCTTGTCTTATATATATGCCAGGTCTAAGACTTTGGCTTTTTGCAAGCCGTTGTCCGGATAGTGTATAGGTGTCGTTGGTAGCAATGTCGGCTTTCAGGGAAGGAACATTCAAGAGATCAAAGAATTCCTTGTCATAATAGATAGGAAGTCCTTTTTCGTCAATCATCTGCATGTGAATGGTAATCCAGTTGCAGATATACTCGTATTCCTCTGCAAAGTTGATGGCTTCACCTTTCAGATCGCTGTCGCCGCTCCATTTCTCTGTTTCCCGAAGGGCGGCACCGCTGTTTGTAATATCTTGATAATAGCGTGTAACGCGATTGATAAGACTATCAGTGGATAGTACCCCGCCGTCTTGTCGCAGTTCGTTGTACCGCTCGTTGAGTCGGTTGTTGAACTGCATGAAATTGTCGCGGTAGAAGCGGAAGAACACCATCACGTCGACATCGGTTTTATAGTAGGGTGAGGCCAGTCCTTCCTCGGTAGTGCCGTCCAGCATGCCACTCCATCGCTGTCCGAAGGTAGCATCAAGATCCCATGCCATTGGTGTAAGCCTTTTGTCTATGGTTTTGTCGTACACGGCCCAGTACATGTTCTTGCCACTGTTGTCAACGGCATTGGTAACGCTGGTAAAGATGCTGTAGTCAATCAATAGTGGCACGTCGAAGTATTCCTCCACGTGCTGTTTGAACTCTTCGTTACTGCTTCCAATGGCAAAGTTGAAGGCCTCGGCGAGTGGTTGCCAGTCTGTGGTGTCGCAGTCGTTGAGGTCGGGATATTTCACCTCAAAGCCACGGAAGGTCTCGGAATGATTGTCATATAGTTTGAGCGAGTCGAACATCTGTGTGCCATCCCATTTCACACCCTTATACAGGCAGCCCCTGATCTGGCCCGTTTCCTCGTCAACCTTCTTGATTTTTGTCTGCTTGCGGTCTAACATTTCCGAGAGGTTGTAGATGCCTCGGTATTCATTGTTGAGGAACACCTCCACTACCCCACCCCGCACGCCGTTGTGTGCCTTGGCTTTTTTGTCGGCGTAGTAAGGCGGTGTGGCCATATCGTTCCACAAGTCCATGGCAATGCGGTTGCGCAGACGGAACACGTCGGCCTGGCCGGCATCGAGCATCCAGTTATTGTCGTTGCGCAAGCCAAGGAGTTGATGGTCTTCGGTAAACTTCACCTTGTAGTTGCGCTTATGTTTGTCGGCTGTGTTGGTAGTGCCGCCTCGCCATTTAATGTTGGCAGTCAGAGTGTCGGTAGATACGGAGTCGGGATGCGAGAAGATAAACAGTCCGGAGGCGTAGTCGTTGCCAAAGGTGCCCATCAGTTGCACCACGGGAAGGAATGTAAACTGTATGTCTCCCTCAATGGTGCGGTTCAGGGTATCGGTGGCTGTGGCATGATAGTGGCTGTCGACAACAGCCTGCTTCCAGCCCTCTTCCAGTGTTACCTCATACTGTTGGTTTTTATTGAATTTTGCCTGCGGCACAGTAGCCAGCCAGGTATGGGTGATGCTGTCGTAGGGCGCATGGCGGCCGTCAATGATGAACTGTGCACAGACATTGCTATCTATGCACAGCCATAAGCAGAGAGTTATGAGAATCTTTAGTCTTGTCATGCAGTGTTAATTGACGATGGCTATCTTGCATACCGTGCCTTTCTTGCCGTCGCTGGTGGCTGTTGTTACCATGTAGATGCCACTGGCCACGCGCCGGCCCTGTTTGTCGCGCCCGTTCCAGGTGAAGGTGCCGCCATTGGAGCGTCCCTCGGCCACCAGGCGGCCGTTGACAGTAAGAATCTTAACATCGGCATCATAGGTAAGGCCAACAACGGTGATAAGGCCGTCGTAGCCCTTGACCACGGGGTTGGGATAGGCATAGACATTATCCTTTGTCATTTCGGTAGCGGGCGAGGAGGCATCGCTCATATAGGAGCAGAGACCTTTGTCGGTACCTATGAATAATTCGCCCGTCTCCTCGTTCAAGGCAATTGACTTGATACCATCTGATAATATAGGACTGTTGGATGTTGTGAAATGTGCCAGTTGCTCCATATTGTCGGCACTGATAAGGTAGATGCCTGAACTACTAGTCCCAATCCATTTGCGGTTAGCTCCATCGATGACCATGCATGAAATATCTACGCCATTCATCAGATAGTCAGCATAGTTGGTACCATCGTTGCGTGGTACTTTTATCTGGTTGACATATTCCAGAGGACTTGACAGTTGTGAGCGTTCAATCAGAAAGAGTCCCTTATTGGTACACAGCCAGAGATTACGGTCCAAGTCTTCAACCATGCAGGGAGGATTGTATATTTCTTCTATACTGATACCATCCTGATTGACCAGTTTAATCATATAGTTTACTATTTGGTCAGTTTTCGGATCATAGCAATAGAATGACGACTTGTTCCAATGGTCGTTGACAATCCAATATAGTCCATCACTATCAACAAGCGATAATTTCAGTCCGTTCAGGCTCTTACCGCCATCCATCAGCAGGGATTGGTCATGTTTTACCCATTCTCCGTCTTTCTTGAGTTCAACTATGGAGTTGTCCTCCACCTGGCTCTGCACCATCCATAAATTGCCTTCAGCATCGAATTTGACACCATCGACCAATACAAATTTGTTAGAGGAAGTTGCACCATTCAGGATGCTGTTATCTTTATTATAGTATTTTACCAGTTTACCATCGTAATATTCATACAGGCCCGTTCTGCCACTGGCAAAGATATGCTTACTGTCGAAAGGATCAATGTCAATGGAATACATTTCTACAAATGTCCATGTCCCTTCTGTGCCGGGTACACCAGTCATATCGTCTTGTAGAAACTCCCAGTCGTTGCCGTTTTTAATCTGGACGGTAGCAGGATTATAAATGCTCGAACTACTACTTCTTCCGCTACATGTGTATAGCATGTTGTTCTTGAATTTCATGAATCCGAAGTTGTTATACTTCGGTCCGCCTGGCTGAAGGGTGGAAACGACGGGGTAATAGGTATCCCATTCGGTGTTGTCTTCCTCCATCGAGGGATAGTCGAGTGTATACACCCAGTTGTTCTTGTCAAGGAGATTGCCGTTAAGAGGTGCTACGAATACGCTGCCGTATGCGTTTTTAACGTAGATGTTGGTACCTTCGATGGTAATGGCACGGATGTCGCGTCCCAGGTTGTAGGAGTCGCTGATTTCGGCATAATCCATGTTTACCTTCACCACGCCGAAGCCAGTGCCCAGATAGGCATACTTGCCATAAATATATACGGTGTTGACGGTCTTGTTGTCGGTCATGGACTTGGCATAGAGCGAACTGATATTGGTAACGTTTCCATCGAGGTCTATCAGGTCGATGTTCGAGTTCTGGTAGATGATGATGAGTTGCTTCACCTGCTGGTTCCATGCAATCAGGGTAATATAGGTATCACTCAGCGAGTTCACCTTGTCGTAAGTGGTGATGCTTTTGTCGTTCATGTTGTAACTGTACAGACTGTTGGAGGCGCGGACGAAGAGCGTGTTGCTGCCTGCCTTCGCTATCTGCTGCGGTTCGTAGTACGACATATAGGCACGCCAGGAGCCGATTTGGGCCATTGATGATTGAAGAATGAAGATTGAAAATTGCACAATAAGCAATGCAATGAAAGTGACTCTTTTCATAATCCTTATTTTTTTACTTTTTTACCTTTTCACTTTTTTACTTTTTTACCTTTTCGCTTTTTACCTTTTTACCCTTTTACCTTTAAAAGGAAATCGGCCAGTTTTTGGGTGGCACGGGCACGGTGGCTGATGGTGTTTTTGATGTCTGCTCCCAACTCGGCAAATGTTTTGTCGTAGCCGTCGGGACGGAAGATAGGATCGTAGCCGAAGCCCCCTACCCCACTCCGCTCGCAGGTAATCTCGCCATTGACGATGCCCTCGAACAGATGCTCCTGGGTGATGCTGGTGCAGCCACAGGGACACACGTCCTTTTTCTGAATCAGGGCGATGACGGTACGGAAGCGGGCACGGCGGTTGTCCTTGTCGGCCAGTTCGCGGAGCAGGCGGGCCATATTAGCCTCGCTGTCGTGAGACAAAGCCGCCCCTACTGCCCCTGAGGGGGCTAAACTGGCATAGCGTGCACTATAGATGCCAGGAGCACCATTGAGGGCTTCTACCTCAAGGCCGGTATCGTCGGCAAAGCAGTCGATGTGGTAGTGTTCATACACGTAGAGTGCTTTTTGCAGGGCGTTTTCTTCCAGCGTCTTGCCTGTCTCTGGAATATCCTCATGGCAACCGATGTCACTGAGCGAGAGTACCTCTACCCTATCGCCCAGTATCTGCCGTATCTCCTGCAGTTTATGCGCATTGTTGGTTGCAAATACTATTTTCATCACCATTATAATATCATCACAATTCTATTCTACTTTACTCCTTTACCTCCTTCATCTCCTTCACCTTCACTTTCATTTCCTCGAATCCCTCGCCATAGACGCCGATGACGGCACTCTGCGAGACGAAGGCTTGCGGGTCGATCATCTTGATGAGGCGGAACATGTAGGTGCTCTCGTTCTTCTTGGCCAGTATACAGAGCACCTTCATTTTTTCGCCCGTGTACCAGCCGTGGCCGTCGAGGATTGTCACGCCGTGATGCATCTGTGTACCGATAGCGTTGGCTATCTCCTGCCACTTTCGCGAGAAGATCATAAACTGCACCGACTGTCGGCTGCGGTTCATGGTATAGTCGAGCACGAAGTTCTCCATTGCCATCACGCAGAAGCCGAATGTCACCTTATGTGCTCGCTCAATATAGTCGCCAAACTGCGGGAAGAACATACACGACCCGATGATGCAGAAATCGGCGGCAAAGAGCACGGTGCCCAGTGAGATGTTGCTTTTGTACTTATTCACGCTGGCTGCTATGATGTCGGTGCCGCCCGTGGAGCCGTTGTTCGAGAAGACGGTGGCCATCGCTATACCGGTAATGACGCATCCGATAATCATCGACATG
>JAEEGL015752983.1_pt1 | contig 11985 bp, 11 predicted proteins | sample 9134231 | NCBI WGS metagenome assembly JAEEGL01 (sample SAMN16246548, study PRJNA631951) | gut metagenome | biome: gut microbiome; feature: rumen; material: fiber-attached | host: Bos | place: Iran: Karaj | collected 2018-10
GATATATTTTCTTTCAAATTCGTACGGGACTGGCTCACCAAGAAACTCGGCAATCTGGGTTAATACCTTGTCGATTTTCTGTTTGAAGGTAATGCCTGCTTCGTTACGAGTTATCCAGTAGTGCGGATGCCAACTCCAGGCCTTCTGGAGTCGCAAATCCAGTGCGCGAGCATCTTCAAGATCCTCATCGCGGACTACTTTTTCTTTACCGTTACTATCTTCACCTTTCTTAGTGTAAAACTCTTCGGCACCATCCGCCGCAGTTACAATATGGAATACTGCATCATAAGTCGCCTCGTATCCATTACATTCGGGCATCTGCTTCATCAGCCCCCAAAATTCTTCTTCCGTCATGTAAGCCTGATTGTCAAGTAAACCACGGTCACAGACTATTAAGACCTTTTTAGCCTCCTTAGACAAAAGACTAGCGAGGGCAAGACTCTTCATAGTCTTTTCCTTATTGATCTGGGTCAACATAATATTACCTTCAAGAGCACGCCAAGTATCTTCATCTCCTTTAAAATCATCCGGAGTAAATCCAGCCGAGAAGAAGTCGGTCGCCGTTTCAGACACGACTAGCACGCGCCACCCCAGTTTAGTAAAGTATTCCGGGATACGCGACAGGGCCGTTGTCTTTCCACCACACGGCCCACCGGTTAGAACAATCTTCCTAATTTCCATTAATTTGCACCTCCAAAGAATAAAAGTACGGGAACTTTTAGCTCCCGCCCGTGTAAAAAACTCTAGTTCCTGTTGTAATTATACATTTTTATGTTCTAATAGTAAAACATAAGCAAGAAAAAACCTGCCAGAAGGCAGGTTTTAAGGTTCGAAACTAGTCTCAGCGGGATCCATCATCCCAAACATTGTTCCCGGAAAACATTTCCCGAAGTCTGGCATTGGCCACATCATTTTTTTCGAGATCGACTTTTTCTATTTCGCCATAAATAGTCGCGTCTTTCTCATTCGGGACCGAAAGCCCCAGGTATTTCGGATATTCACTCTTTTTCTTTTTCATCACGCCTCCCGTCTTACGTCCTGCAAACGATAATCCGTACCGTCCGTATCCTTCATTGCAAAGTCAAAACCAGGTTCCAAAGTCCGGTCTATCTTTTCGCGAACATACTTCTTCTTGCCATATGAATGTGACGGGCTATAATAATACAGCTCGAAACCCTCCCTCACATTCTTCGCCTCATTTTCATCAAGAAAACGAATCGTCATTCGATCCGGCTGTTCCTCGTTCTTGGCCCAAACATCGCAGAAGTAAACATCTTCATAGTGTCTCCATAAGTTCATTATCCCCACATATGACTCACCATTTACGATTGCAAACTGAATCGGCACATCTTCACCACTATAACTCACTGGCTCATTAGGTGTACCGTGCGCGAACATCCGCGCGTTTGAATAACTAAACGTACCCTTCAGCTTAATAGACATTTCAAGGATATTATTTGTATCCAGATTATATCCAAAATATTCGCGGCTAAGGTAACGATAGTCATAGTACAACCCAATCGCGTCAAACTCTGCAGCATTCCTAAGAACTCTGGGATTATCAAACCCATAAACCGTGTAATTGCCAATCTTCTTTGCCTCTTCCGCGGAATAAGGCTCGAAATAAACCTCGTCATCATTCAAATTGGAGCCGAATTCCTGAACCACATACTTAAAATAGCCCGGTCGATTAGCGTACGCCGTATTAATGATACCAATAAACGCCACCGGACCAAGTTCCTTCGTATAGCCAAAACCAGCATTTTTGCCAGTCAAGGCATTAAGCTTCAATACCTGATCGTAGTTATAAGTACCCTTGAGTTTGTAATCTCTACAACCTACGCTATCATGCTGAACCAAAAAAGTCTTACCTTTTGCGTGCCTGACCACTTCGAGCTCGCGCCCAGGATACATTTTGTCTACAACTTTCTGAATTACCTTTTCGAACATTCATTCTACCTCCCTTTTTTAAGCTACAAAAACTCTAGTTTCTGTTTGTAATTATATACTTTTATGTTCTAATAGTAAAACATAAGCAGGAAAAAGCCCGTCAAATTCCGGCGGGCTTTTGGAAAGAGGTTGAATCAAGAAACAAATCTTGCAAGCTTAATCATAGTATTCATTATCATCATCATATTCATCATCATCCGTATCGTACCAATTATCATAGAATAATGCCTTCTGCTCCGAATCCTTTGTATCCTGTTGAGTACTAGGACTATTTATGTCTTCTTTCATTTTCTACCTCCTAAGGTTCAAATTTGCGTCAATAATTCTTAAAACGCATTTTGATTATAACATAAACACTATCTTTTTACCGGAAGCAAAAAACGATTTTTAAGATAAACTAGCATAAATCGAAAAATATGTTATAATATATTAGACACTTATAGTCAAACGCACTTTATATTAAGGGGGGGTAAAAAATGGAGGAAGATAAAAAGAAGAGCTTTTGGGAAAAACTCTCAGACATATTCGCAGGTTATGGCCTGCCAATAATTGTAATTCTTGCAGTATTTATATTGGTCATCGCTTTCGCATCAAGCGTAGATAACAACAGAGAATATACCTACGCTCAAATATATGCACCAAATGGAGAGTTGATCGCAGAAGGGGAAGTAGATAGTATAGAACACGACTTCCAAGATAACAACTTCGTAACCATCACCATCAACGGAGTATCTTACCATGTCGACGAGCAATACGTCATCGGCATAAAAACCAATCCCAGAGGTCTCAACGACTAACCCGCCAAGCGCGGTTTTTTTATTGGTTCCAAGATATGCTATAATCACAATATAACTTAGGAGTTATTATGTTTGATACAAGTGAAGACAAAAATAAAATGACCGCCGTCATCGAGCGTTTCAAAGACGAAATGAAAAAGGTTCGCACTGGTCGCGCTCATCCAGATATGCTCGCATCCATCAAGGTTGAGGCTTATGGCCAGTTTATGCCATTAAACCAAGTTGCCAACGTCACCGCCGCCGACGCTACCATGCTCGTCATCACCCCATTTGATCCATCTACCATTCAGAATATTTCCGCCGCCATCAGAAACGATCAAGCCCTTGGTCTCAACCCAGCTGATGATGGTCGCGTAGTACGCGTGCCAATTCCACCACTAACTGAGGAACGCCGCAAGGAAATCGTTAAGACTGCTTCCTCCAAAGTCGAAGACGCCAAAGTTGCCATCCGCAACATTCGTGAAGACGCTCGCAAAGCCATCAAGGAAGCCAAAGAGCTCTCCGAAGATGTCAAGAAGCGCGCCGAGAAGGATATCGACGACATGACCAAAGAATTTAGCGACAAAATCGAAGCCGAATTCAAAGCCAAGTCTGATGAAATTATGAAAATCTAAAAAAGGAAGGGCAAAAGCCCTTCTTTTTTTATCCTCACATCTTTTTTAAGAAATGTTTAAGCTAAAAATGGTATAATTATCTCATGCAAATTTTTATTGGAATCTTGATTGGCCTATTTACCCTTATGTTTCTCGTGACCGCGCACGAATTTGGCCACTTTATCGCCGCCCGCAGAAATGGCGTCCGCGTCCTCGAGTTTGGCATCTGTTTTCCGCCGCGCCTAGCTGCCTGGGTCAAAGACCCAAAGACCAAAAAATGGAAAAAACTTCCCAAAAGCGAGTGGAACAAGCCTCAAGAAGGCCTAGTTTTTAGCCTCAACTTGCTGCCGATCGGTGGTTTTTGCCAGATGGACGGCGAATCCGCTGCCGACAAGCGCAAGAATACCTTTGGCGCCTCCACTTTTTGGCAAAAAACCAAAATTCTCTTTGGTGGCGTCGCCATGAACTGGCTCGCAGCCTTTTTGATCCTCACCACCCTTGCCTGGACTGGTATGCCAACTTTTATCGAAAATCAATTCACTATCGAATCAGACACTCGCACCACCGGCGGTATCGTCTCCATCGAAAAAATCCTCGAAGGCTCCCCAGCCGAGCAAGCCGGATTACAAGCCGGTGACATTATTGAGTCTATCAACGATGAAACTTTCCATAGCGCCGCCCAGGTCGCCGAATACAACAAAGCCCATAAGGGAAACAAACTCGTTTACAAAGTCTCTCGCGAAGTAGAGGACGTCATTTACTGCATCAAGGCTCCATGCCCACAGCCAGAAACCACCCACAAGGAAACTGTCGAAAAAATCGTCGACCTCGTCGATTCCGAAGACGGCGTCGTAGGAATTGGCCTCGTTTCAGATAGTCAGCGCAGCTACTCCACCTGGTCCGCTCCGCTCGTAGGTGCCGGCCTCACCCTGCAGCTCACTGGCGAAACCTTCAAAGGCGTCGGCCAACTCATCGGCAATCTTTTCTCAGGTGTTTTCAAGCAACTCAGCTTCAATGATCAGGCTAGGGAAGAAGGTCGCGAAGCACTCTCTGAGGCTTCAGACTCCGTCTCTGGTCCAGTTGGCATCATCGGTCAAATCTTCCCAATGTTTGCCTCCGCTGGCGCGACTAACGTCGCCTTCCTCGCCGCAGTCATCTCCATCTCACTCGCCTGTATGAACGTCTTACCAATCCCAGCCCTCGATGGTGGCCGCTGGCTCCTTATCGCCATCTACAAACTCCGCAAGAAACCACTCAGTAAAGAAACCGAAGAAAAAATCGTCTCCCGCGCTTTCATGGTGCTTCTCGGACTTATCGTAGTCATCACTATTATCGATGTAACACGTTTCTTTAGATAATCCTTTGGGGCTTTAAGGCAAAATGGTAGGCACAAAAAAGAAAAACAGCGAAGAGGAAGAAAAGAAAATCGTCGAGAACCTCGACGAGCTCACCAAAGATCTTCCAAAAGACATCCATCCTTTTCCAAAGATCAGGCGAAAACTCCGAAAAATCGCTAAGAAAATAGATTCCAGCAAAATACTCACCACTCTCCTAATGCTAGTCTTTGTAGCCGGCCTCTCGATTGGCCTCCAGTACGCCTTCGCCTATCTTGGGCTTTGGCTCTTTGGTCGCGAAGCTATGGTGAGCACCGTAGGCACTACAGTTTTTTCCGCCGTTACTTACCTCGTTACGCTAATCATCGTCCTCACTTTGCCAGGTTTTCTCTACAAAAAATGGAAAACCAACCGCGACCAGCTCGGCCTAAACGGCCTCCCAACTTGGACTGATATCGGACTCGCACCAATCGGATTCGTCGTCATGCTCATCTTGAAGAGCATCGTCACGGCGATTTTTAGCTTCTTCCCATGGTTTGAAGCCGACCAAACCCAAAACGTCGGTTATAGCCAGTTCCTAGACAATACCGACAAGCTCATCGCCTTTGTCGCGCTCGTCGTCGTTGCACCAATCGTAGAAGAAATCATTTTCCGCGGCTGGCTCTATGGCAAGCTCCGCAAGAAATTCATTATGCCGGTCGCGATCTTCATCGTCTCACTACTCTTTGGTATCGTCCACCTCCAGTGGAACGTCGGCGTCAACGTCTTTGCTACTTCAATAGTTTTATGTCTCCTCCGCGAGGTCACCGGCACAGTCTACTCCGGCATCCTGCTTCACATGCTCAAAAACGGCGTCGCGTTCTTTCTAATCTATGTATTAAATATAGTCGCAATGTAAAACACATCGTGGCGCCATAAGAGAAAAAGTGTTATAATATCTCTATTATGAGACTATCAAAATCATTCATCAAAACCCTTCGCGATGCGCCAAAAGACGAGACCGCGAAATCTGCCGGCTACCTTATTCGTGCTGGCTATGTTCACAAAGAATTAGCTGGCGTATACGATTATCTCCCCTTGGGTCTCCGTGTAATTGAAAACATCAAGGGTATCATTCGCGAAGAGATCAATGCGATTGATGGTCAGGAGGTCCTCATGACCGCCCTTCAAAACCCAGAGCCATGGCAAAAAACCGGCCGCTGGAGTGACCAAGAAGTTGATATTTGGTTTAAAACCGAGCTTTCCGCTGGCGGGGAACTAGGTCTCGCCCCAACCCACGAAGAGCCGATCACCAACATGCTCAAAACCTACATCAAGAGCTACAAGGATCTGCCACTTGCCGTTTATCAGTTCCAGACCAAATTTAGAAACGAGCTTCGCGCCAAGTCCGGCATCATGCGCACGCGCGAATTTATCATGAAAGACCTTTATAGCTTCCATGCAACAGAAGAAGACCTAAATGCCTACTACGAGCGCGTAGAAGGCGCCTACGGCAAGATTTACAGCCGTCTAGGCCTTGGTGACTGCACCTTCGAGACTTTCGCGTCTGGTGGCATTTTCTCCAAGTTCTCTCATGAATACCAAACCTTCATTCCAGTTGGCGAAGACACCGTCTACTACACCGAAGATAAATCTCTCGTATTGAACGAAGAAGTTTTGCTCGACGAAGTCCTAGACGAATTCAAAGTCAAAAGAGAAGACCTCAAAGACACTCGCGCTGCCGAAGTTGGCAATATCTTCAAGCTCAAATTCAAATATTCCGAGCCACTTGGCCTCAAGTTTTCCGACCAAAATAACCAAATGCAAACCGTCTATATGGGCTGCTACGGTATCGGTGTCTCCCGCCTCATGGGCGTAATTGCTGAGAAATTCTGCGACGACAAAGGTCTCGTCTGGCCAGAAAACGTTGCTCCATACAAGTACTACCTCGTATCTATTGGCGACCAGGGAAGTGCAAAAGCCGAAGAGCTCTACAAAGGTCACGAAGAATCCATCCTCTTTGATGATCGCGACGCTCGCCCAGGCGAGAAATTTGCCGATGCAGACCTCATGGGTATCCCTTATCGCGTAGTTATCTCCGACAAGACCTTGGCCGAAAATTCCGCCGAAATCACCGACAGAAAAACTGGCGAGTCTAAGTTCGTTAAGCTCAGTGATATTAACTTCTAAAAAAGTCTACAAAACTGGGGCAAAACACTTGACTGTTTGCCCCTATTTTTGTAAAATTCTAACTGTTAAACGTGGAGTAAACCCCAATGATCAAGAAAAGTATCAGCCTTACTGCGGAAGGCAAACAAGAACTCGAAAAAGAACTCGAAGAATTAATTGCAAATCGCCCAGCCATCACCGAGCGTATCGCTACTGCTCGTGCTTTTGGTGATTTGTCCGAAAATGAAGAATATAGCTCAGCCAGAAACGAGCAAAAGCTCGCCGAAAGCCGCATCCTTGAGATCGAAGAAATCTTGAAGAACGCTTCCATCATCAAAGGTGGCAAAAAAGATAAGGTCGTACTTGGCGCTTCCGTCACCCTCGACATGGGCGGCAAAAAGGTAAACTATACTATCGTCGGCCCAACCGAAGCCAACCCACTCGAAGGCAAGCTATCAAACGAGTCCCCAATCGGCAAACTCGTATTTGGCAAAAAAGCTGGGGAATCATTCGATTTCAATGGCAAAAAAGTGAAGATTGTGTCGATTAACTAATTTATCCGATTAAAGCTTTTATAATTTCTCTCAGCGTTGAAAGATTCGCCAGGAAAAGAAAAATACTTCTCGGCAGATTCTTCGCAAAATTTCAGTTTTGCTCAGAAATCTGGAGAAGTATTTTTCATTTCTTGGGAACTTTCAAATGCTTCGAGGAAATTATAAAAGCTTCAATTGGGAATTACTTCTAATTATTTTTATTCTTATTTTTAACATAATAACACTTCGTCGTTTGCGAGTTTACATCATTCAGAAATCCAATCCAATACTCCATATTATATTGTTTTATACCGATATTTATTCTATTCAATAACTCGTCCGCAGTCATAAACGGTTCTAAATAGTAACTTATCCCAAAATTATTAAACATTTTAGAAAAACCGCATTTTTCTGGATTAATAAAAGTAAAATCGAATTGCGACATCTTTTGGGAAATATTTATCGCTTCCTCAATCGACAAAGAAAGCAGTCCATCTATTGCCTTCCTTTTATCCTTAATATCCAAATCGACAATACAATTCAGAAGTTTAATGAAATTTGATGCCTTTGCATACCGAATACTAAATTGATTTCTATATTCCAAATCGCGCCCCCATCGATTTTGAATATAATCCTCATCGAGCATAGTTTTTATGTCATCAGAAATAATATTATATCCTAAATCCGGACGCAAAAAGTCAGTAAATAAGTACAGAGAAAGAGGTGTAATTTCATCATTTGCAATAACATTTTTATAGTTTTTTACTCTGAGTGCTAGATAGTATATAAATTCATATGAATTAGTTAAATACTTAGTCAATAAATCCAAATCAAAAACACTGAGGACGATCGGGAGATTAATATTTGAGTTCTTTTGACTCAAATATTCTTCAACCTGCATTGCGCCAGCATAATAAACCGAACTAGATACACATATAATAAAAACCTGATTAATTCGTGGTAAATTAACATGTTTATTGGTTGTATCCTTAAAAATATACTCGCCCTGATTCAATAACGCAATCGACGATCTTTCCCCTTGATCATAAGCCTGCTGAGCCACAATATTAAAGTCTTTTTTTAATGCGTCAAGGCTGCCCGAAAAAGTCTCCGGTGTCATCTTTTTATTCTTCGCTTGGATAACAATAGCCACATCATCTAAAACGGCCAGACAATCTATGTCTGTATATCTATTTTTACCCTTATAGATAGTTAGTGGAGTATATATATTCTTAAAAACTCTGCCCAGCATCCCACCACAAAGCACCTCTAAATCATTGCCGATATTTTTATTTGCTAAATCCCTATAACTAGCATCCTGACGCATCCAATATAATGGTGATAAATAAATACTAATCGCCAATAAGTCCGGAAGCGGTAGCCAATACGACCCTTCTCTAACTTCAATGATGGGGCAGTAGTTCAGTATATTTTCATCACCCGGACTCAGATACCCTTTTTCCTGATCACCAGGTCTACATGAAAAGCATTTTAAAATATTGTCAATCTCTTCGCGAGACGGGGTAATAGTGTTTTCTATATCCATCCCCAAAACCAATATGTCGTCAAGTGTAAAAAAGAGGTCATTCGGGTTACAACAGGATAGCTTATCCAACAAAACCGTATTCTTTTTAATAATTGTTTCACATACGGCGAAATAAAAATAAATTAACGCTCCAAGACTAAAACCTTTGTTCTCGATAATCCAGTTTTCACTACTTTTATATAATTCTTCGAGTAAAAACAAAGGCTGATCATTATAAAAACCAGATTCTTCATAAAATGTCATTTCTATCAAAGATCTTTCAGTGAAGAAACTCCCCCCATCTTCACTCTGACCATCCAATAAACCAACATGTAGCTCTTTAAGTGTTTTTCGAATCCACCCAACATCTAAATCAAAAGAGTCATTAAGCCGATGTAAATTTTCTGAAAAAGAATCATTTTTTAACAATAACCCAACCAAAAAGGCAAGTTCTTTTCTGGAAATAGCATCATATCTATCGATATGTGTATGAGGTGAAATAATATCAGTTTTTATAATCTCGTTCAAAAAAGCAACGGCATCATTTTTGTGACGAATATACAATTCTATGTTCTTAACTTTTTTTAAAAGTGAGCGATCATTAACCTGCATAGACACAATTAGTAACCCTATAGTTCAACAATAGGGGACACAATCTTCTATTTTATTCATTAATAACATTAACTCTTTCAAGCGTTTCACAATACGTCTCTGTTCGGAGAGTGGAGGAAGAGCTATTAGGCACCTTTCAAGCTGATTTAGGTAAAACCCTTTTTGAGCAGTACCAGTAGCCTCTCTATGAACCGTCTCCTGCATAAACGGAGAATCTAGAAAAAATTTTAAATATTCATTATAGATAAGTGTGGTTATTACTGATACGCTTCGTTGAAAACATACATTAATATCCTCTCGAAAAATACAACTTCTACCCAAAGAGCCAACAGACGTAAAAAGGATGTCTTCCTTCTGCAAATTAGTTCTTTCACTCACTTTTTCAAAAGTACCTTTATCCAAAAATCTAACCTTCGACATATTAACCAATGTATTATTGTTTATATTTTGAGACGACAGCATCAGATATTCACTTTCATGTGGTAAACCCTTCGGTGGATTATGATCACCATCGGCAATTTTAATACAAACATCGCACAATCTTACCCACTTCCAATTCCCCGGGATACTAAATGGGATCTCGTCGTCGGTTATTGACGCGAGTGGCTTTTGCTTCTTGATCTTACCTTCGGCCACTAGTTTTTCTTTTTTGGCTTTGATTTCTTCTAGTAAATCTTCTGCGTCGCCATCTTCTGACAATTGCTTAGTAAGTTTACCTTGCATGGCATATTGTAATAAAGAAGCCTTAATATCGTCAGGAAAGGCCTTTTTCAGCGACGCGAGAGCGTCAGCTGATTTTTCTAAATCAGCGACGCGAGCCATAAGTTCGTCGACTTTTTCTACGATGCGTTTTTGCTCGGGCAGTGGAGGAATCGGAATTAGTCTATCCTTTATAAATTTATAATGCCTACTATAGCCGCCCAATTCATTTACGCCTATAAGATTGTATTTAAGCGCATAATAAAGATATTTTATATTCACACAAAATGGAGATATAACTTTAACTCCATCTGCGCCAATAACGAAGTCGAAATTAATATACTTGACCAGTGCCGTATGGTCACCAAAGACAAGTACAGGGCTAGTTATTTTTAGCGCCTTTTTTTCGTCATTACAATAACCAATGAAGAGTTCTTTTGATTGGCTTACGACTTTATATTTGCCATCTTTTAGAGTGGCCGATTCTTTTATTTGATTATTTTTGTCGCCTAAGAATTGCGAAATGTTTTCAAGTTTTTGCCAGGACCAATTATCAGGAATTTCGAATAGTATTTCGTCTTTTGAGATTGCGAGTTCTTTTTTCTTAATATTAAGTTTTGCTTTTTCTTCTTTAATTTGGTCTATTACTTCTTCTGCACTGCCATCTTCTGGTCTCTGTTCGGTTAGCTTCCCCTGCATTGCGGCTTGTAAAATCGCCGCACGTAGATCATCGCAAATATTAGACATTATTTTATCTCCAATAGTTGCTTTAATTCTTCAAGTTTTGCGTCGATTTCTTTTTCAAGCGATTCACGTTTTTCAATAAAGTTTTTGATGGTTTTTTCTGGACTAAGAATTACTTTTTCTTCTTGAGGGAAACCACATAGATCTAAGTTGTAGTTATGATCTACGATTTCTTCGACAGAATAGTTCTTAGCTTTGTATGTAGTAGCACTATCGTCGCTCTCCTTCTCGTCTTCAATAACTTTACGATCGCTCCACCATTCCTTTACCGGGTTTAGATCTTTCAGGGCGATAGGATTTGTCTTATTGAATGCCTTGCGACCTTTTGGCATATCCATACGGTAGAACCAGGTCTCTTTTGTCGAACCAGCGTTGTCGAAAAATAGCAAGTTTGTCGCAATTGATGTATATGGCGCAAAAACACTACCCGGAAGACGAATAATAGTATGAAGATTAAATTCAGCTAATAGCTTTTTCTTAAGCGCAGTCTTTGCGTTATCGGCGCCAAACAGAAAACCGTCAGGAAGTACCACAGCGGCACGACCGTTTTTCTTTAAACGATACATAATTACAGCCATAAATAAGTCAGCCGTTTCACTAGAGGCAATATCGGAAGGAAAATGACTCTTAATATCTGCTTTTTCATTACCGCCATATGGTGGATTCATAAGAATCACATCGAACTTATCTTTCTCGGTATAATCAAGTACGTTCTTATTAAGAGAGTTATCATGATAAATCTGTGGCACATCTACACCATGAAGAAGCATATTAGTAATACAAAGCATGTATGGGAACTGTTTCTTTTCAATACCATAGATAGAAGTTCCAAGCTCTTCGCGATCCGCAGTACTCTTAACTTTCTTTTCTAACTGATTTAGCCAACTCGTCAAGAAGCCACCCGTACCACAAGCAAAGTCTGCCATTTTTTCACCAACTTTAGGATCTACCATTTCAGCCATAAACTCAGTAACCGCACGAGGAGTATAAAACTCACCAGACGAACCGGCGCTTTGAAGTTCACGCAAGATCGACTCGTAAATCTCGCCA
>JAEEGL015820850.1_pt1 | contig 11985 bp, 5 predicted proteins | sample 9134231 | NCBI WGS metagenome assembly JAEEGL01 (sample SAMN16246548, study PRJNA631951) | gut metagenome | biome: gut microbiome; feature: rumen; material: fiber-attached | host: Bos | place: Iran: Karaj | collected 2018-10
CATCATGCTCTGCTTCGGCTTCGTGTTCGGTTCGACTTCGCCGGTCGTGCTTGGCCTCTTGAAGGAGCGCTTCTCGTCCGCGACCGGCCTCGCCACGCTGGCGGCGTTCTACCTGGCCGGCGCGGCGGTGATCGCTCTCGCCCGCCGACGGACGTACTCAAAGTAAAGGCAAAAGAGGGGCCTATGGTTATGATTACTGGGGCGATAGCCGAGCTTGCATGGTATGCGACTTGGTTCGTCGTCTTTTGTCTTGCGGTCTTTTCTGCAATTTGCCTGTTGGTGGTTATAAGCGTGCGCTTCACGCGTGTGTGCGAACGGCGGCGTCTCTTTTCGGGGACGGGCGTAATTTTGGCTGCATTCGCGCTTGCGTTCCTTCCGACTGTCGCGAAGCGTTCTGGGACATCTGGCGTCTCGCCCGTTGACGGAACAACCCAAATCTCTTCTGTTTCTGACTGGGAGAGCCGCCATCTTGGCGGCGATCCGCGCTCCAATCCGTCATACGCCCCGCGCTTCACGGACATCACGCCAACGCCAACCTCGGTGTGGCTGTCTGCAGAGTGGCATCCATTCCTCTTCCCCGCAGGAGGCTGGCTGGATGTGCTTGCCACGCATGACCTGCTGACGAACGTGTGGGAGATTGTAGGCACAGTACACATCCTCCCCGCAGAAACGAACGTCGAGGTGGAGGTGTTGTCGACCAACCTTCCGGACGGCACGAACAACTGCGCGTTCTTTCGCCTCGACGCGCATCCCATCTACGATCCCACGCTTTGCGACACTGACGGCGACGGACTGACTGACGAGGAGGAGGCCGGTGCCGTGACCGTCATGCCGTCATTCGAGTGGCACGACACGTCTGGTGCGACGAATCTGCTGGACGGAACTACTGGAAACGTCAGCGGCATGGTCTGGTCGCACGACCTCTTCTATCCCGTATCGATAGCCGGGAAAGAGTACTCGCGTGTCTCGGTGGATGTAAATGGACTTGTCTACCTTGTTCCGCAGGACGGCGCAGACATCGGGCGTTACTACTATCTGACGGACAATCGGCAGTTTTCGTCGTGGCGTCCCGCGCGGACAAACGTCATCGTGGCCGCCTACTGGGACAACCTTCTGACCCGTACCAACTTCCCCACTCGAATACTGATTGCCGATGACGTGGAATCCCAAAACACAGTTGTCGAGTTCGGTTCGATCGGTCTTTACGGTAGCGGCTCTGCGCAGACGAACGAGATGCTTTCCTTCCAGGTTGTCCTTTCCGCCCTCCATGACGACGTCATCCGAGTGAACTACAGCTCCGCGACGACGAACATGACTGGCGCTTCCGCCACAATCGGCGTGATGGCGGCAGGCGCCCGTGCGTACGACGGAACGAACTTCTGGTACAACATCCCGTGGTCGTACAACAGGCGCGATGCGATCACACCGCCCATGTCAATCGTCTACCATGTGGGAAGGGGGACAGACCCTCAAGCTACTGATACAGACAACGACGGCGTTTCCGATGGGGACGAGGTGGTACTGGGGACAGACCCTCTTGTACCCGATACCGACGGCGACTGGCTGACGGACGGAGAGGAGTGTGCCCTGGGGACAGATCCTCTGTCGCCGGACACGGACGAAGATGGACTCCCCGACGGCTGGGAAAACTTGTATGGGCTTGACCCCCTCTCGGACGAAGGCGACCATGGCGCGAATGGCGACTATGACGGAGATGGGCTATCGAACGCCGCAGAGCTCGCCGCCGGGACGGATCCCTGCACATCGGATACCGACGAAGATGGCCTTAGCGACAGGATTGAACTCGGCTGGGTGGATTTCGTGGCGGAATTGCCGGAATTCGACCTTTCCGGCGGCACGAACCTGTTGTCTGCCACGGGTAACTATGACACTGAGAAGTTCAATGTCATGCTGCCGTTTCCTGTAATGTTGGCTGGTGTTCCGTCAACGAACATGGTTGTCTGCATCGACGGTTGCCTTGGCCTTGCGGAAGTTGGAAGGTTGAATCCTCTGTCCACGTCTGGCGCCAACCAGGACCTCACGAAAACCAGCGCGTCGAGCTACCACACTTTTGTCGCCGCCTACTGGGACAATTTGCGTGTACGCGCGAACCAGGGAGGACAGATCGTGGTCGCAGACGTCTCGACGAACGGTGCGCGCTACTGCGTGGTCGAATGGCGCGATATTGGGTTCTCAAGCCCGAACAGCACGACGAACAAGGCGACGTTCCAGGTCGTCATGCCGCAGAATGAGCCGGGAACGGTCTATGTCAGGTACATTGACCTTCGCGGCGGTTTCACGGGGGCCAGCGCGACACTCGGAGTACAGTCGCCAAGACGGCAAAGGTGCTTCCAGGTGGCCTACAACCAATCAGGGTCTGCCACAAATGGAATGATTGTGGCCTACAGGATGGGGACGGGATCGTCTCCTCTGATTGGGGACACTGACGATGACAAGCTGCCCGATGGCGAGGAACAGTCGCTAGGCACATCGGCGATAATGCCCGATACTGACAATGACGGACTGTTCGATGAATGGGAGGTCTCGTACGGTCTAGATCCTCTCTCGGCCACCGAGGACAATGGAACTGACGGTGACCCCGATGGAGATGGACTCTCGAATATCGGAGAACAGGGAGCGGGAACAGATCCCCAATCGACTGATACGGACAACGACGGCGTTTCCGACGGGGACGAGGTGGGGCTGCTGGGGACAAACCCTCTTGTGCCGGATACAGACGATGACTGGCTGACGGACGGGGAGGAGTGTGACTTGGGGACAGATCCTCTGTCGCCGGACACGGACGAGGACGGACTCCCCGACGGCTGGGAGAACTTGTATGGGCTTGACCCTCTCTCGGATGAAGGCGACCATGGCGCGAATGGCGACTATGACCGCGATGGGCTTTCGAACGCTGCAGAACTTGCCGTTGGGACAAATCCCTGTGCGCCAGACTCCGACCAGGATGACATCGCCGATGGCGACGAATACGGCGATATCCACGAGGAAACTGTGCCTTCAGCCTGGCAGACCGGTATGCTCGTTGCGGATGTGACGACATCTATGCCCGTTCCGTCAGATGACATCTTTGATATCGTCAGGTGTGTCAGCGTACCGCTTCCCCGTCCTCTGTCAATCGGCGGTATGTCTGTGTCGAACATCGCGCTGGACGTTTCAGGGATCTTCTATCTCGGCGACGTGGTCCCGCTGTCGCGCTATCCGACATGGACGGGACCGACGCTGGCAGATTCTGCGCTCGCGACAAATGCGGTCGTGGTCGCGCCATATTGGGCGTCCCTTGTCTGCTCGTCCAACGCTCCTGCGTCCTCTGTAAGACTGCTGGAGACCGGTTCGGGCACGAACATGTGCCTGATTGTCGAATACGCGAACATGCGCCTTGCGTACCGCGAGGACACGCCCTCCAACCTGGTTTCCTTTCAGGTCTCCATACCGTATGGTGGCACTCGTCGCATGACGTATCGCTATGCGGACGTCGGGTTAAGCGCGACGGGCGGGAGTGCCAGTATCGGCGTGCAAAGTTGGCGCGGGCGTGCCTGTCGCTCATACGGGCATTACAATAACGGCATGGTCTGGTCTGGGTTGGCGCTTGCGGTGACCGTCGGAATAGGAATCGATCCCAGCGAGGAGGATAGTGATCAAGACGGCTTGCCGGACGATGTCGAGCTATATGTGCTGGGGACAGACCCTGCGGAGCCGGATACCGATGGCGACGGGCTGGACGACGGCTGGGAACACACTTATGCTGGATTCGATCCGCTTGTTCCAAATGACGCCACCTTGGACACCGACGGCGACGGACTGACAGATGGCGCGGAATGCGAGATGGGGACGAATCCGCTGGTCACAGACACAGACGGGGACGGCATGAATGACGGCGCGGAGGTGTTGCAGGACAGTGATCCCGGCGATGCGACGGACGGGGGACAGGCCGGAAGCCGGGTGAAGATATTCTTCTACTTTGGCGACCACAGCGGTAGCCATTCCGAGAAGTATCGACTCCATGTAGAACCGGCACAAGATTCCGGGCCGGGGACGCCTCCGAGATCTTACGCTGTGAAGAACGCACACTACGGTAGATGCGAGACGAAGAAGGTCCTTCTGAAGAGAGGGTGGCGGTACGACGTGCGCCTGTCGCACGCGGGTACGAATCTGGCCAATGCCGATTACGACTACACGCTGCGGCTGTCAAACGATGTCGCGGCGGTGCTTCTGGACGATCCGCAGCATCTGTTCTGTGTTGACGACACGAGTTCGAGGTTCGCAGCGAAGGGGAAAGTCGCCGCGCTCTATGTGCTGGACGACCCGAAGGTCGTACCAGACTATGATCGTGACGGGAGGATAGATTCGACTGACGAGGCCGTGTACGACGCGCGGCAGACGACGTTCAGGTTCTGGATAAACGACGACAACGACACGGGCGACATCAATGACAGCGGTCACGACAGGCCAGGTTCAGGGGCGAACGGGCAGAACGGCAAGGTGGACGGGCGATGCGACCTGCTCGACTTCACGCCAGTCCTTCTCGACATCTCAAAAGCTTTCCCGCTTGGTACGCCGGATCACGTCCGGTCGCGCGTGTCGTGGAAACTCCAGTCGAGCGTGGTGAACGCCGTGTGGACGTCGCTCTCTGCCTCCGCCGCCGGCAGCTTTCACAGGACGGCGGACAGCGGCGCGACCTTCGGGCCGAATCTTTCGCAGAACGCCCACGAGGCCACGGTGGCTACGCTCTCCGGCGGTGCGCCGTTTCCTGGCAGATTCATTTCGGCGATTGAGAACGGAGGCGGCAAGGGCGTGGTGATGATCGAGGGCTGCGCCAGCGGATCGTCCCTGCGGCTCCAGGGATTCATCGACGGATCGCAGACGCCTTCATTTGAAGGCTCTCTCGCCATCGAAATCTCGTCCGTGGAGGACATGTACCGCTGGTATAATTCGCGCGGCCTGTCAGGTGAAAGCGTTTTGTGCCCCACGAGACTTGGCGAACCGCTCAACATGCCGGACAATATGACTTCTAATAGGCATCTTGTGTTTCTGCATGGTGCCAGCGTGTCGCAAGCCGATGCACGCGCCTGGGCGGCCGAGGTGTTCAAGCGGATGTGGCAGTCCGGCATGACGGCGAAGTTCACGGCAGTCACATGGAGGAGCAACATTGGATCGGCTGCAAACTATCAGGAAAACGTCTCTAACGCTTTCTTTACAGCGAGCGCAATCGCACAGCAGATAAAAGATTTGCCCGGAACTAAGGTACTGATGGCACACTCGCTCGGCAACATGGTGTGCTCGGCGATGATCCAGGACTACGGCCTCGTGCCGGCTTGCTACCTCATGTGCAACTCGGCCGTACCGGCAGAGGCGTACGAGGCGACACGTCCTCAGACGCTACCGCAGCTCGTTCACGAGGAATGGGAGGACTATCTGCCGCGAACATGGGCGGCAAACTGGCATTTGCTATTCGCTGACTTTCCTGATGACGACCGCCGCAAACTCGGCTGGCCGGGACGGTTCGCGAATGTCGTGCAGTACGCAGTAAACTTCTATTCGACGGGGGACGAGGTTCTGGAGCTTGCTACAGACAATGACGTGAGCATTTTCACCGGGATTAGCGATAGCCTTTCGCATCACAGCTGGCACAAGCAGGAACTGTTCAAGGGACGTGGTGGAATCGGCGGGACGAATTGGGCGGGATGGGGGTTTCAGCAGGAGTGGCAGTGGGAGCCTGGCGCACCGTCGCTAATACCTGTTCGAAAGTATGATTCAACTGCGGCAAACGCCTTGTCAAACGAGCAGTTGCGCGTCGATACCGTGTTCAATCCCTTGCCGTCAAGTATGACTAATAGCGTGATTCCGAGGCTAGTCGTCGATGCGCACCTTGCGCAGGGCATTCCCGCCTTGAATTGGCCTACAGGTGGATGTATAATAGGAATTGACGAAGAGGAACAGTTTGACGTAAATCACGCAAGTCCTTACGATGGCATACCACGTCCTAATGGTTGGCCTGTTCGATCTGACTATTCTGCACGTTGGCTCCATTCCGACATGAAGGATGTCGCGTACTTCTTCAACTTCAAGTTCTATGACAAGGTGATGGAGAAAGGAAACCTGAAATGAGAATCTATGTAATTGTAACATTGTTAATTCTTGCAGGTTGGCCGCTGAACGCGGCCAAGAAGGACCCCGCATACCGTGAAGCTCGGCACAATGGAGCCTTGACAAAGATAGTGCTGCATGTCGCTGACGATGACGGCATGCCCGTAGTAGACGCTTCTGTGCGGGTCTTTCTCGGCATGAATTTTCGCCCGAAGGGAAGGTGGATTGGAGGCACGACCGATACCAATGGCGTGTTTGTCGTGGATGGAAAGACTTGCGGAGACGAGATCGAAGTGTGCGTGGCGAAAGTCGGATATTATAATACGAAGGCGAAATACTGGTATGCGAAAATGGGTGCGGAGCATGAGGTGAAGGATGGTAAGTGGCAGCCGTACGGGGCAGATGAGAAAATTCGGTTGCGAAAAATCTTGAGTCCTATCCGCATGGTATCGCATGTAGATGGTCGGTTTGCTTTCTCAATAGCCGCTACGAATGTTGTATTCGGATTTGACATGGTGTCGAACGACTGGGTTGCCCCGTATGGGAAAGGAAAGATTGCAGATTTCAACGCTGAATTCCAGTCGGATGGTCTTCCGCCAAACGCTTCAAAGTTTTCGCGGATAACTCTTTCTTTCCCCGATCCGCTAGGGGGCGCATACGAGGAGGGGCTACAGTCGCAGAGCGACTTTAAGGGGCCGTATTTTGCCAATACAAATCGGTTCGCAAATGTTCCAGTCGTACTTGAGAACACGTGGTCCGAGTCAGGGCGACAAAGGGGGGCTCTTGGCGAGAATCGCATGTTGGTCGTCAGAAGTCGATGTAAAGTCGACGAACGCGGCAGATTGCTATCGGCGCACTATTCGTCCTTAGACCGACTGTCTTTCAGCACAGCATTCAATAAGCCTGGAAGCTGTCGGATGCTTTATCATTTCAACCCCACGCCGAACGATGCGAACTTGGAACCGAAGCGATGAAGTTCGACCTGAAACCGTTCATCGATGAACCCGTCAGTCGCATATGTTCGGAACACAGTACGTCCAAATGGCTGGCCAGCCCGCTCTAATTACCAAGGGCAATGGTGTCATTCCGATTTGAAGGATGTCGCGTACTTCTTCAACTTCAAGTTCTACGACAAGGCGATAGAGAAGGGAAATTGAGTTCTCGTTGATTCTAAATGCGTCAGATCCACGTGCTGAGGAGATCGTGTGGATTTCGCTGCAGCCGACACCATAAAAATGGTAGAATAACCGCCGCATGAAACACCTGTATGACAGCTTGCGCGGATGCGCGAAGGAAGAAGAGGTCAAGGCCGAGTTCTGCAAGTTCTTCAAGATGAAGATCTTCGCGCTGCGCGGCATCGACCACTACACCGAGCACGTCCTCTTCGAGTTCAAGTACGACCGCAACTTCAGGAACACGGAGAACGTGGCGCGCGCGTTGGCGCAGACGATGTACTACGCGCGGATGCTGAAGTTCGGTGCGGGACTCACGAAGTACCCGCTGCCGCCGTACATCTGCGTGGTTGATAAGAACGAGGCGTTCTTCGCCGAGACGAAGGACTACGCGCGGTTCTACGCCGCGAAGGGCGACCGCTACGATTGGGACCGCGCCCCATCCACCCCCTGCCCGAAACTCATTCAAGACATATTGGATTTTTTAACACAGAGGCACAGAGACACGGAGAATCTCCCCTACATCTACGACCTGACGAATCCCGCAGAGGAGGAGCAGTTCGCGGCGAAGTGCCGCGAGCGGCTGATCGCCCAGATGACCTTCCTCGAACTGCTCGAGAAGAAGGCGATCACCGAGGATAACTTTCTCGACGTGTTCGACTACTGGAACGGTCTCTTCGGTGCCTATGTGCGTAACGGCAGAAAATCCTCCGAGTACTTTCTCTCCGACATCGAGCAGGGGAAATCCATTGTCGCGCAGGACGGCCAGGTGCTCTTCTCCGTGAGCGGCGCCGAGGGCTACATCCCCAAGACGCTCCAGCCGGAGAAGTACCGCCACTTCTGGCAGAACTACGAGAAGGTTCAGCCGTCCGCCATGATGCGCATCCGCCAGAAGGCCGACCGCCTCACCGAGGACTTCCGCCGCCGCTTCACGGGCGAGTTCTTCACGCCCGTCGAATTCGCCGCCAAGGGCCTCGACTACATCGCGCGCACCGTCGGGCGCGAGTGGTGGAAACGCGGGAACGTTCGCCTCTGGGACATGGCGTCCGGCTCCGGCAACCTCGAGTTCGAACTGCCGTCCTCCGCCCTCAAGTACTGTTACCTCTCCACCCTCGAGCCCGAGGACGCGAAGTACTGCCAGAAAATCTTCCCCGATGCGACATGCTTCCAGTACGACTACCTCGCGGACGACGTGGCCACGCTTGGTGACACGCTACCGCTTGGCTACGTCAGAAAGATGCCTCCTAAACTCGTCGCAGACCTCGCAAATCCGGAGATCGTGTGGATTGTCCTCATCAATCCGCCGTTCGCGACCGCCAACAACGTAGGCGACGACATCGGAAAGAAGTCGAAGGATGCCGTTTCGATGACCTCCATCCGCGAGTGGATGAACGCAGAGGGTTACGGCGAGGCGAGCCGAGAGCTTTTCACGCAGTTCATGTTTCGGATTTCAAAGGAGTTCAGAGGGCGGCAAGCCTACCTCTGTATGTTCTCGCCGATCAAGTACCTCAACTCCAACAACGATCAGAAGATACGCGACGGATTCTTCCAGTATCAGTACGAACGGGGATTCATCTTCCCAAGCAAAGTGTTCCAGGGTACGACGGCGAATTTCCCTGTCGGTTTCCTCGTCTGGAACCTTGCGAAAAAGAAGCATCTGTCAGAGCAGACGATCACGCTTGACGTGTTCAACCTTGATGTTGAGAAGGTCGGCACGAAGCGCGTACCGTCCGTCAGCCGTGACCAGATGCTCAACAAGTGGTGTCCGCGTCCGAAGTGGGACGGCAAGTCCATCATGCCGACGCTTTCGAGCGGCATCAAGGTGATGGACGCAAACAAGGACAAGCGTAACCACGTCGCGCCAGGCTTTCTTTGTTCTGTGTCGAGCAAAGGCGATGACTTCCAGAACCAGAACAGCGTGTTCATTCTCTCCGCGCCGTACGCGAACGCGGGCGCGTTTTCGGTTACGCCGGAGAACTTCGAGCGGGCGATGGTACTCTACACGGTGAAGAAGTTGCCCGAGAAATCGTGGTCGAACGACAAGGACATGTTTTACGCACCTTCGGGAGGGTCGCAGTTTACTGCGACCGAAAAGGCGGACGCACAGGAGCGCGTCCCTCACGATGCCGCAACCGGCCTCCCCTCTGAATTCGTCACGGATTGCGTCGTGTGGGCGGCGTTCTCCGCGAAGAACAACTGTACTGCGTTGAAGGATGTGCGGTATCAGGGCGACGTGTGGCAGATTCCTAACAACATGTTCCCGTTCCTGCTGGAAGAGGTTCGTCGGTGGCCGTGTGGACATGGCGACATCGAGGCGCAGCTCGCGGCGGCGAACGAGGATCGTTTCCTGGCGAAGTGGATTGCTGAAAAGGAAGCGGCAAGAGTACCGCTTCCCCGAAGTGATGTCTCCGCTCGGGGAAGCGGCGCTCTCGCCGCTTCATGCGGACTCACCCCTGAGGCGCGGGCCGTGCTGGACGCGGCGCGGCGGCTCTACCGCGAATTCTACGCGAACATCTGCCATACGCCGTGGATGGACTGGAAGATCGAGACTTGGGATGTCGGGTATTACCAGGTGCGCAACGCGATGAAAACGCTGGGAAGGTCGCGCTCCTGCGCGACCGAAGGTGGTGCGGACGCGCAGGCGCGCGTCCCTCCCGTTGAGGCGCTCCGCATTTTCCACGACGCGCTGCGAGCGAAACTCCTGCCGCAGCTCTATTCGCTCGGATTCCTCAACCCTGACGTGGAGTATTTCGAATGATCTTTTTTCAACAGACTCACAAGAAAGGAATACAACGATGCCATCACTGAAAGACATGCGGGGCAAGGCCAAGGAGGCCGGCCTCATGAAGCTCGACAAGCTGATCGCGAAGCGTCAGTCGATTCCGTCGAACGAGTTCCCGATTCCCGTGAAGGAGCTGTGCGAGCGCTACGAGCGGCTGTACACGGGCTGCATCAACGACGTAATGCGCGAGCTGACGCTCCTCGACCAGAACCTTCCGAGCGACATCATGCCGCTGCGCGACGAGATGACGGTGTGCGGCGAGGCGTTCACCGTGAAGAGCGCTCCTAACGTGATGATCGAGGGCGAGATGACGTTCCGCGCGCAGATGCTCGACGACTTCAAGCCGGACGGCGTGGTGGTGTGGGACACGTCCTCGGACGTGGAGGCCAGCCTCTGGGGCGGCGTGATGACCGCCACCGCCAAGACGAAGGGCATCCGCGGCGCGGTGATCGCCGGCGGCATCCGCGACACGAAGCAGATCCTGGAGCAGGACTTCCCCGTGTTCTACCGCTACCGCACGTCCAACGGCTCGCTCGGCCGCTGCATGATCACGCACTACCAGGTGCCGATCAAGGTCGGCAAGGTGACCGTGCGCCCTGGCGACATCATCTTCGGCGACATCGATGGCGTCCTCTGCATCCCGCGCGAGATCGCCTACGACGTGCTTCTGCGCGCCGAGGGAATCGAGCGCAACGAGATCGACATCTTCAGCTGGGTCCGCCAGGGCGATACCATCAGCGAGATCATCGACAAGGGAGGATATTTCTAAGGTGAATGGTGAAAGGAGAAAATAGGCGATGAACGGCAACTTCAGGGAACTCGGGCATTCGGGCATCATGGTGTCGCCCATAGCGCTAGGCACGTGGGCGGTTGGCGGCGGGCCATGGTGGGGCGCCACCGACGACGGCGAGTCGATCGCCGCGATACACGCCGCGCTCGACAACGGCGTGAACCTCGTCGACACGGCGCCGACCTACTACTTCGGACATTCCGAGGAGGTTGTGGGACGCGCGCTCGAGGACCGGCGCGACAAGGCCGTGCTCGCCACGAAGTGCGGGCTGCCGTGGGACGGAGACCGCGGGCCGGTGTGGTACGAGCAGGACGGGAAGACGGTCCGCTCGTGCGTGGAGCCCGCCTCGATCCGCCGCGAGCTGGAGCAGTCGCTCCGCCGCCTCCGCACGGACCATGTCGACCTCTACCAGATCCACCTGCCGGCCCAGCCGCCGCTCCTCACGCCAGTCGCCGACACGATGGGCGAGCTGATGAAGATGAAGGAGGAGGGCAAGATCCGCGCGATCGGCGTGAGCAACGAGACTGTAGCGGGCCTTGAGGAATGGTCCGCCGCCGGCGCGCTCGACTCGTGCCAGAACAAGTATTCCATGCTTGCGCGCGACGCCGAGAAGGAGGTGCTTCCGCACTGCGCCGCGAACGGGATATCGTTCCTCGGCTACCAGCCGTTCGAGCAGGGCCTGCTGACAGGCAAGATACGGATGGACACGCCGCTCGACCCTTCGCATTTCCGCAGCACGATCCCGTGGTACAAGCCGGAGAACCGCGCGCGCGTCATCGCGATGCTCGACGGCTGGGCCGACATGTGCGAGGCGCACGCCTGCACCACGGCGCAGCTGGTCGCGGCCTGGACGGCCGCGCAGCCCGGCGTCACGGCGGTACTCTGCGGCGCTCGCCGCGTGAAGAACGCCCTTGAGAACGCGGGTGCGGCGTCGATCGCTCTCTCGTCCGAGGAGTTGGCGTGCATGCGCGCCGACGTGGAAGGGCTGGCGTGACGGCAAGCGCCTGTTGGGCGCTTCGCGTAATGAATCGTCAAACATTGGAAAACAGGTCTGACCTGAATTCCAATGTTTGAAGGATTGGAATTGCTCTGGTCAATGTTTGCGCAATCGCCTTGGAACGTGAGGTTATCGCGGG
>JAEEGL010339405.1_pt1 | contig 11984 bp, 10 predicted proteins | sample 9134231 | NCBI WGS metagenome assembly JAEEGL01 (sample SAMN16246548, study PRJNA631951) | gut metagenome | biome: gut microbiome; feature: rumen; material: fiber-attached | host: Bos | place: Iran: Karaj | collected 2018-10
CACGGCGATCATGTCGGGCCAGTAGGAGGAGGCGAACCGCGGCGCGCCCTGCTGGTAGTCCCAGCCGAAGATCTCGCGGAAGAAGCGGACGTTGGCCATCGCCGAGAGCCGCACGTCGGACTCGCTCCAGTTGACGAGGTTTCCCTCGCCCTGGAAGTCGAAGCCGCCCTTGAAGATCTGCTCGTTGATGTCCTCGACCGCGGAGCCCGCCGAGCAGCCGCGCGCGTAGACCGACCAGGAGTTGGCGTGGAGCGCGATCAGCGGGCTGGGCATGAAGCGGCGGATGGTGACCATCACGGCGCGGGCCCAGTCCGAGACGGTGTTGGAGTACATGTCGAGGTAGTCGAACTCGGGCCCGAGCTTCAGGTCGGCGTTGCGCACCAGCGCCGGGAACTGCAGGATCTCGCTGTAGGACTTGCCGCGTTCGGAGGCGCGGTTGGCGAAGTGGAACCGGGCCTGGAGCAGCGTGGCCCAGACGCCGGGCTCGACCACCACCACGGTGTTCATGGCGTTGGCGTCCCAGAGCACCTCGCCCATCTTCTTGATGGCCTTGAAGTAGTCCTGCATCAGCTTCGGGTCGTTCATGGCCGCGATCAGCTTGTCGACGTTGGTCTCGGCCTTGAAGAACTGCAGGATGAAGCCGTTCGAGAGCCCCAGCCGCTGCCCGTCCTTGACGAACTGCTTGATGTCGGCCAGCCGGGCGTCGATCGACTCGTACGCGGTGTTGACGTAGGTGTAGTGGTAGTAGCCGCGCACCCCCTTGGCCGCGGGAAGGAGGAGGCTCGCCTCGTTCTTCGCGTCGTCGGCCAGGCCCAGCACGACTTCGTTCGGCCAGCCGCCCGGCATGCGGATGCTGCGCTGCGCGGAGGCCGCGGCGAAGAGCCCGGCGACCGCGACGAGGACGGTGGCGGTTGTCAGAAATTTCGACGGGTTGAATGACATCTTTCTACCCCGTTGTGTCGGCGGCCCCGGGAAAATCCGGAACCCCCTCCTTTGAGTATAAACTCATAAAGAACCCAAAAAGCGATTTTTTTCGGGTTTTTACGCGGATTTCTATCTATGGGCCATGTTCGAACAGCTGACTGACCGTTTGGAAGGCGTCCTGAAGAACCTTCGGGGCGAGGGAAAACTGACCGAGGAGAACGTCTCCGAGGCCCTCCGCGAGGTGCGCCGCGCCTTCCTGGAGGCCGACGTCAGCTTCGACGTGACCCGCGACTTCGTGAAGGCCGTCAAGGAGAAGGCGCTGGGGAGCGACGTGCTCCTCTCGGTCTCCCCCGGCCAGATGATCGTCAAGATCATCCACGACGAGCTGGTGGCCGCCATGGGCGGGCCCGGCTCCGAATTCGAGCTTTCGGGGACTCCCCCCTGCGGGATCCTGATGTGCGGCCTGCAGGGCTCGGGCAAGACCACCTTCTCGGGCAAGCTGGCCCTCTGGCTCCGCTCGAAGAAGAAGCGCAAGGTGCTGCTCGCGGCCGCCGACGTCTACCGCCCCGCCGCCATCGACCAGCTGGCCGTCCTGGGCCGGAGCCTGGGGATCGAGGTCTGGCAGGAGGGCCAGGGCGACCCCGTGGAGATCTGCCGCCACGCGCTCGAGCACGCGCGGAAGAACGGCTTCGACGCCGTCATCTACGACACGGCCGGCCGCCTGCAGATCGACGACCAGCTGATGGCGGAGCTGGAGCGGATCAAGGCCGCCGTGGAGCCCTCCGAAATCCTCTTCGTGGCCGACGCGATGATCGGGCAGGAGGCGGTGAACGTGGCCGCGGAATTCCACCGCCGGCTGGGGATCACCGGCGTCTGCCTCTCCAAGATGGACGGCGACGCCCGCGGCGGCGCGGCCCTCTCGATCCGCCGGGCCACCGGCACCCCCGTGCGCTTCGTGGGCGTGGGCGAAAAGCTCGACGACCTGGAGCTCTTCCACCCCGACCGCCTGGCCGGCCGCATCCTCGGCATGGGCGACGTGGTCTCGCTGGTGGAGCGGGCGCAGGAGGTGATCGACGAGAAGTCGGCCAAGGACATCACGAAGAAGCTGCTCAACAACACCTTCGACCTCGACGACTTCCTCGCGCAGCTGCGCGCCGTCAAGAAGATGGGGCCGCTGAAGAGCGTGCTCGGGATGCTTCCGGGCATGGGCAAGCTCTCCGACATGGTCGACGACAGGCAGATCTCGCGCGTGGAGGCCATCCTCTCGTCGATGACGCCGAAGGAGCGCCGCGAACCCCGCATCCTCAACGGCTCGCGCCGCAAGCGGATCGCGCTGGGGTCCGGCACCACCGCGCAGCAGGTGAACCAGGTGCTCGCCCAGTTCGAGCAGATGAAGAAGCTGACGAAGCAGATGGGCGCGATGGCAGGGCGGCTCAAGGGGAAGAAGCTCCCCTCCCGCTTCCGCTAGGTCCCGGTGCGGCGGATGCAAGGCGAACGACCCGAAATCCCCGAGTGGATGGCGCAGCTGCGGGCGAGCGTCCGCACCGTCGAGGCGCTGAAGGAGCGGTTCCCGGAGCTGCCCGACCCCGACGGCATCGCCCGGGCGGCGGCCCGGTTCCCCTTCTCGATTCCGCCCTACTACGCCGGCCTGGTCGAACGCGCCTCGTGGGACGACCCGATCTTCCGCATGGCGGTCCCCTCGCCCGAGGAGCTGGACGATCCGCCCTTCCTGCTGGAGGACCCCATCGGCGAAAACCGCCACATGGTCACCCCCGGGCTGGTCCACCGCTACCCCGACCGCGCGATGCTCATCTCCACATCGCACTGCGCCATGTACTGCCGCCACTGCACCCGCAAGCGGATCACGGGCGGCCCCGCGGGGACGATCTCGCAGCGCCACCTGGAGGCGGCCGCGGACTACCTCCGCGCGCATCCGGAGATCAAGGACGTGCTGATTTCGGGCGGCGACCCGCTCGCGCTGCCCACCCGGGAGGTCGAGCGCCTGCTGCGCGGGGTCCGCTCGGCGGAGTCGGTCGAAATCGTCCGGATCTGCTCGCGCGTCCCGGTCACGCTGCCCATGCGGATCACGGACGAGCTCGTGGCGACGCTCCGGCGCTTCGCCCCGGTCTGGCTGAACACCCACTTCAACCACCCGCGCGAGCTGACGCCGCTGGCCGCGGAGGCCGTCGGGCGCCTCGTGGACGCCGGCATCCCCGTCTGCAACCAGTCCGTGCTGCTCCGCGGCGTCAACGACGACCCGCGGGTCATGGAGGAGCTCGTGCGCGGGCTTCTGCGGATCCGCGTCAAGCCCTACTACCTCTTCCAGTGCGACCTGGTGCGCGGAGTCGAGCACTTCCGCACGCCGATTTCCAAAGGCCTCGAGATCATGGAGCACCTCCGCGGGCGCGTGAGCGGGCTGGCGATTCCCTGCTACGCCTTCGACGTGCCCGGCGGCGAGGGGAAGGTGCCGCTCCTGCCCGAATACGTCGTCTCGAGGAGCGAAACGCACACCGTGCTGCGCACCTGGCGCGGGCTCTTCTTCGACCACCCCGAGCCGCGCGCCGGCGGGACGGGCGCCCCGGACGCCGGGTCCGCCCCCTTCGCCGACGAGCCCTACGCCCGGGCGATCGTGGACAGAAGGAGCAACGACAAAACCTTCGAAAACTGGCTGGAAGAGCCGAAAGGCGAAGTCTAGGGCGAAAAGGCGCCCTGGAAACGCGCTCCCGAATTAGATTGGTATCAGCAACCGGTCACTCGGGGAGAAACAAGATGAAAAAGCTCGTGCTCGCGATTCTGCTGGCGTACATGGCCGCGACGGCCGGCGACGTCACCTTCTGGGTTCCGCCCTACGGCATCAAGACCTGCAGGAAGACCGTCGACTCGACCGATTTCGGCGGTCTCGGGATGAAGGACGCCATCACGGCCCTGGCGCTCCAGTTCTGGGTGCCCGACACCGACCGTGTCGTCTTCCAGCCCAAGTACGCGGGCTCGGGCTCCAACAACGTCAACGAGAACACCGTCGCCTGGTTCGTCGACTGGGGCAAGCGGAACAACGTCCCCGTGCTGCTCTGCATCTACAACTCGATGCGGCGCTCCGACGGCACCGAACTCTGGGACTGGGAGGCGGTCCACGAGGCGATGCTGCCCGAAAACAGGACGAAGTTCGTCAAGTCGGTCGTGGACACGATGGACAAGTACCGCCTGGACGGCGTGGACATTGACTTCGAGGGCAGCGGCGAGCACGACAACATCGCCAAGGCCGACTCCGCGCTCTACCTCGCCTTCTCCAAGGAGCTGGCCGACAGCGTCCACGCCCGCGACGGGAAGGTGGTCAAGGCCGCCGTCTTCGGATACAAGTACCATTACCCCAGCTGGAACTGGTGGTGGGAGCTGCTGAAGGTCTACGACGGCATCGAGACGATGGGCTACAAGTCCTCCACGGCGCCCGTCGCCAATTCGACCTCCGAATACGGCTACTACTCCACGCGCGTCAAGCACGCCCGCGAGAAGACCGACGTCCGCTACGTCGACCGCCTGATGCTCGGGCTGCCCAGCGACGTGGACGAGTGGCTGGGGACCACGGTCGACGAGAACCTCGCCTGGTTCAACGAAACCGCGCTAAACGACTCCTCCGCGCGGCTGACCGACTCCACCTCCGTCGGCATCTGCGTCTGGGACGCGCAACTCAAGGGCTCGGCCTGGAAGACCGAATCCGTCTGGCGGAAGATCGCGCAGATCAGCGCCGACGTCCGCGCGAAGCGGAACGCCGCCTTCGACAGCTCCTGCACGCGCACCGCGATCCCCGGCAAGTTCACCGCCCGGTTCCTGAAGAGCTACCTCAGCGGCAGCCAGCCGGACAACTACGCCTCGCAGGGCGGGAGCGGGATCCTGCAGCCCGGCGACAAGATCGTCCTCAAGGGCCACTCCTGCTCCGAGGCGATGACGGTGGCCGACCCGAGCGCCAGCAACTACCTGGTCCACCTGACCGGCGACTGGATGCGGACCGAGGCGATCCGGCTCGAGTTCGAAAAGGTCGTCTTCCCCGCGCCCGACACCTCCTCCGCCGTCGCGAAGAACTTCGCCCTCCCCGGCTTCCGCGCCGCCGCGACCGTCTACGGCATCACCGGGCGGGCGCTGCTGACGCTGCCCGAAGGCGAATGGAGCTCCGCCGAGCAGGTGCGCGACGCCCTCCGCGGCCGTCTCCCCTCCGGCGTCTACCTCGTCCGGTTCGACGGCGTCGCCAGCGCGATGAAGATAGGGATCAGGGAATAGGTCCAATGTATCCGCTTCGCGCGTGGAATTAAACAAGGGGCTCCGGAAAGGAGCCCTTCTTTTATATGCCGAAGGCCATTATACGCGCTAATCCCCAATCCCTGAGACCTGATCCCTAATTCCGATGTCCATTTTGTGGACATTTGATGAAGCGATTTTTTACCGCTTTCGGCGAGACAATTTCCGCGGAGGGGCGGAATCGGGTGCTAGATTGTCAGCGTTGTCTCATATCCCACGGAGAACGCAATGGTGCAATCGTTTCGGGTGTGTGTGTTTTCGCTGCTGTTCGCGTGTGGACTTTCCGCGCAGGCTTTCGCCGCGGTCAACATCTCGTGGGTGCCGCCCTACGGCTACAACGAGAGCAAGGCGGCCGTCCAGAACAGCTGGACCTACAACGGGCAGACGTGGGGCGTGAAGGACGGCCTCACCTACCTCAACCTCCAATGGTGGAAGCCGGCGAGCGACGGATCGCTCTCCTCGGAATCCTACGGGCGCGACAGCACCAAGATCAAGTGGTTCGCCAAGTGGGGCAAGGACAACGGCGTGAAGATCCTCTTCTGCCTCTACAACCCGCCGCTGAACCACGGCGACTGGGACTGGGCCGCCGTCCGCCAGGTCATCGGAAGCAGCAGCAAGCGCGTCGCCTTCGCCAAGAGCGTGATGGAGGTGGTCGACCGGTACAACCTGGACGGCGTGGACGTCGACTTCGAATGCAACGAAGACCCCGACCCCGAGGCCTGCAACGCCGACTCGACCGACTACCGGAAGTTCATGCAGGTGATGCGCGACTCGCTCCACAAGCGGAACAAGGTGCTCACCTACGCCGCCTTCGCCGACGAATGGAACGGGCCGAACACCTCCTGGTACGGCAAGCTCGACACCATCGTCGACGCCTGGGCCTCCATGGGCTACGACGACGACGGCTACGAAAAGCAGTATCCCGAGCAGCTCCGGGCCGTCCCCAGCCGGTCGATGCACAAGTTCGCCATCGGGGTCCCCACGCTCGACCGCTGGAAGAGCCACACCGCCGGCGAACAGCTCCGCTGGATCCGCGACAACACCCAGGTCGGCATCGCCATCTGGGACATCCGCCTGCTCGACTTCACCGACGACGACAACAACCCCGCGCCCGCGTTCTGGAACTCCGGCGAGGCCTGGTACGTCGCGAACGGCATCCGCGAACGCGGCAACGCCCCCTCCTCCAGCGCGGTCAGCAGCTCCAGCCAGAAGGTCTCCTCTTCCAGCTCCAGCTCCAGCTCCAGCTCCTCGAGCAGCAGTTCGTCAAGCTCGTCCAGCTCCTTCTCGAACCAGACGGACTGCGCGACCGTCCCGCTCGCCGGCCGCTTCAACGCCCGCAAGGGCAAGGCCGGGCTCGCCGGCCACCAGGAGAACAACTACGTCTCGCAGGGCGGCGAATGGGCCCCCGGCGACATGGTGATTCCCACGGGCTGGCCCTGCGACCGCGCGGTCGAGGTGGCCGAGTCCGAAAACACCTGGAACGTCTACCTCGTCGAGCCTTGGCCCTACGACACGCTGATCGACGTCACCTTCGAGAAGATCGTCCAGGGAACCTCCTCCGCCGAGGAGATCTCCTCCAGCGGTTCCACCGGCATCGGCGACAGGGCCTTCGCGCTGCCCGGGTTCCGCGCGGCCGCGACCGTCTACGGCATCACCGGCGAGGCGCTGCTGTCTCTGCCCGAAAACGAGTGGAGCTCGGTCGACCTGCTCCGCGACGCCGTCCGCGGCCGGCTGCCCTCCGGCGTCTACCTCGTCAAGTTCAACGGTCTCCCCCGGGCCATGAAGCTCCCGGTCGGGGACTAAAACCGGCAACCTCAACCAACTCAGGGATGTGAAAATGAAAAAGCTTCTCCTCGCGGTTCTACTGATGTCAATGTCGGCGATCGCCGGCGACGTCACCATCTGGGTCCCGCCCTACTACATCGACGAGTGCAAGAAGACCGTCGACATGGACTTCGGCGGCATCAAGATGAAGGACGCCATCACCAACCTCGCGCTCCAGTTCTGGACGCCCAACCCCGACAACCCCGGCCAGGTCGTCTTCCAGCCCAAGTACGCCGGCAGCTCCTCCTCCAAGGTCAACGACGCCAACGTCAAGTGGTTCGTCGACTGGGGCAAGAAGAACAAGGTCCCGGTGATTCTCTGCATCTACAACTCGATGAAGCAGTCCAGCGGTTCCGAGATGTGGGACTGGCAGCTCGTGCACAACAGCATCAGCTCCAGCTACCGCAGCAGCTTCGTCAAGTCCATCCTCGCGGCGGTCGACAAGTACGACCTCGACGGCGTCGACATCGACTTCGAGGGGAACGACAGCAAGTACGACGTCGACTGGCTCCGCGCCGACTCGACCAACTTCTACACGTTCTCCCAGCAGCTGGCCGACAGCCTCCACAAGCGCGGCAAGATCGTCAACGTCGCCGTCTTCAACGACAAGTGGAACGTCCCCGGCATCCTCTGGTGGCAGAAGCTGCTGAAGATCTACGACGGCGTTGAAACCATGGGCTACACCTCCGCCACCGCCCCGATCTCCGGCTCCGAAGCGGCGCACAAGTACCAGTACGACACGCTGATGACCGTCGCCAAGCAGGGCGGCGTCAACCGCGGCCGCAAGCTGATGATCGGCCTCCCCAGCGACGCGACCTCCTGGAAGGGCACCACCCTCGACGCCAACCTCGACTGGCTCCTCAGGAACGGCAAGATGAGCGACACCAGCACGGTCGGCCTCTGCATCTGGGACGCCGCGCTCAAGAGCTCCGCCTGGCGCACCAAGGCCGTCTGGGAGAAGGTCGCCAAGATGAGCGCCGACGTCCGCGCCAAGCGCAACGGCCAGTCGCTCTCCAGCAGCTCCAGCCAGAAGGTCTCCAGCTCCTCCAGCTCGAAGAAGACCAGCTCCAGCAGCTCCTCCAGCTCCAGCAGCTCCAAGAAGGCCTCGTCGTCCTCCTCCGCCAACGGCGGCACCATCACCTGCAAGGCCTGGTCCGCCTCGCTCTACCTGAGCAACGGCAACTGGACCGAAGGGCCCGTCGTGGCCGTCTCCGGCACCTCCGGCACCGCCTACCAGTGCAAGGCCGGCCAGGGCTCCTACTGCTACTACTACAAGCCCGACAACACCGTCTACGGCGCCAAGGGCAGCTGGCCCGTCTACGACGTGGTGGGCACCTGCGGCGGCCAGGCCGTCAGCTCCAGCTCGAGCCAGAAGGTCTCCAGCTCCTCCAGCTCGAAGAAGACCAGCTCCAGCAGCTCCTCCAGCTCCAGCAGCTCGAAGAAGACCTCGTCGTCCTCCGCCGCCTCCGGAAACGGCGCCTGCGCAGGCGTGCCCGCGTTCGCGACCGGAACCGACTTCTCCGCCAAGGGCTACAAGGCCGTCTGGAACAACGCGCTCTACAGCTGCGAAAACGTCCCCTACTTCTGCAACGTCGGCGCGGGCCACAACCCGGTCAGCTACGGCTGGACCAGGCTCGGCGACTGCGGCTCGGCCATGCCCGCCCCCGCTCCCGAAACCGCGGCCCTCTCCCCCGCCGCCGCGCCGGTCTCGGTCTCCGGCCTCCGCGTGGAATCGGGCGAGCTGCGCTTCTCGATGCCCGAAGGGCGCGCGACGGTCAGCCTGATCTCCATCGACGGTCGCGTGCTGCTCTCCCGGACGGTCGAAGGGTCCTCCGCGAGCATCTCGCTGGGCGACGCCATGCCCGTGGGCATGTTCTTCGTCAACATCCGCGGCAACGGCTGGAGCCACAGCGAAAAGCTGATCTCCACCCGGCGCTAGAACGAGTTTCATCCAATCCCCGCACTTCGCGGCGGTCCCACGGACCGCCGCTTTTTTCGTCCTTTTCGCGGAAATCGGTTTATTTTTCCCGATATGCAGGTCATCGAAATCCATCCCGTCACGCCGCAGGCGCGCCTGGTCAAGCAGATCGCGGAGGTCTTCCGCCAGGGGGGCATCGTCATCTACCCCACGGTCGCGGGCTACGCCATCGGCTGCGACGCGAACGACAAGAAGGCGATCAAGCGGCTCTACGCGGTCAAGGGGGCGATCAAGAAGCCGCTGATGGCCCTGATGTTCCGCAACATCTCCGACATGGCCCCCTACGCCAAGGTGGACAACTTCGCCTTCCGCGTGATGAAGGACCGCGTGCCGGGCCCCTACACGTTCATCCTGCCCGCGCAGGTGCACATCGCCCGGCTGCTCGACGTCAAGCGCCTCGAGGTGGGCGTGCGCGTCCCCTGCCACCCCTTCCTGCTCGCGCTGCACGAGCAGTGGGCGGGCCCGATTCTCAACACGGGCGCGCGTCTCCACGACGACGAGGACTTCACCGATCCCGAGGAGCTCGAAAAGGCGTTCCGCGGCAAGGCGGACCTTCTCGTCTCCTGCGGCGAGATCGCCGTCAACCCCACCAACGTGGTCCGGCTCGTCGACGGCGTGGCCGAAGTGATCCGCGGCGAACTGTAGCGGACTTTCCGTTCCGACGAAACGTTCCGAGGCGACGATGAAACAGACGACGAAAACGGTTCTTCTCGCGCTGGCCTGCGCGGCGCTCGCCGCCTGCGGCGCGAACGACGGGAAAAGCGAATCCGGCACCGGGCTCGCCGAAGGGGACGCGGAGGCGACGCTCTGCGGCGGCTTTTCGGAACAGCGGCCGCTGACGGCCGAAGACTCCGCCCTCTTCGCGCAGGTCGCGGAACCCAACGCCCTCGCGAACCTCAGGCCGATTTCCGTCTCCACGCAAGTCGTGGCCGGCACGAACTACCTCTTCGTCTGCGAAACGCAGGACTCCGGCGATTCGGCCCGGAAGGTCACGGTCAGGATCTTCCGTCCCCTCCCCGGCCGCGGCGAGCCCGAGCTCATCGTGGTGGAATAGCCCGAATTAGTGGTTAGGGATTAGGGATCAGGGATTAGTCGAAGCAAGGCGCCTTCGGCGCAACAAGAACAAAGGGCTCCTTCTCCGGAGCCCTTTCTTCTTCAACTTACGCGCAGCGGACGCTACGACAACGCCGTGACGGCGAAGGCGGCGAGGGCGGCGCTGACCGAGACGCCGACCAGCCCGAAGCCGCGGAGCGCGAGGAGGAAGGCGACGCCGAAGGCGACGGCCGACGCGGCGGGGACGTCCGTGGCGAAGAAGATGCCCGGAACCGTCATCGCCGAAAGGCAGGCGTAGGGCACGTAGGCGAGGAAGGAGCGCACGGCGCGGTTCTCGATCTTCCGGCGGAAGAGCGTCAGCGGCAGCGCCCGGATCAGGTAGGTGACCAGGCTCATCGTCGCGATGCCGAGCCAGATCCTCATTCGTCGTCCCCCTGCCTCGCGTCGGAAAGCGGGAAGAGGAACGCGCCCGCGGCCGCGGCGATCGCCGTGCAGAAGATGACCGCCAGGCCGAACGAGACCTCGCGCAGCCCGGGGGCCCAGCGGAAGAGGCAGCTCAGGAAGACCGCGAGGAGCGAGACGAAGAGAATCGGGCGCGCCCGCCTGGCCTCGGGAACGACGATGGCGACGAACATCCCGTAGAGCAGCACCGACATCGTGCGAGAGACCGACTCCGGCATGAGCGTCGAGGAGAAGGCGCCGAGGAAGGTCCCCGCCGTCCAGCCGACCACGGGGAAGACCTCGAGTCCGAGCATGTAGGCGAACGAGAGGCTCTTCGCGCGCTTGATCGCCACCGCGAAGATCTCGTCGGTGTTGACCGCCGCCACGACGAACCGCCGCCAGAGCGTCATCTCCGGCGAAAGCCTCTGCGAGAGCGACAGGCTCATCAGCGCGTAGCGCAGGTTGATGATCAGCTGCGTCAGCGCCAGCTCGGCCAGCGCCCCGCCGAAGGCGATCACCTGGATTCCCGCGAACTCGCCCGCCGAGGTCATGTTGGTCATGCTCATCACGGTGGCCTGGAGGAGGCCGAAGCCGCCGCCCGCCGCCATGATGCCGACGCTGAAGCTCACCGCGAGGTAGCCCAGGGCGATCGGAACGCTGTCCCTGGCGCCGTCGGCGAAGTCGGAACGGGGATTTTTCGCGGAATTCGGATTCACGGGCGCAAATCTAGCTTCTCCGGCTTGACTATTTTTGGGGAAACGACACGAGGCGACCATGAACTTCGCGAAACTCCTCCTCCCCCTCTCCGCCGCCGCGCTGCTCGCGCTCTCCGGCTGCGGGAACCAGAAATCGCACCTGGGCTGCTGGATCGACGAGACCGGCGCGCAGACGATCGAGCTCGTCGCGCTCGAAGGGAACGGCGTCCGGCTCCAGAGCCTCCAGGGCAAGCTCGACGGCACCCTCGAGGGCGACACGCTGACCGCCGTGACCGGCGAACCGCTCCGCGAAACCATCCGCATGGTCTTCTCGGGCGACGAGGCCGTCTACGAATTCCTCGGCACCAAGCAGACCTTCAAGCGCATCTCCCCGAAGGGCTCCTGCCTCGAAGCGGGCGCGATCTAGCGGAAACCGCCGATGAACGCGATCCTGCTCGGCGTCGTCCAGGGGCTGACGGAGTTCCTCCCGGTCAGCAGCTCGGGGCACCTCGTCGTCTTCTCCAACATCCTCGGCGACGGAGGAGAGGGGACGCTGCTGGAGGTCCTGCTCCACTTCGGGACCCTCGCGGCCGTGGTGACGGTCTACCGGAAGGAGATCTTCGCGCTCTGCAAGGGGCTTCTCCGGCGCGAACGGGAGGCGACTCGGCAATGCGGGCTGATCGCCCTGGCCTGCGTCCCCACGGGACTGATCGGGATCCTCTTCAAGGATCAGCTGGAAGCCCTCTTCGAATCCCCCTTCGCGGTCTCGTGCGCGATGC
>JAEEGL010827592.1_pt1 | contig 11984 bp, 7 predicted proteins | sample 9134231 | NCBI WGS metagenome assembly JAEEGL01 (sample SAMN16246548, study PRJNA631951) | gut metagenome | biome: gut microbiome; feature: rumen; material: fiber-attached | host: Bos | place: Iran: Karaj | collected 2018-10
ACGGTCACGATTGACGACGGCATCCAGATCCTGGGCTACTGCCGCGAGAGAAAGATCACCGGCGATACGGGCCGCAGCCAGAAACAGCGCGACGCCCTGATGCAGATGTGGGGCAACGTGAAGAAGATGAGCCTCACCGAGCAGTACCAGCTCGTGGAAAAGATCATGTCCATCGTCTCCACGGACCTGACGCCCGGCCAGTGCGCATCGCTGCTGCTCCAGGCCCCGTCGATGCTCAACTACGAGGTCTACGGCCAGCAGTGCCCGGTGGTGGGCGCCCTGAGCAAGGGCATGGACCACAACAACCTCTCCACGTATTTCGCCGACTGGCGCGTGAACCGGAACTTCCTGCGCGCCACGATCTACGGCGAGGAGATGACTAAGCAGGATCTCACCAGCAGCTGGACCGGCCAGCTGGTGTGGTGGCCGGAAGAAAAACAAGAGAACGCCGGCTGACGACTATGTGAAAAACGCTCCCTCTGCGATCGGCGCAGAGGGAGCGTTTTTCCGTGATATGCCGCCGAAGCGACGTGAAATGCCGGGCAGCCGCCCGGCGTGATATGCAGCCGCCCGAGGGGCCGTCTGCTTTTATTCTTCTTCGATCCGGTCTCCGAAGAGCAGCGCCATATAGTCGCGCCGCCCGTACAGGACGCGGTCGACGTACACGGCATCGGATCCGGCGTGATAAAAGATCAGGGAACTGCCGCAGCTGCTCCACGGCGCCCCGGAAACGGAGGATCATCCTGTGAGCCGCCTCCGGATTCCGGAGTTCGCGGCTGATATAGTCGCCGATCTCCCGCATATCCGCCCGTGCAGCAGGGGAGATGAACAGCTCAGCCACGATACATGGTCTCCAGTTCTCCGAAAGCCCCATCGGCGGTCAGCCAGCCATCCTGCTCACCGGAGACCCGGCCCTTGTCCAGTTCATTCAACAGCCAGTTCATGGCTTTCATCTTTTCATATTCGCGGTATTCCTCGATGTCCAGCACGGCATACCGCCCGTGCCCGTTTTTGGTAAGGAATACCGGGTTTCCCACCGCTACGTCGTGCAGCACTTCGCCGTAGTTTCTCAGATCAGATACCGGCTTGATGCTCGGCATACGGATCACCTGCCTTTCAGCAGCAGTATACATCGGCTTTGCGCGAGAATCAACGATAAATATTACGATAAATTTTAAGATTTATATATCAGCTACGGCGCGAGGCAAGGTAGGCCTGCTTGTCGCGTTCGTCCTGCGCTTCCAGCGAGGAGGAGTTGTGGACGCCGCCCAGCGCTTCCATGTGATGCCGGAACTCGTGGCGCAGGATGCCGCGCAGCAGCTCCTTCGCCTTCGCGGCGTCCGCGTCCGGATGGACCCGGTCGAAGGAGCCCTTGTACATCACGATCTGGCGTATGCCGGAGGAGACCTGGTACTGCCCCATGGTATAGAGATCGTTCCCTCTGGCGTAGTCCGGGATCACCATCGCGTCCGACGTGATCACCCCGCCGGTGAGGCCTTTGAAGAACGCCTCCGGCAGTTCGTCCAGCAGTTCGGATATGATGCTTCTGTATTCTTCTGACGTTATCATGGCCGGTATCCTTTCGGCGGCGCCGTGCGGGTCATTCCTCTACGTCGATGTCCAGACCAAGCTCCCGGGGCAGGAAGCGCGGGCAGGTGCTCTCGGAGATGGTGATCACCGAGGCGGCCAGCTGTGTGCCGATCTTCACCGACTCGGGCAGGGTCTTCCCGTAGGTCAGGCCGACGGCCACGCCGGCGCAGAAGGCGTCGCCGGCGCCGCTGGTATCGCGCACCGTGACGCGCTCCGGGGGAGAGTAGCCCCGGGTCCCGTCCAGCGAGGCATATACGGCGCCCCGGCTGCCGAGCGTGACCACCATGGAGGGGATGTTGGCGTTCCGGACCCTGTGGTACAGCTCCTCGGCGAGATCCTCCGGTTCCATGGCGGTAAAATCGTCCACGAACAGGATCCCCGCTTCCTGCAGGTTGCACACGAAGCAGTCGATGGACTGGAAATAGGCACGGTGCTGGCAGGCGAATACCATGTTGGATACCACCGCGAACACCTTTTTACCGTATTTCTCCGCGTAGTGGAACACGCGCTTGACGATCTCCTTGTCCATATCGATCTCCAGGATGATGCTGTCCGCGTCCCGGAAGATCTCATCGCCCTTCTCGTCCAGAAGAGTCACCAGCGGCGTCAGATCCGGCCGTTTGGAGATGGACCCGGCCAGGTCGCCGGTATGGTCGAACACCGCCAGCCAGATGCCCATGCCGTCCGGCTTCTGGAGGATATAGTCCGTGTTGACTTTATGGCTGTGGAGCCTGTGGATCATCTCCGCACCGGAGGCGGTGTCGTCCACCATGCCCACAAAGCAGGGGCGCAGCTCCACGTTGGCGATGTCTTCCGCCACGTTCCGCCCCACGCCGCCGTGGACCATTTCGATCCGGCCGGCGTTCCGCCCCGTCGGACTGTAAACGTCGTCCGGGAAACCTTTGATGTCCAGAAAGACTGCGCCAAGCACCACGATCGCCATTGCCGTTCCTCCCGTATCGTTCCTGTTTTCGGCGGAGCTTCATCCGGCCGCGACCATTCTACTAAACTCTGCGGGATTATTCAAGAAGGGCCGGCGGCTACTTGCCACGGTGCGCCGTATCGTATATAATTTACTGGATTAAAACAAACAGTCGTCTGTGCGGCGTACTATACATCTGACGCGCGGCCGGGCTTCTCCGGAGCGGCCGGCGCAGGAGCCTTTTCCCCGGGCTCTTCGGACAGAAACAGACGGGAGGAATGCGGATCGTGGGCGAGGCAAACGAGCGTACCGGGAAAAAACCGCTGGACACGGTCAACATGCAGAACAAGCTGATGGGGGACTCGTTCCCGCAGGACTGGGATGAATTCCTGGATGACGACATCCGGAGCTTTTTCGACGCGCTCCTGGAAGAGAAGGGGATGAAAAAGGGAGACGTCATCCGGGAAGCGAACCTCTCACGAACGTACGGATACCAGCTGATGGAAGGCCGCCGGCGGGGGAAACGCGACTATTACCTTCTGATCGCCCTGGCCATGTCGCTGGATCTGAAGACCACGCAGCGGATGCTGTCGGTAACACAGTGCGGCCCGCTGCACCCGCTGATCAAGCGCGACGCCGCCGTCATCTTCGCGATCAATCACGGATATGACATCCTGCAGACCTACTCGTTCATGACGTCTCTCGGGCTCTCCCCGCTGGACGACGGGTCGGAGAACGAATAAAAAACCATTCCATGTATGCAGCACGCATACAACCGCGGGCGGCTCCTGCGGTATGATCCATACGAAAACGCCGAAGGAAGTATGTACCAGATCGGAGGTTCATATGACGGGAAGGAAACGATATATAAGGGTGACGGTCGCCATGCTGATCGCCGTCGCCATACTGCTGAGCGGCTGCGGCGCTAAGAAGGTCACGCCGCTTTCGGAGAGCATCTCCGCCCGCTCGAGCGCGGCAGGGTTCCTCGCCGCCAAGGTGGAAAAGAGCGGGGGCTTCATCGCCGGTGACGCGCAGAGGGAAAAGGCCTCCGATTACGCTTACCTGTACGACAACGCGGTCGCCGCGGTGGTACTGTCCCTGGCCGGCGCGCAGGAGCATGCGGAGATGATCTCGGACGCCATCGTGTTCGCGCAGACGCACGACCGCACTTTCCAGGACGGCCGCCTTCGCAACACGTACAACAGCGGCGATCCCCAGAGCGACTCCGGGCGGTCCATCGCCGCCGGTAAGGTGACGATCCGCATCCCCGGCTTCTGGCAGAACGGCCGCTGGCAGGAGGACGCGTACACGGTGTCGACGTCGACGGGAAACATGGCCTGGTCGATCCTGGCCCTGTGCGCCACCGCGAGGAACGCCGCGGAGGACAAGCGCGCGGGCTATCTGGAAGCGGCGATGCGCGCCGCGGATTTCGTGCTCACCCTGAAATCGGACAACGGCGGGTTCACCGCCGGCTACGACGGCTGGGACGACGCGCAGACCAAAGCGACCTACCAGTCCACGGAGCATAACATCGACCTGTACTGCGCCTTCTCCGCCCTCTCGGACGCCCTGACGGCGATCGCGCCGGGCAAGGCGGCCGAATACGCGGAGGCCGCGGAATACGCGAAAGCCTTCGTATACGCCATGTATGACCGGAACCTGCACTGCTTCTATACCGGCACGGAGAACAACGGGAAAACGATCAGCGACGGGGTGATCCCCCTGGATACGAACAGCCTTGCCGTCCTGGCCTTCGGAGACGGGCTCTCGGACGCCGCGCAGGTGCTCGCCTTCGTGGAGGAACGGATGACGGTGGGCGACGGCTACGACTTCAGCGACGGCGACCTTGACGGGATCTGGAACGAAGGCACCGCGCAGATGGCGATCTGCTACAGCCTGCAGGGGAACACGGATAAATACGACAGGATCATGGCATACCTGGCGACTCAGGCCGACCGGGACGGGAGCATCCCCGCCGCGGACCGGAACGGGCTCTCCACCGGCTTCGTGATCGACGGGTCGGATATGCTCTGGGAGTACAACAACGAACAGAGCATCAGCGCGACGGGCTGGCTGGCCTTTGCGCAGCTTGGCCTGAACCCCTTCGCCCCCGCGGCGTGACCCTTCTTTCCGGCTGCGGCCGGCAAAACGCATTTCGTTGAGGTTTTTGGATCTATGAAGGCAAAACAGGAGCACAAAAAAAGACGGATCCCCGAGGCGCTCGGCAATCGCGCCTGCGGGGTGTGGCTCTACGTTGCCGTCCTTGCCGTCAACGCCGTCGCGCACGCGTATCTTTTCTTCTCTTTCGGAATGACGGCGCGGAGCTTCCTCCGCCTGCTCCTTTCGTTCTTCTTCTTCATTTATCCGCTGTGCTATGCGGCGGACGTGCTCTGGTCGCTGCACCCGTCGATCCGGAAGATCCTTTCGGGGGAGATCGCCGTCAACCGGAAATACTATATGAATTCAGTGCAGAAGGAGGTCGCGCGCGACGCGCTTTTCCCGGTGACGATCAGCGTCCCCGTTTATACAGAGGCCAACGACATCATTTTCCAGACGTTCCGGCGCTGCCTGGCGGCTGCGCGGCGGTATCACGAATTCAGCGGCGCGAATGCCAACCTCGTGGTTTCCGACGACGGCCTGGCCCCGCTGCTGGGCGGGACCTGTACCCGGGAAAGGGCGGAGCAGGTCCTGCGCGCCCTGCAGGAAGACGAAGGCAGTCTGACGCCCAAGGAGCGGATGGCGGCCGAACGCATCCGGTTCTACCGGGAGAACAAGATTCCCTTCGTGGTGCGCCCGGCGAAAAACCGCGCCGGCCTGTTTAAAAAGGCCTCGAACCTGAACTACACGCTCCGGCTCAGCCGGGTGGCTCCGGGCAGCACTGTGCCGCAGAGCCTGTTCGCCGAGGGCGGCGCCTTTGAAGGCGGGTACGCGGAAGGCTCGGTGACGGTGTACGAGGTCATCCTGCTGCTGGACAAGGACTCCGGCATGAAGGACCGGATCATCGAGGCGATCCTCCCGGAATTCGCCGTGGACGACAAGCTGGCCTACGTGCAGTGCGCCACCAAATCGGACAATCTTTACGAGAACTACTACAGCTCCGCCACCGGGCACCAGACCAACAACCTGTTCCATAACATCTGGCCGGGCAAGGCGCTCCAGGGCTTCTTCGTGCCCCTGGTCGGGCATAACGTGTTCCTGCGCAAGAGCATGCTGGAGAAGACCGGGCTCTGGGCGGAGGACCGCGTCTCCGAAGACTACGACATGGCCATCCGGCTTTACGGAAAAGGCTTCCACGGCAAATACGCGCAGCTGAGAGGGCTGGAATTCACCGAGTCCGCGAGCCGCACTTTCACCGAGGAGACCAACAAGCAGCGGCGCTACGCCTACGGCCTTTTCGAAATGATCTTCGACGGGACGATCTCGCGGAAACAGGCCCGTCCCTGCGATATCTTCTACATGCTGCTGTACTTCTTCTCCGTGGTCAACCAGACGCTTCTGTTCCCCACGGTTTTGCTGGAAAACTACTTCGGCAACATCCATCTTCTGTGGGCAGGCTTCCTCCTTTGTATGCTGTGCTTTGTCGTTGCGCCGCTGTCGCGGAGCGTTCTGACGAGGCGCCTGCAGCCGGAGGAGCACGAAGGCATAGGGCACTCTCTCCTGATCTCCCTGTCCTTCCTGGGCCATTCCTACTCCATTTTCATCGGATCCTGCCGGTATCTGGTGAACAAGATCAAAAAGATAAACAGGCCCTTCCCCTCCACCAACGTGGACCAGCTGGAATACAGGTTCCGGGACGGACTGAAGATCCTGCTGGACTTTTTCAAAAAGAACCCGATGTTCATCGCCATCTCCTTCCTGTGCCTTGACCGGGGAATCTATCTGCTCACCCGGAAGGGCCTCGAGCTGGCGACCGTGTTTACCTATGGCTATATCCTGTTCGGAATCGTCCTGGTCCCGATCCTGCTGACGCCGCAGCTCTTTGCGGGCCTTGGCGGGAAAAAGGCGGAGACCGGGCAGACGGGAGCAAGACGTATGATCAAGCATAAAGAAAAGACCCCGGCGAGCACGCGGGGAATGCGCAGCGAAAGCCTGCTCTCGCCCTATGTGACGGAAAGTGAACCCTATTCGGCGGGCCTCTCGGAAGAGCAGTTCCTGTCCGCTTACGAGGAGATGCTCCGGAGCTCCCTTCCGGAGAATGACATGCCCGCGGAGCTGCTGGAGGATTACAGCTTTGAAAGCTGCATCCGGAAAGACCAGGACGGGAAGAAGGAGCTGTATCTGCTTCGCCGGAAGACGGACAGCGCCATGGCGCTGCTCCGCGTGACCGACGACAATCCGGACGAGGACGCCCTGGAGGAGGCCATGCTCCTGCAGAAACTCGACCATCCAGGCATCCCCAAGGTCTACGGCTTCATGGAGAGGGACGGAAAGAAATATCTTGTCCGGGAGTATATTGAGGGCCGTACGCTTTCGGATATCGTTTCGGCCGGCGGAAGCCTGGGCACGGACGACATCTTCGACATCGGGCTGAAGCTTGCGGACATCCTCTGCTATCTCCACGGGCAGAATCCGCCGGTCATCCACCGGGATATCAAGCCGCAGAACATCGTCGTGGGGAAGGACGGAAGCATCCACCTGATCGATTTCGGCATCGCGCGGGTGCACAAGCAGCAGCGTGAGCGCGACACCTCCGTCATACTGACCCTTGACTACGCGTCCCCCGAGCAGTTCGGCTTTGAGCAGACCACGCCTGTCTCGGATATCTATTCCCTGGGCGTTGTGTTGCTGTACCTTGCCACCGGCCGCACGATCCGCTCCGACCTGGAAGCGCAGATCGTCAACAACCGCCTGCGGAACCTGATCGGGCAGTGCATCGATTTCAATCCGAAGATGCGGATCCAGAGCGCGGAGGAGATCCGCCGCTATATCCTCCGCGGAAGCAGACGGCAGAAGAACAGGGGAAGACGGATCTTCGTCACGGCGGCGGCCATGCTCGGCGCGGCTGCCGTTCTGGGCGGTCTTTCCTACTGGATGAGCTTCAGGACCGAACGGGACGCGTCGGTCGAACGGGGATATGACCTCGGCTATGAGGAAGGCTATACGGACGGATACCGGTCCGTTCCGGTCTTCCTCCGAAGCGACGGCGCGAGCCCCGTGAACACCGGGACCGATCCCGCAAACATGGCGGTTCCGGGAGGCGCCTTTGCGATCCAGAGCGGCGGACTGACCTTCTATATTGCGGACGGCGATGTCTGGCGCGTGAACGCCAACGGCACGGAACCCGTCCGGATGACGGAGGATGAAAACGCCTCCGCCATCAGCTGCTGGAACGACTGGCTGTACTATTCCTCCGGGGACCGTATCCTGCAGAAGAATCTCTATACGCCGCAGTCGGATGTTCTGTACAAGGGAATGTCCGGCAGGCTGTACATACGGGAGGATGAACTCTACATCCTTTCGGACGGCGGCGTGTATCAGCTGGATTACAAGACCGGCAAAGCCACGGAGCTCAAGGAGCTGGCCGGATGCGAGATCCTGACCATCGGCGAAACGGAGATGTATTTTGTCGACGGGACGGATCACGGACTTTACAGATGGAAGGGCGAAGGAACGGCGCGTGAAAAACTGGCCGCGGGGTCCTTCCGGAGCATATGCCTGTATAACAACAGGCTGTTCTGCGCCATGAGCGAGAACGGGACGGAGCGGCTCGTCCGGATCGATCCCCAGACGGGAGCCGTGACGGAGCTTCTCGAAGCGCAGGCGCGGATGCTCCATATCACGGAGGACGGCATCTACTTCATCGATCAGACGGAAGAGACCATTATCCGCTGCTCCTTTGACGGGCGGATCCGTGAAAGCATCACGGGCAACCGCGCCGGAGACTTCAACATTGCGGGATCATGGATCTATTACCACAACAAGGATGACGGGGGCAGCCTGTGGTCGGTCCGGCTCGACGGAGCCAACGACCATCCGGTGCGCCCGGAGGGGTGACGGATATGCGAAAAAAGAAACGATTCAGATGGGACGGGGAAACTGAACACAGCATATCTGCACTGGTCACGGAAGACGGGCCGATGCGCGCCGAGATGATCCTGCCGATCATCGGGAAACTCTGTGGGCTGTTTGAGGACCCGGAAAAGAATACCGGCCGTCTTCTCATCCACCCGGCCTCCGTATTCGTGGATGAATACGGCGATGTGCAGGTATCGGAGGGAGAGGCCGGCTTTTCGGAGATCGCGGCCTATCTTCCTCCCGAGCAGACCCGCGCGGAGCTGAGCTCTCAGAGCGACAGGGTATACGCGCTGGGAATGCTCATGCTGTACATGGCCACGGGGCAGGACAAGAAATCCGAGGCGGAGATCTCGCTCGACGACCCCAAGCTGCTGTCTCTGATCCGGCGCTGCACGGCCTTCGATCCCATGTACCGCTTCGAGGATGTCGGCTCTATTCATGACGCGGTGAAGCGGGAGATGCGGGCCGGGAAGAAAGCGCTTCATTTCCTCCTGTACGTCCTGTATGCCGCGGTGCTGGCGGCCCTGATCTATGCCGCATGGCTGGCGGGCGGAGCAAGCGGCGCGAAGACGGGGGATACGGCCGGCTACGGGCCGGGTTATGAGGAGGGTTTTGAACGCGGCGCTTCCGACGCGCCGGGGATCACGGTGAACGCGCCTTCCTTCAACAGCCGCAACGGCAGCCTTCCGGGGAATTATGCCGCCGGTGACGGGCCGATCGCCACCTATAATGAAAAGAACGTTTTCTACCTGCTGGACGATGAGATCATCCGGATGGACGCTGTCACGGGACAGGCGGAGAACATCGGAAAAGTGAGCGGGGCCTACAGCCTCCAGTACTACGAGGGCAGCCTTTACGTCTGCACGCCCACCCAGATCCTCCGGATCGATCCGGTTACGGGCAGGGAGGAGCATTTCTGCGAATCTCTCGGCGGGCGCTTCTATATACTCGACGATGTCTTTTATCTGTATGACAGTCTCGAGACACAGTATCTCTACCGGGTCGCCAAGTCGGGCAAAAAGCTGACGCAGATCAGCGGGGCGACGGAATACCGCTACCTGAACGTGGCCGACGGGAAGCTCTATTACATCGATCCGGCCAGAGGAAACGGAATCTGCTGCAGCGATGCGGACGGGGGAGATGTGAAACTGATCAGCAGCAGCTCCTATGAAAGCATCTGTGTATATGACGGAAAGATCTATGCCGGAACGGCAAACGGCCTGATCCGCATGGATCTGAACGGGGGCAATCCCGAAAAGCTGACGGCCATGCCGGCCTTTTTCCCGAACGTCTCGGACGGCGGCGTGTTCTATGTTTCCGGCAGCGGCCGGACACTGGAGTGGATGTCCCTGAACGGCCGGACACGCTATACGGTCGTTCCCGCCCCCACCGGGGCTTTCCAGGTGGCGGGAAGCTGGATCCTCTTTGAGAATGAGGAGGACGGCGGAAGGCTGTGGAAAGTGCGTGTCGGCGGATCGGACAGCGGAAGAGCCGCGCTGAAATAAAAAAACTGTTTTAACCGGTGCTTTCCGGAGCGGAAGGCCGGGATCTTTAGAGGAAGGGAGGCAGCCATGCGTAACTGGAGAAAACGGATCGCTCTGGTCCTTCTTTTTGCCGTGCTGCTTTCCGGCTGCTCCGCTTCCTCCGCAGGGGTAAAAAGCGCAAAGACGCTGGACAGCGGCATGCCCGCGGTGATCCGGGGAAAGGAGTTCCGCCTGCGCTATAAGGACGGAGGCTACGAGACCGTATTCCTCAACGGAGTCAACATCGGCGCCGCGACGGTCGGGAACTTTCCCGGCGATTTTGCCATCCCGAAAGAGACCTATCTCCGCTGGTTCCGGTCCATCTCGGACATGAACGTGCAGGTCATCCGCGTCTATACGGGGCAGATGCCGGACTTTTACGACGCGTTGGCGGAATACAACGCCAAGGCGAAAAAGCCTCTGTATCTGATCCAGGGCGTATACTGCGATGAGGACATGATGCGGGAGATCCCGGACGCCTACGGCGGTGGTGACGCCTTCCGTTCGCAGTTTTTCGCGGATATACAAAGCACCGTCGACATGATCCACGGCGGTGTCGAGATCGAGAGGGTCCGCAGCAATGCCTGGGGCAGCTACGGGTCCGATGTATCCCCCTGGGTGATCGGATGGGTCCTTGGGGTAGAGTGGACGGCGGATTTCGTGAACGGGACCAATCATGCCAACCGGGATAAAACAGCCTTTGACGGGACCTATGTCCGCACGGAGGACGCCTCACCCTTCGAGGTGTTTCTCGCCGAAGCCGCAGAGACGCTGATCGCACGGGAAATCGAGACCTACAGCACGCAGCGGCCCGTGGCCCTGTGCAACTGGTCTTCCACCGATCCGCTGGATCACCCGAACGAGCCCATCCCCGGGGAGGATTCCGTATCGGTCGATACCGAACACATCCGGGCGACAGATGCGTTCAAGGCCGGCCTTTTCGCCTCCTACCATGTCTATCCCTATTATCCCGAGTTTCTCAGCTACGACACAAAATACGTCGAGGGCTACGACCCGGATCCCTATCTTGCGTATCTGCAGGAGCTGAACGCCTATCACAGCATGCCCGTGTTCATAACGGAATACGGCATTCCCTCCTCCCGCGGGATCGCCCATATAAACGATGTGACGGGGATGGCGCAGGGACAGGCCACCGAGAAGCAGCAGGGGGAATGGATCATACGCCTGAACCGGGACATCCGGGAGGCGGGCTGTGCTGGCGCACTGATCTTTTCCTGGCAGGACGAATGGTTCAAGCAGACGTGGAACAGCTATGACCTGGAGCTGTCCGACCGCGCGCCCGCCTGGTACAATCCCCAGAGCCCGGAGGAATGCTTCGGCCTGCTGGCCTTCACCACCGGGGGCAGTATCGTCGTGGACGGCAAGAACAAGGACTGGAAGGGCGTCGAGCCCCTTGTGGAAAACGAGGGCATCACCGTCTGCGCCCAGTCGGACGCGGGCTATCTGTATCTGCTGGTAAAGGCGCCGGGCATGGATCTGGAGAATGAGGAGATCTGCATCCCGCTCAGCGTGGCGCCCGGTCTCGGCAGCAGCCGGGGAGAGGGCATGAACTTTTCGGATGACGCCGAGTTTCTGCTGCGGCTCCACGGCAGGAAGGACACGCGCCTGCTGACGGACGCCTATTATGACGTCTTCTATTACTCCTATGCCCACAAAACCGGCTTCTTCCCGGTCCGGGAGGGCCAGTACGAGAAAGGCTCCGGCCGCTTCGGGCTGGTATGGATGGCGCTGAATGCGCCCATGAAAATCCCGGAGACCGGGGAAGTGACGGAGTTCGTCCGGGTGGAGACGGGGCTTCTGCGCTACGGGACGGCCGACCCGAACGATCCGGCCTATGATTCGCGGGCCGACTTCCGTTTCGGGGACGGCTTTGCGGAGATCCGCCTGCCCTGGATGCTGATCGGCTTTATGGA
>JAEEGL011001292.1_pt1 | contig 11984 bp, 8 predicted proteins | sample 9134231 | NCBI WGS metagenome assembly JAEEGL01 (sample SAMN16246548, study PRJNA631951) | gut metagenome | biome: gut microbiome; feature: rumen; material: fiber-attached | host: Bos | place: Iran: Karaj | collected 2018-10
TGCAGGTTACCGCCACCACGTCAGCATCACTCCAGGCTTCTGGAAGCCCGCTCTTGACGAGGCGTTCACACGCTATCTCGGCTATACCAGAACGGAAATCTGAACATGAGTTATCTCGGAATAGACATTGGCTCCAGCCAGACAAAAGCCGTCGTCTTCAGCGGCGACGGCACTCAACTGGCATCTTTTGGAGTGCCGTATCAGTTCACTGTCCCGCAGATTGGTTGGATGGAACTGGATGGCAACACCGTTTTGGAAGCCGCCTTCAAGGTGCTCTCTGAATGTGCGGCGGCGGTCGCCGCCACCGATCCAGTGGAGACCATTGCGGCGTCCAGTCAAGGCGAAGCTTTCTCGCCAATCGATGCGCACGGACGCATCATGGCCCCCGCGATGATTTCTGGCGACTCGCGAGCGACTGCCGTCATGGACGACTTCACACAATCATTCGGTCTGGACAAAATCTACCGTATTACAGGCCACACGCCATCGCCAATGTTCTCCATAGCGAAACTGCTATACATCAAAAAGCACAATCCAGAAATCTGGAACAATGCGGTCAAATTCCTCTGCTTCGAAGACCTAATCGTGCATGCTCTGACAGGAAAGGCCGTCATGGGCTGGCCGCTCGCTGGCAGGACGATGCTCTTCGACATCAACACGCATCGTTGGAGCATGGAACTTCTCAACGCCATTGGCCTCCGCGAAGATCAGTTCTCGGAGCCAGTTCCATGCGGAACAGTCGTCGGAACCTTACAGCCTAAAATCGCAAATAGGCTTGGATTTTCCAAAAATGTGCGCGTCGTCAGCGGCGGTCACGATCAAATAATCGGCGCGTTCGGATGCGGAGCGACCACGCCTGGAACGGCGATGTATGCGGCTGGCAGCGTCGAGTGCTTCGTGCCTGTGTTCGACAACAAGATTCTCTCAGATGAACTATGTCGTTGCAATCTATGCACCTACGATTTTGCGGAAAGCGGCAAGTTCGCATCTGTCGCATACTCCCTCACTGGCAGCAACTTCATGGAATACTTTATTCGTGAATTTGCGCCCGACTGTGGAAAAGACTATGCAAAACTAGTCGGCGAGATGCCCGATGCACCGACGGATTTGCTTGTGCTTCCCTACCTCACGCCTTCAGGAACTCCTTATTTTGACACTGTGACTCCAGGCTGCATTCACGGTTGGCGGTTTGGACAATCTAGAGGCACTCTGCTAAAGGGCGCAGAGGAAGGCATCGCTCTGGAGATGAAACTCAACTTCGAGTTCCTCAAGAACAGCGGCATCAAGATGTCACAGCTCATAGCGACTGGCGGCGGTTTCCGCGCACAAGCCAAAGTACATATGCGTTCCGACGTCCTAAACCTCCCGATAACCACCATCGACGTTAAGGAGGCTGGCTGTCGTGGTGCGGCCTCCCTTGGAATGCGCGCACTAACTGGCCAGACACTACCGCCGCCAAAAGCCACTGGCGTCGTCACGCCGAATCCCGAAAAGGCTGAGTTCTATCGCGACAAGTTCCTGAAATACCGCAAGTTCTCGGAGGCCATGCGCAATCTCTCCCAATCACTATCTTGAAACTGAAAAATCAATTCAACCAATTACTTGTGCATAAATAATAATTGGGATATTGTATTCAATAGAGGTAAACAATGTGTGTATGGAGTGCATATTCTGGGAAATGTGAGGCGGCTCCGCTTCTTTGGGAATCATTGAATCGCATTGAAGGAATCTGGGGCGGTTTTTACACGGGAATCGTCACCGCCACAGACAATCAATTGAATTGGAGAAAATGCGCAGGCCACACGGGAATATGGGAATCAAAGTTTTCGCTTGCTGAACTTCCAGGGACATGCGGTTTGATTCACAGCAGAACTGCGTCTGGCGGCGATGACAGGCGTGCACATCCTTTCGTTGGCGCAAAAGGAGAGGTGGCTTTGGTCTCCCAAGGTTCGTTTGGTCGTTTTTCCAGAGAACCATTTATCGCCTGCGGGAATCGTCTTCTCGCAAACGGCATAAAATGCCGCAGTGCCGCGATGGATGACAGCCGCTGCCCAGTGTTGAACGATGGGATGAAAGTCTGCATGTCAGATGTCGTAGTCAATGCCGTTGAATCCGAATATATGAAACACCACGATCCTTTGGCGGCCATGATTTCAGTCTGCAGTGAACTTGCAGAAGAGTCGGCAACAATCTTCCTGTTTCGAGGGCATCCAGAGCTTATAGGTTTCGTAAATGCAAATCAACATTTGGTTTATGATTTTGAGGAGGATGGAGTCTTTCTTTCGGTCAGCAGGATTGGCCTGCCAGGGCGCGGATTTGAGATTCCAGGCAATTCCGCAGGGTATGTCACGGCATCAGGGCAACTCCACAGACAGAATTTAGGCAAACTCTATTCACCGATTGACACCACCATCCCCAAAGGTGCATTAGACGTATTCAAGTATTATCTGATTCAGAATCCAGGCGTTTATCTGGCAACAATTTGCGACAAAGCCTTGGCGCCACTCTTTCCAAATCTGCATCTGGAATATCGTGCCGCAATCGCATACAATCTGCTTGAGATTCTTTACTATGATGGTCATATCCTTTTTGAGGCCGAAGTGATTCCAAGCAATGCCGCTCTAGGCAAAATCTTTAAGATTTATTGGAAATGAGAGGCGTGTCCTAACTATAAAAAAACTAAAACAAAGAAACGAGAATACAACAATGAAATTCGATTCACCGCAGTCCATGCTTTGCAGCTCGTTAGTGAAAGTCATGCCACAGGAGATGCCGACACCAATGCTAAAGACAAGTGCGACCGCTCTGCGCGGCGAACGCTTCTCTTTTCAAGTGGCGTACTACATCGCGCAGACAGTCGATGTTCCGTCCTATTCAATCAAATCTAAACTGCCCTTCACTGTTAATGCAGTTGAACTTGTGCCCGTCACATGGATGCCCGATGCCATTGATGATGATATCGTCTCCGATAAGCTTGGCTTCTATCCAGACCTGCTCAAGCCTATTCCTCCATCAGGAAAACTCCTGCGGGCCACAGGACAATGGAGGTCGCTCTGGATTGCTGTTGACGTTCCAATAGACTGCCGTCCAGGAAAATACAACTTCGAGGTGACGCTGGATTTTGATGACATCACTCCCGCTGGCACTACCCACTCTACACAAAAACACATCTTCACGCTGACGGTAATCGACGCCATCCTCCCACCACAATCCCTCAAAGTCACGCACTGGTTCCACACGGACTGTCTCATAAACTATTATGGACTAAAAGTATTCTCAGAAGAGTACTGGAAGACCGTCGCCAACTTCATGCGCTGTGCCGCCAAATATGGCATCAACATGATTCTCACGCCGCTCTTCACGCCGCCGCTTGACACCGCCGTCGGCGGAGAGCGGACGACCGTGCAGTTAGTCGGCGTAAAGCAAACCAAGGGTCGCTACTCATTCGACTTCAGCCTGTTAGAACGCTGGCTGAAACTTGCGCAGAATTGTGGAATCGAATATTTCGAGATGTCTCACCTCTTCACACAGTGGGGCGCAGAACACGCTCCTAAGATAATTGCAGACGTTGATGGCAAGACAAAACGCATCTTCGGATGGGAAACAGACGCCACTTCAGACGAATACGTCGCCTTCTTGGAGGCTTTTCTACCACAACTTACACTATTCCTTGAAAAGCAAGGAGTTAAAGACAAAGTATATTTCCACTGTTCAGACGAGCCAAACGCAAAGCACATCAACACATACGAAAAGGACTCGAAACTCATCAGACGCTTGCTGCCAAATTTCAAAGTCTTCGATGCGCTCTCTCACACGGAATATTTCGAGAACGGTCTTGTCACCATTCCAGTGCCAAGCGAGACTGTTCTGGACAAATTCATGCCCCTCAATCCTCCTGAACGCTGGACATACTATTGCTGCGGTCCCACCACAACTTACGTCAATCGCTTCATCTACATGACATCCTCCCGCAACCGCATCCTCGGTGCCCTATTATATAATTATGGTATAGACGGTTTCCTCCACTGGGGCTTCAACTTCTACAACTCCCAGTTCTCAATTGCGCAAATCAACCCATACCACGAAACCAGCAGCATCTACACTTTTCCTGCTGGCGATCCATTCGTCGTTTATCCAGGAAACGACGGCGTTCCAGAGGTTTCTTTGCGCCTAGAGGTCTTCAACGAAGGTCTTCAGGATATGCGGGCATTGCAACTTCTCGAATCTTTGCAGGGCCGCGAAAAGACACTCGAAATTCTTAACGCCGCTAACGGCGGCACACCTATGAAAATGGCGTCATATCCTAAGGGCGAATCGGCGGTGCTAAACCTGCGCGAAGCCATCAACGCAGCAATCAAAGGCCAAACAAAATGAACGACAATGACATCCAGAAGCCGCCAATTGCGGTGCTTATAGACGCAGACAATGTCAGTGCTACCTCTGTGGAAGGTATTTTCAAGATAGTGGCAAGATTGGGCGAGCCAATCGTCCGCCGCGCGTATGGCATGGTCAGCTGCTTTTCAACGACAGACGGTTGGACGAAAGCACAACGCGAGTACGGCATCGTCGCCCGTCCGCTGGTCAGCAACGTCACACACAAGAACGTGGCGGACATCGCACTCGTGATTGATGCGATGTCACTTCTCTATAAAAGTCACTGTCAAGGCATCTGCATTGTCTCAAGCGACAGTGACTTTACCGCTCTAGCCGCAAGAATCCGTGAGGAAGGCAAGGCCGTCTATGGAATCGGCGAGGCCAAGACACCCGATAGTTTCAGAAGGGCTTGCACAGAATTCTTTCTGCTCCGACTGACTGGCAAACCCTCTGACAAGGGCATTCAGCAAGCAGCCGTCAAAAAGGAATCAATCTGCCCAAGATGCGGTGCCGCACTTATTGCATCCCGCACAAAATCCAACCAAGACTGCAAGGTTTGTCCAGCATGCGGCGGCATGACGGCAAAGATATCCACCCTCAAAAATGTTTTCGCTGAGGAGAGCCTTACGGAGTTGAAAGAGCAGGCAAAGAGCCTTGAGCATTCAGGATGTGTCTGCCCTGAATGCAATTCGCAGATGAGTATTCTGAGAGTTTCGTCTGGCAGACAGCATGTCGAAATCGACGTCTGCCCAGACTGCAATGCAATATGGTATGACAAGGATGAATTCGAGGCCCTTGTCCCCAACGACGCTCTGTTACAGCCGACCGTCTCAGCTGGCAAGGCATACCGTCGCGAAATCGTCACGGCACTTGCTGCTGATTTGCGAAACGGCAGACTCAAGGCGGCAAATTCCGAACGGCTGAAAGCCCTGCTGAAAAGCATCTACCACATACCTACCCCAGACATCTTACCAGTCGTCGGCACACTTCAGTCCCAGAAAGTCATCGCAATCGACAAATCTGGCAAGATTACGGTCAATTAACAAAAAACATGAATTCCAGATTCATAACACCACTACCCAAACAGATAGAATGGAAAGAAGGCGAACTCGTGCTTTCGTTCAATGCCACGAAAACACGAAATGTTCTTTCAAGTCATAATAGACTTATAATAAGTGAGTTACGCAGAATAATAAGCAAGAAGTATTTGCTGCTTGTGAAAATACGGATTGGCGATGGCATCGTTGATGTGCCTGCAGTTTCCTCGCAAGCATACTCACTAGAAGTTTCGCAAGATGGCATCATGATTGCCGCAAATACTGAAATTGGAGTGCTTTATGCTCTACAAACCTTACGGCAACTGAAGAGCGCTCCGCGCCGTTTTGCATGCATTTCGATTCTCGACTGGCCAGATGCTGAGCTTCGCATCGCCGCAAGGCCACTCCTTTGCGGAGAGGCCACCCGTTCCGCCCTTGAATGGGGCGACGGAAAAGCGGCGTTACTCCGTCGTTGGCGCAATGAAATAGACTTTGCTCTGCGTTACCGCTACAACGGCATATTCGTGCATGGCTTCACATGGGACACGCATGTCTGGCACGGATTCGCTCACGACATGCGAAAGCTAAACGACTACGCACGTCAGCGCGGCGTGCATCTAATATTCGGTGGCTATGGAATTGGTCACGGCGGATGGGGCGAGAACGCCTACATTGGCGAGGCGCACGCTTTCCTTCCAGGCTTCGGCCATAGCTTCAAACAGGACTATCCATGTTCACAGAACAATCCACACGATGAAGCCACAGCGTACAACGGCACATGTCGCGGCAACGATGAACTCCGCCAAATGAAATTGGAAGATGCCGTTCGTTTCATCAAAACCATCAGGCCTGGTGCACTCTACATCCACCATGAAGACCAAAGCGATTTCAACTCCGAATGCCAACCGTACTTCTGGGACAAGCGGTGTCCGCTCTGTCGCTCAAAATGGCCAAACGACGCCCTTGAGGCTGCGGACGGTGGTGCAGGAGCCATCGCCGATGGCTACAATATCTATTGCGAAGCATGCGCAAAGGTCAAATTCCCCGACTACGACGCGACAAAAGACTGCGCTCTGATTCTCTGCTCGCCATGCTATGGCAATTGCAACACTCCACCCGATGAATGGAACAAAATAGAGACTCTTTGGCTGAACATCGCAAAGCAAATGAAATGCGGCGGCAATGTCTTCTTCGGGATGCGTGAGCAGTTTGCGGAAATCAACGGCGAAGGACGCCTTGAGCGGCTTGCAAGGCTGTTGCGCGAGAATGGGTACCCCCAACGGCTCTTGACCTTCTTCGTTTCGGGCGCAGCACTGTATGGCGACAATGCCGTCTTCTCATCGTTGCCGTCAATGAACAGTGCCGTTTCCAGCGGAAACGGAGCAATGTTCGATTTTTCGGGTGTCATTTTTCAGCGTCCACAACAGATGTTCAACAGCGAATGCTCATGGAACATCGTAGCGCGTGACGGGGGCGAGACGCTTCCCACCGATGCCAGAAAACAGATTTTCGACGATTATGTAGCGCATCTCTCTAGACGGAACTATGTGTTTGCAAAGCACACCACGAAGGACGGATGGCTGGCGAAGGCATGCCAACAGTTGTATGGTCCCCAAGCAGGCAAACTCATGTTCGAGTACCAATTGTTGCGAACGCCGCACGGCGACGGTCCGCTCGTCCTCCTCTATCAGCAGATCGTCATGGAACGCCTTAAGGAGAAGCTGAACTCCCTTCCCACACCAAACGCTAATCCCTCCGCTCTGAAAAGGCCTGTGATATCATACGCGGATGCCGCCGCACGTTGGGGCGAGCAGGCGAAGCTTACAAAGCGCGCCATCAGGCTTGTCTCAAAGGCATCATCAATAGTTTCAGGATGGCTCGGAGAGGAACTTGCTTATCAGGCGGAGAGGCTTAGAATCGGTGCAGAGGCGGCAGCTATTGTTGAACGGCTTTATCGTCGCCGCAACGGTGAGAATGTGTCTGTGCTAATGCTTCGCAGGTCGCTTGGAAAGTTGCGGCGAATGATGCTCGAAATCCCGCACGACTATTTGTCAAAAAATGATGGCGATGGCTCGTTGGACATGACCTACCTTGAGATTCTTGAAGATTGCTGCAAGTAATTATAATTAATAATGTATAATGACATTGTAAAAGGCGGTTTTGGACGCGGCGACCTGTCCTCCGCTTTGCCAGAAGAACGGCGCATTGACGGCGGCGTCTCCGTAAACGCCGCATGGTTCTGCGCCGCCGATGGTCGCCAGGCCCTCTACTGCATTTTGGATTTTATGGACTTCGACCAACCATCGATCGAGCGGATGCGTTTTGCCGCGATGGAAGTATCAAACGTTCCCGCTGAACATGTCCATATCCTAACGACACACAATCACAGCGCAAGCGAACTTCCGCATATAAAATTAGACAAAGCAGCCGAGGCGGTAAAAACTGCCGTCAAGCAGGCTCTTGATGATGCCGAACAGCTCTACATGTCGTTTGCGTGCATAGATATAGATGAGCAACTGAACTACCGCAGAAGGATTCCGTTCGACGCTGTGCAAAATGGAATGATGACGACAATCTTCTACGGTCCGTCGCCCGAAAACAGCTTCGCGGCAGGTCCGTCTCTCAAAATGCAACTTGAAGCTCTAGAGAAGAATGGTGTCAGCCGCTACGCTGGCATTCCTGATAAAGATGATGGCAATGGCGTCACCATGCCGCCTGGCGATCCAATGCTCGCAGCATGGCGGTTCACTGGACTCAACGGAAACGTCAAGGGCTACTTCTGCCGCTTCGCCGCACACGCCATCTGCTGCAACAGAAGCGACCACTACTCTGGAGACTACCCTGCCTATCTGCGTAATGCGCTTGAGCGAGATGGTGGCATAGCTCTGTTCTTCAACGGACCATGCGGCGACATCGCGCCTGGCCTTCCCGACAAACGTTCTGGATACGAAAGTCTTCTCGGCGAGAAATTAGCAAAACTCGCCTCCGAAGCGTTGGCGAACTCTCAACCACACCCCCTGCGCATAATGAGGGATTTCATGACGAAAGTTCCCGTCTCCGTTCGAGAGGATTTTCCTGACGGAGGACCATTCAAGTCCGCCCTCACAGGATTTGCAAAAATACGAGAGGAGAGCGAGCGCAATAATCTTGAGTCAAATCGCGCCTTTCTTGAAAGCAAGATGGCGACTCTTACAGGATCTCCTCCAGGCGACGCCACAATCGGACTGCTTCAGCTGAACTCAGTGCTCATTCTCGCCCTGCCTGGAGAAAGTTTCTGGACGACGGGCGAAAGCATCAGAAAGCGTTGCGTTCTTCCCGACGGCTTTACACTTGTCACAGCAACGGAACATGAGCGGACACTGATGTATATCGTGCCGCCAGAGGAATGCGACAAAGGCGGCTATGAGAATACATGCCGCCTTGTCTCACGCGATTTCGAACCACGTCTGCAGGATGCCGCATTGGCTCTCATTGAAAAAACGACTGCGCATGTAAAAATACAGTAAGCGCAGTTCCTTCCCCCAACATGAATGAGCCCCACTTTTGGGATCACATCAACAACTTTATGGTTTTCACTTTAGAGGCAATTGCAAAACTATCGCCCAATCGACAAAATGCCGTCCGTTGCCCTCGCTGACTGCATTTTGCCGATTGGGATGAGAGTTTTGAAATAGGCTCTTCAGACTGGCATCGCGAAATTCGGCGTGTCAATTTCAATCAATGCAGCGACGGTATCCGTTGGCGGTGTGAATGTCAACGCACCTTCCTCTGTCATATCGTATGGCAATGGCTCTGCTGGAATTCCAGGACGATAGATTGTGCAGCCTTTGGCGGTCGCGATGTCCTTTGTTTTGACGATGACCTTGCCCTCGACGGCGTTCTCGCGCGGAATTCGCGACATGCCACGCACAAGGGCAACGTATAGAGTGCGCTCATTGCTACCTCTGAAGATGTTTCCCTTGAAGCCGACTGGAAGCTGTATAGGATCTTTGTCGAATATCCAACGCCGACGGTAGAGCTTCTCTAACAGCGGCATATATTTGTCGAAAAGGTCCTTAGAAGGATATGCCTTCGGGTAGCTCGCGAAGCCTGCGCCGTGAAGCAATGCGCTTTGGAACATAAGTTCTATGGAGGCGTCATCGCAATTGTACATAAGGAAGAACAACGGCTTGGTGCCGATTGCATAATATTGAAGGTGGTCGCAGAGCCAGCTACTGCCCTCGGCCATGAATCCGTCCATGTGCTTTGTGACGCTGATGCCGAAAGGACCGTTGCCAATGATGGTTTTGTCTGGATGAATATGCCTAGCAAGACGTTCGATGTGTGTCTTGTAGTGCAGGCCAGTCATTGTGGCGGGTTTGTTGTCGATGGCGGTTATACCATCGTCATGGGCAGTGTCGATGAAATTGTAGCACGGCTGGTCGAGAAAGACGCCGTCCATTTCAGGATATCTGCCGCAAAGGCCGTCAATCTGCCTGTCGATGTCTTTGCCGAACGGGAGGTTTGGAAGCGGGTCCATCAGCCATGCGCCTGGCCATGAGCACCAGCGTTCCCCTCGGCGGTTCGTAACGCAGGCTGAATACATTTCAGGGGCAAGGAGTTCTTGATCACCGTCGCCCGCGACCTGTATGTAAGGCATTGCGGCGATGCCCTCATCCTGAAGCATCTTTATGACGGAGCGGATTCTTTCCACTGTGATAGGCTTCTTGTCCTTCTTGTTGTGACCGCACATCCACTCTGTCACGCCTTCGGGATGGTAGTTGCCGTATGCAGGAAAATGGCAGTGGATTTCATACCATTTGATGCCGAGCTCCTTCATCTTCTTGGCGGTGTCTGGATCAAGGTCGAGAGTACCGCAGATATGTCCACCCCAAAGGTCGCGGATATTCTTTGAGACAGGCTCAAAATAATCCACATAGTGCTTGAAAATCCAACCAAGGGCTGGACGCCAGTGACCAGCCGTTCCTGCGAAAAGCAGCCGTGCCTTTGGCGTGTGTTTGGGCGACAATGCCAGCCAATCGAATTCCGTCCTTAGGTCGAGTTCGCGGAAGGCTGCCAAGAAGCGGAAGCGAGGAGTGTCGAAATCAAATGGTTTGACGATAAGAATGCCCGCATCTATGTCTTGACGGTAGCATGACAGGACAGGCATGGTCGTGCCACTTGTCGCCTCGCCATATTCGATTGCAGTGCCTGCGAATCGACAAAGGTCTTCGGGCATTTTGTCGTTGGCCGTCCAGAGTTTGATTGGGAAGACAGGCTGTGGCCAGGGGAGATTCCAACTGATTGCACAGGTACGATAGTCGCCGTTCTCCAGCGTAACGGAGGCTTTCCACGCGATGGAGTCGCTGTCGAGCGAGTAACATTCCGTCAATTTCCATGGAGCGCCTTTGAAAGTCTTGTGTATGGTCAGGGAGTATTCCTTCTCATCGAAAGAGATGTTCTCCAGCTGTGCCTTTCCGAAAGTTCTGCCGATAAGTTCGTCCCTGACAGTGACATCGCCCTCGTATGACATCCACTGCTTGCGGTCGCCATTGATGACCGTTGCACCACAAACGCAGCCATGCTCGCGATTAATGACAAGTTCCAGGTTTCCAGCAGAGATAATCCAGCCGATTTCGTTGTTCTTCATGCTATTCTCCTTTGCTTGAATTGCTGTTTTTCAAATCTTCGGATTTAAATTTACAGGCACGTCAGAGTTTTTCAAGCATTAATGTTGCCTTTTGCGGAAAATGGGAGACGTGATGATTGAGAAGTATTGGAATGTTGTAAGCGACGTTGAACAAAAAAAAGAGGCTTTCCATGGAAAGCCCCTGATATGGTATCAGAGGAGTAACCATCGGCTCGAGCGTGACTTTGCCGCCGCCCGCAGCAACGGCCCTTTCAACGGTATTCCGGATCACGATGCCGTTTTTACGGAGAGGACGAATTCCATGAAAAAATGATTCTTTGAGTTTATTTTGCGTGGACAGAAACGCCATGTCAGCGTTCTTTCTCTTCGCCCGGTCGGAGCTCGAGCAGGGCCTTGGTCCCGACAAGGTCCATGCGGACGTTACCGCCGCAGAACACAATCAATTTCCAGCGCGTTTCCTCCGGGGAGGGTTCCGTTATGACTTTAATCTGGCCAACGGGGAGGGTTTCGGCGCCCTCAAACCACGGCAGACGCGGTTTGCCCGAGGTCTCCACGACGGCGTTGCCGGCCAGCCTGCCTAGGGGATTGATGAGAAAGGCTCTGCAGCGGCCTTCATGAGTTCCAAAGAACTTAAGTGTGAACGCTTGTGTCCCAGCGGGAATGACGATGTTTTGCCTCGAGATGCCGCCGTTGACGAACATGTAACCCTTGCGAAGTTCCGTTCGGATGCGGCAGTCTTCGGAAAGGACGTCCCACACGCCGGTGCAGCTGTCTTCAATCTCCACCTTGTACATTCCCTTTTCAGGGAGTTTGACCTTCCACTGCCCCTTGTCGCGAATCTTTCCGATGAACACGTCGAGAACCCGTCCGACATTGTCGGTGACAGTGCATTTGAATTCCGGTTTCGGCTTCGGGTTCGCGCCCGTCGTTTCGCGGATTATCAA
>JAEEGL011326653.1_pt1 | contig 11984 bp, 13 predicted proteins | sample 9134231 | NCBI WGS metagenome assembly JAEEGL01 (sample SAMN16246548, study PRJNA631951) | gut metagenome | biome: gut microbiome; feature: rumen; material: fiber-attached | host: Bos | place: Iran: Karaj | collected 2018-10
ATATAGAAAATAATAATAAGAAATACTTTATTTTACCAGATAATTACAAAATATATTATATATCGGCTGAAAATAATAATAAATTAAAGGAATCTTTAGATATTTTAGATAATTTTATTAATTCAAAAATGCATATAGATGAATATTTAGGAATAGATACTGAATGGAAAAGTTGTCCTACCTTTTTAGATAATTATGTTGATAATTTATCTGATATTAATAAATTAAATTTAGAGAATTATTCTGCTGCAAAAGAATTTTTATTACAATCTTTTAATAAGAATCTAGTTTTATTAGAAGATTCTGATTATGCTACATTAGCTAAAGAATTAACTATTCAATATATAATTACTAAAATTTTGGAGGAAAAATAACGATGACATTACAAGATATTAAAGACAAATTTGAACAAAGTAGAAGTAGATATTTGATTGGTAAAATTGACCACGCTTTTGAAAGCAATCAATTTGTTCAAGTAGTGTTGAATGTAATAAGTGAAGAAGCAGACGTTGTTGAAGTTATTGATGCAACACAAGATGTGTTTGATTATAACTCAAAAGATTCAATATGTTATGTAAAATTTAATCAATTCTTACCTTATCTAGAAAACGAATATGATGATGTAGATAATATGACTTGGGAAGACCAAATTTCTATTATTGAAGAATATTTACAAGATAAATTAGTAATTATTAAACCTTATTACTATTATAATGAAGGACGAAATGTATTTTTTAAAAATGGTGCCGTTGCAAATGTAATAGAAAAAGAAACTGTATATAGTGATTCATTTTTTACGATTCCAGTAATTCCAAACCAAAATGCATATGAGAGTTTCTTGAAAAAAGAGCAATTTCCTATGCCTTCGATTTCAAAAGAAATAATGGGAACTCCAGATTACTTATATTATGATGGTAAGATATTTAAAGCAACATTAAATGCATTAGAAACTAATGATGTTTACTGGCAAAATTCTAATGAAAACAATTCAATGTATGAATTAAATGTTGATTGTAATAAATTAGAAGAAGTTAATGATTTGATTACTTGTGATAATAATACATTTGTTTTTGTTAGAAAAAATGCAATTATTAATTCTAAAGCAAAAACAATTGAAGAAACAACAGCCCAAGTTGTAGAAGAAGAATCTAAAGAAGCACAAGATACAAACTATGGTTTATCTGAGATTGCTTTAGAATTAAATAAATTTATTGAATATACTAAGAATGCAAATTTATGTTACTCAAGAAACGATATTTATAATTTCTATACATGTGTATGTGCATCACAACTTATGATTTTAGCAGGAATGTCTGGAACAGGTAAAACAAAATTACCTTTAAAATTTGCTGAATACTTTAATATGACTGAAGATAATAATACATTGTTATTTGTCCCAGTTTCACCTTCGTTTACTGAACCATCAGATGTATTAGGTTACTTAAATCCTAGTAATGGATTATATGTATCTAGCGAAACTAGATTAGTAGAATTCTTAAGACATGCAGAATTAAATCCTGATAAAATGCACATGGTTTTGTTTGATGAAATGAATCTTGCTCAAATTGAATTTTGGTTTGCTCCATTCATGTCAATTCTAGAAAAAGATGTTAAAGATCGTAAAATTGCTTTGTATAGTGATTCACAACGTTGCATTAATTGTGAGACATATCCATCATCAATTAGTATTGGTAGAAATATTATTTTTGTTGGTACTATTAATTTAGATGAAACTACTAAAAATATTTCAGATAGATTACTTGATAGAGCTTATATTATAAATCTAAAGAAAGAAACATTTATTAACTATCAAGCACAACAATTAGGTAAAAATTCAAACCTTGTTAATCCATTTGATGGCGATTTTATGCAATTAATGCCAAAAGAAGATGAATCATTCTACAACTACATTGAGAAGTTTAAGATGAAACAATTAGAATTCTTTGATAGAGTTCATAATGAATTAAACAAGATTGATAGCCAAAAAGGAATATCATTTAGAAGTGTAAAAAATATTTCTTTATATTTAAAGCACAAGCCTGTTGAATTAGACGATAATTTAGCATTTGATTATGCATTTAAACAAACTGTTATGAAAAAAATAAATGGTTCATTTGATAGCATTGGAGCAATTTTAGGTACTCTTGATGATGAAGGAAATCCTGAAGGACTTTTAATCAATATATTTAATGAGTTCTCAGATGTTAGTGATTTCAAAGAATGCCGTAACGAAATCAAAAATAAAATTTTGGAGTTAAAGAAATACGGATATGCAAGATAAGATTGTTATTACTTTTCTTTCCAGAAATACTAATAATATAATTGAAGTTGATTTAAATGGAATCAGTAACAATAAAGTTTTATTTTCTTTTACTGAATATGAAGATGTTTCTATAAGATTAGAAAGTAAGATTTATTCTGTAAAATTAGAGTGTTTAAGCTATTTAGATTCAGAAGAAAAATATAATTCTACAGATGATAATTTATTGTTTTTACAAGATGGCAAAGAATATGTTATTTCTAAAAATAATAATTTAGATATTGGTTATAGACCAGAAACATATCATATTATTGTCAGTGATTCTTTAAAGGAATATGATTGTTTATTTAGAGTTGATTATAATCAACAAATTAGTAATGATGGAATGAATAATATTATTGAAAGTATAAATCAATTTATTAATGGATTAACTATTGATTTCTTCAAGAGTCAACCTATAAATGGTATATCATCATCAACAGAAAATAGTGATTTTTATATTTATGAACTTTTATATAAATATCATTCAAGGTTATCTTTGACTTGTGACAAAATTATTAATGATTTAAAAATGAATGTTTCAACAAAAATTGTTGGAGGTAGTTTTGCTCAAAAACAAAATTTAACTTCAATTAGAAAGAATCTAACTAAGCCTGGAGATGTTGTTTATAGTGTTAAAAAAGTACAAACCGCAAATAATATAAATAATATTATTCTAAAAAAATATTTGATAAAAACTCTTTCTATCATTGATAAATGCAAATTAGATTTAATTCCTATTATTTCATCTAAAGATTTAGAAATAAGCGAGTTGCTTGATTTGATAGAAAGAGAAAAAGAGAATTTAGAAAAGAAAAATGCACATTTTAATGTGATGATGATTGAAAATCATATTAAAAGTCTGCAAGCAGATGTTAATTCTTTAATCAAATGGAAGAATAAACTTTTAAAATGGAGTAAAGCATATGATAATGTATGTTTTAGTTTGAGAAAGGTATTAGCTATAAATGAAATTAAAACTTTAGATATTAATAATCAAATTTCATATTCTGCGGATTTTAATTTAAATTATGATTATAAATTTATTGCTGATTTTTATTCATTAATTTCTTCTGATTCTTTTGCAATTCAAAAAAGAAATAGTATCGGACTATTTTCAAATAAGAAATCATATGAAATATTTGAAATTTATGGTTTTGTAATTTTACAAAATATTATAAAAGAACTTGGCTTTGAATTTGTCGGTCAAGAAAAGACTACTATATTCGATTTTAGTTCGGGTGCAGAATTTAATTATTCATTGAATAATAAAAGAATAGTAATTAAATATGACTATTATTGTGATAAGTACATTAATTCTAAAGAAGATTCTGTAGTAAATATTAATAGTAAAAACTGTAAACCTGATTATTTATTATTATTTTACGAAGATAATATTTTAAAGAATATTGTTGTTGCTGAAATGAAGTACAGAAACTTGAAGTATTTAGTTGAGTATGATGGTGGATCAACAGAAACCGATATTACTTTAGAAGATTATTTCCAATTAGGATATTTAAGACAAAAGAATAGAAGACCTGAAAATTTAGTTAGAAATGTTTTATTACTTTATCCTTCAAAAGGTGAGCAATGTTTTGAAAGAAATTTAGCCAATTATATTGGTATCAATCCTGAAGTAAGCTTTAATTTAAGCAAATCTTATAAGACTATTAAAGACTTAATTGAAGCTAACATATAGTTTTTAAAGGAGAGATTATTTGAATAAATGAAATGATGTGACAAGATATACATTTGGTGAAACATATGAAGGATATATGTGTCAGCTTGAAATAAAAGGTGTTTATAGTTATTTCTATGGTGAAGGAAAAAGCAAGTCTGGTGCTAGATTTTTAGCAGCTAAGCAAGCATATGAATATTTAAATGAAAATGATATGTTAATTAGTTTTGAGGATGAAGTTGGTGAGCCTGATGAAGATAGAGCAATTAATCAATTACAAGAGCTATATCAAAAAGGCTATATTCCTGAACCTATTTACAATGTATATGAAAATGATGAAGCAGAATCAAATGAAGATTTATGGTGTTGTGATGCATATTTAGATGGTATGTATAATCAAGATGCATCTAGTTGGACTGCATCATCTAAAAAGCAAGCAAAAAAATATGCTGCATATGATTTATTAGTAAGAATATTTAATAATGAAGTTGATTATGATTAAAGAAAAAGTAGGTGTTAACTATGAAGAACTATGAATATGTAAGTAAAAAAGAATGGAAACCTATAAAAAAAGATGTAATGGAAATATTATATGAGCTTCAAGATGAAGTCAGAAAAGAGACTACTTTTCAATTTTCTTTTGTAGGTAGTGTTAAATATAATTTAATCACAAGAGAAGTAAATGGGAATAAAGGGTTTGATTTAGATGTTCAATGCCTAATTAACAAGGAATTAGATGCTGATGATGCTTTTAATTTGTTCAAAAATGCTTTAGACAAAATAATTGAAGATTATTCTTTTGATTATGCACAAAATTATGAGAATGTTTTTGTTCTAAAAGTTAAAGATAATGAGAATTCAAAAATTGTTTATAGTTGTGATATTGCTATTATGAAAAAATGTGATGATGGAAGAAAACAAATATTAAGGAAGTCAGATAATAATCATCATGAATGGAAATTTCAATCAAGTGATTATGAACAAGTTGATTCTCAAACAAAAACTATTAAAAATAATGGTCTTTGGGGAGAATTCAGAAAGAAATATTTAGATGAAAAATGTAAGCAAAGTGAAAAAGCATCAAGGACATTATTAGTTGAAACATTAAATGATTTTTGTCAAAATCTAGAATAAAGGAGGTTAATCCATGAATTACAATGAGTTTTTAAAAGTATTAACTCCTGAAGATAAAAAAGATTTTGAAAAATATTCAAGAGCAAGAGGGCCACAAGCATATGTCATAGTATTAGGAGCATTGGGAGATGATGTTCAACCTGATACTGTATACAAAAATGTTAGTCAAATTATTAGGTATGATAAGGGACTTAAAGATCTATTATTTAGATATTTAGCTTTTATGGAAGAAACTATTAAGACATACATCTTTAGAAATTATGATCTTAAGTCTGATATTAATGAATTTGATGAGTATAAATATGCTAAAGAAATTAATGGTAAGGTTGAACATAGGCAAATATCTGATGGTGATATTACAAATTTATATAAGAAATTTAAACTTACATTTGGTGAAATTAAGAGATTTTTAAAAAATGAAAATGATATTACATATGATGAAGAATCACTTGAAAATATGAGATCATTAAGAAATGAAGTAATGCACCATCGAATGTTATTATTTGATTATGATTCTAAGTATATCGGCAATTATACTTTTAAAATGGTTATTGATTTTATAAAAATGTTGCCTTCTGATTTTGCACAATATTTGATTGACGATTTAGTTGATTACACTAAAGAAAAGCTTGCTATAATTGATGAAAAATATCACAAATATTTACTTTTCAAATCTAAAGATGTTTGTGTTAAATGTTGATTATTTTAAGAAAAAAATTATAATATAAATGTAACAATTTTCAAAAGTTTAACCGGTTTGGGGTTAACCCAAGGAGGTTGTTACAATGCTTGATTTAATATCAAAAGAAGAAACTAGTAAAATTGTTGTTAAATTATTAGGAGACTTAGCTGTAAAATATTCCTACTATGAGATGTCAATTATATTAGATGTTAATGAAAAAACAATCTACAAATGGCGCTCAGGGGACATACCAAAAGCTAATAATTTCCTGAATTTACAAATTTTACACAAAACTCTAATTAATTAGAGATTTAAAACACTAGCTATAAAAAATAGCTGGTGTTTTTATTTTCGCCTAAAGTACCGATTTTTCAAAACGATAACATCTATAATTACAGCTGAGGTGATTAAAGATGTATTCTTGTATTAATTTGCATTTTACTGATTTTTGTAACTATCATTGTAAGCATTGCTTTGTAAAAAAGGAAAACTATGAATTATCATTTGATGAATTAAAAACTATCGTAGATAAAATTCAAAAATATTTTAATGCTAATAACATTAAAGGGAGAATTAATCTAGCTGGTGGAGAACCACTAATGTCTAGAAATATAGATAAACTTATAGAGTATATTTCATCAAAGAATATTGATGTATCTATTATAACAAATGGATACTATCTTGATGATGAATTTATTGAAAGACATATTAATCAAATATCAACAATAGGAATAAGCGTTGATTCACTTGATTATGATACCAATATAAAAATTGGTAGATGCTTTAAAGCAAATGTATTATCTAAGGAACAATTAATTCATTTGTGCAATAAGATAAGAAAATCAGGTATTAAATTAAAAATTAATACGTGTATTTCTAAACTTAACATTAATGAAAATTTTAATGATTTTATATATGAAGTAAAGCCTGATAGATATAAAATTCTTCAAATGAGTTGTGATGAATCTGATATTAGAAATAGAAATAATGTAGTAACTGATGAAGAGGTGAAGACATTTCTTTCAAGAATAGATTACAAATATATTTATGAAAATGCTGAAGAAATGAAGCATTCCTATATAATAATTGATTCAGAAGGAAATATAGCAACAGATAATTCTCATGCAAGTAACATATCAATATTTAATTATGAATTAGAAGATGCAATTCAGTTATTAAATGTAGATTATAAGAATTATATTAAAAGATATGTTTAATCACTTTAGAAAGGAGGCAATCAAAATGTCAAAGTATTCTACAATGGAGGTATGGAATAAATGCTATGGTAATGTTGAGCAAGTAAGAGATTATGCAGGACGATTAATGAAAAAATCAGCCTGTGGTAATCCCCATAGTAGTTATCATCCAACTCTAGACCATATTAGACCATTATCTAAAGGTGGTTCAGATGTGTTAGATAATATAGAGATTTGCCATCGTGATACTAATGTAGAAAAAGGCGATAAATTCCCTGCTTGGAAAGCAAATGGTAGAAGATTCCATGCTGTTAGAGTTAGAGGTTCAAGAGTTGCATATAAAATAATTGAAGATTAATTTACCTCCCCAAGAGTAGAAATATTCTTGGGATTTTTAAATTTATATACTATTTATATGATAAAATAATATTAACAATAGGAGGCTTATAAAACATGAAAACATTAAATTTAACAGAAAGACAAGTAATAGTATTAAAAAGCTTATTAATACAAGAAATAGATTATCTTGAAAATGATGTTATTCCAGGTGCTTCATCACAAGATAAAAAAGATTTACAAGGTGATTTAGAAGCTTGTAAAGATTTGTTAGAACAATTAAATAAGTAATTAGTACTATCATCCCTAAGAGTAGAAATACTTTTAGGGATTTTTTTATTTTTTACTAAATATTTTTTAAATAATATGAAATCCTCGTTTTCTATTCCTAAACGGTAAACCATCGTTTTCCTAAACTATAGCTGTAATCGATAAGGAACACAAAATTCTTAAAGATTAACAACTAAAGAAGGAGGTAAAACTTATGGTCTTGGATGGAGAAGAAGTCAAAGAAAACCAAGAAGCATTAGAAGACTTAATGAGGTATGCTGGGGTACCTGAAAAATGGATTAAATTAACATCAGCCGCATACTTGGCTCAAATAGCCTGTAATAATGCACAGAGGTCGCTCTTTGATAGAGTATTTAAAAAGATGAAATAAAAAACTAAATATTAATATTAATTAAATAAGTATAAGAATCGTGAATATAGTCTATTTGTATAGGCTATATTTTTTTATTCATTTATGGTAAAATAAAGTAAAAGTTAACATAGAATTTTGAGTTAACCAAGATAATTACCTCCGCTTGGTTAAAGGTGATATAAAAAAATGGTATCCTATTTATGTAAGGAGGTATTAAAAATTGAATACTAAATACTTTAAGGTTCAAGCTAAATGTGGACATGTAGGTAGAAATCATTACATATTGAAATGGTTCTACGTTAAAGCACTTACTGGAGAAGAGGCCGCAAAAGTAGTTAGGGATAAGCCAAGAGTTAAGCATGATCAAAAAGATGCGATAAGAGAAGTAATAGAAATAAGCTTTGATGAATATCTTGCAGGGACAAAGGCTAACTCAGAGGATATGTACTTCAAATGTTCTAATAAGCAAGAACAAGAATTCTATAAATGTGTGAAACTAGAAGAAATATATCCTGAAGAAAAAGAAAAAACTAATTACAAGAAGAAAAGAAATGGCCAAAGAATCAAAAATAAGTTTCTTGAAAAAGAAATGAAACGCGAAATACGAGGTGTAATAAACTAAAATGGATAAAATTAAAATAGGTAATTATTTAAAAGAATTAAGGAAAAAGAAAAGGAGAGTGGATGGTAAGCCATTCACTCAAGCTGATCTTTCTGATGCATTAGCATCTGCAGGATTAGATGTGTCAATAAATGGTATTAATGAATGGGAGTCAGGTAAATCATTACCATCACCTGAAAAGTTGGTTTTTCTATCTAAAATTTATAATAAGACAATAGATGAAATCCTTGAGGGAGAAGATTCCAATGATATCGATTATAGTAAGGTATATTTTATTTATAACCATGATTGGTTCAATACTGTTGTTGATAGAGATAAAATATTTCCAACGAATCAGGAACAAATATTAAAGGTATATAATAGATTTAGAGAATTATCAAAGATAATAATTAATAGGCCATTATCATCAAATGAAGAAAAAGAATATAGATTCTTGTTTGAACATTTTTATACATTAACTGAGTATCATAATAATTATTGTAAGATAAACGCTAATAATTCATTTTTAAGATTGATGGATTCAATAAATCAAATGAGAATTGAAGTCCGTAATATGACAGATGATGAAAAATATTGGGAAGTTCAAAAACTATATGAAGAAATTGATGATAATAATTTTAGATTTAGTTTCAATGAATATATAGAAAGATTAGTATTAAATGATAAAAAATATCCAAATGTTATTTATGTAAAAAATAGATTTGATTTCTTAGATAATTGGCAAAAAGACATGTTTCTTGCTATGTTTCAAAATTTAGATGGTAGTGATAGATTACCAGAAAGATGGGGCTCAGCCTATTTGAAAAGATATGAAGCCGAAAATGGTGAATACAATCATGATGATAGAATCAAAGAAGAAATGAAATATTTAATTAGTCATGGAGCTTGTTATAATAAATGGTTCTTGAATTGTTATCAAAAGAAGATTGAAAAGAAAAGAATTATTGATAGATTAGAAGAATTATATAATCTATGCATTAAGCCAATAGAAATTGCTATCCAAAATCATGAGACTGATAAATGGGAAACTGTAAAAATAGAGAATACAGTTAAAAATAGATTTATTAATTCTTATTACTTTTCAATTTCTAGACTGCTAAAATTTAAAACTCATGCAGATTCATCTTATTCAGATTTACAACAAACATTTGATTATTTCTTATCACATGATGAAATAGATGATAAAACTAGAAAACGAATTGCAGAGTCAGAAAAAATTGATATTAATAGAGAAAAGAAATATTGGATGGCCGATTATATCCAACTCCTTGATTATAAGGAAAAGCCTTATAAAGAATACAAAAATACAGAGAAACAGATTGAGGAAGGCTTAAAAGAGATAAAGAAATTAGAAGACTTATTAAAATCTGGAGAGAAAGAATATTCGTATGAATCATTAGAAATGCTTGGTGGAACTGATGAGAAATCTATTAGAAAATGGATTCTATATTGGAAATCTAAATTAGATTATTCTGAATATTTAAGAACAAGAGATTTAAAGAAAACAAAGGAACTCTTGTTAGATTTAGATAAACTATCATTAAATGAAATAAAAGAAAAATATTTTAAGATGGAGGTGCTTGACAATGAGTAATTTTTTAACAGGATCATTATTAAGAAAATTAAGAGAAGAATCAAATTACTCATTACAAGATATAGCTAACTATCTTGGAGTAAGTAAACCAGCTGTAAGTAAGTGGGAAAATGGATATGATATTAAAACTGAGAATCTATATTCACTTGCTAAATTATATGGTGTTAAGTTTTCTGAATTATATAAAGGAAAATTAGATTCTGAGCCAAATGATCAATATTGGAAAAGGAATTATGATTTATCAAATTATGAGATAAATGAAGAAATTACATCAAAAAACATTGATGATGTTAAAAACTTATTTGAACATATAAAACTTATTAGAGATAGGTTTATTGAACTATTACCAAAATGGTCTAGTAATCAACTATCTGTAGATGAGCAGGAACAATTTAAATTAATAAAGCAATATTTTAGTTTTGATTCAAATTACTATGCGTATAAAGAAGAAGGCCCAGGACACATTATAATTGGAACATCAGATCAAAATGAAATGAAGTTTGTTTCAAAGATTATTAAAGAAATAAAACCATTATCAAAGAACGCACAAAGATGGGAATTAGAAAAAATTTTTAATTTCACGTATGATTATCATGAAAATTTAATTCACGATAGTAGAAACTTAAAAGCCTTAGAATATATGCTTTCTTCGTTTAATCAAATTGAAAAAGATAGTATTTTGTATGCTAATATCCATATTAAAGAAGAAGTCGAATATGATTTATTTTTTGGTGATTCTAGAAAAGCAACAAAGATGGTTGAAAGAGATAGAACGATTGATGAAATTGAATCATTACCATTTATAAAAACAATTTTGGATTCAGGCGCTAATATGTTATATCAATACCATTCAAACAATAATGGATGGGATGATGAAGCATTTGAATTTGCTGATGGCAAAAAAGTTCAAATTGACACTTCAATCTACGATAAATATAGATTTAGTAATTTTGCAGGCCAAACTTATATTCCCCTATTACAAAATTGGAAATTATATTCGTATGAGCAATATTTAGAATTTATAGATCATAAAGAAACAGAAAGATTAAATGATATTGTAAATTTGAGAGATAAAAATCCATTAGATTATTATAAAAAATTAGTAGAAAGGAGTTATAAATAGAATATGTTAAATAAAATTATTACATCTTTTAAAAATATTAATCATAAATTATTTATCTCTTTATTAGTAATGGGATTAGTTCCTACTATTTATACTACATTAAGAGTATTTTGGCTAGGAAATCTTCCTGGTGATTGGTCTTATTCAATTGCAGGCCAATTATCATGGATTAATTTAATCTATGAAGTGATTAATGAAGCAATTATATTACCTTTATTCTATTTCATTGGTAAAGTTGTTTCTGATAAGAAAGATTTAACCAATAGAATGAAGACAGGCTTATTAATTACTTTAGGTATTTATATAATCTTATCTATATTCATAATGACATGTACTAATCCATTATTAAAAGCTATGGCAACTGATTCATCAATTATAGATGCCTCAGCTACTTATATTAGAATAGAAGCAATAGCTAATGTATTTGGTATATTAAGCCAATTTGCTTTAGTAGGTTTAGTAACACTTGGAAAAGACAAATTAGTTTATATTTTAACTGGTGTTAAATTAGTATTATGTGTGTTCTTAGATTTATTCTTAGTTTCAACATTATCATATTCTGCTAATTTAGGTGTTAATGGTATTGGTGTAACCAATATAATTGTTAATTTCATTATATTTGGTACTACATTATTCTTATTAGCTAAGAATGGTGTAAATGTATTTAATAAAGAGAA
>JAEEGL012312367.1_pt1 | contig 11984 bp, 8 predicted proteins | sample 9134231 | NCBI WGS metagenome assembly JAEEGL01 (sample SAMN16246548, study PRJNA631951) | gut metagenome | biome: gut microbiome; feature: rumen; material: fiber-attached | host: Bos | place: Iran: Karaj | collected 2018-10
CAGGATCTTGGCTTGGACTTCAACCCCACCTATTTCTCCCATCCGATGATGGACGGGGATTTTTCTCTGGCAAGTCCGAAAGAGGAAGTCCGCCGCTTCTGGATCGAGCACGGCAAGCGCTGCCGGGAGATCGGCGAGGCTTTCGGCAAAGCCCTGGGCAAGACCTGCGTAGTGAACTACTGGATGCCGGACGGCTATAAAGACGTGTGTGCCGACACTCTCACTCCCAGGGAGCGGATGACGGCCTCTCTGGACGAGATCTTCGCCGCCCCCGCAGACAAGAAGAACGTTCTATGCTCCATCGAGTCCAAGCTCTTCGGCGTGGGGCTTGAGAGCTACACGGTCGCCAGTCATGAGTTTTCCTACGGCTATGCCGTGAAGAACGGACTGCTCTACTGCCTGGATGCCGGCCACTTCCATCCCACCGAGGTCATCAGCGCCAAGCTTACCGCGGCCCTCATGTTCCTGGACAAGGTGATGCTCCACGTAAGCCGCGGCATCCGCTGGGATTCCGATCATGTGGTGACCCTGGACGATGAGCTGCAGCGGATCATGGACGAGGTGATCTTCAACTCACTGGAGGATCGCGTGTTCATCGGTCTCGACTACTTCGACGCCTCCATCAACCGTATCGCCTGCTGGGTCATCGGCATGCGCAACAGCCGCAAGGCGCTTCTGAGCGCCGCCCTGTGTCCCATCGACCGGATCCGGAAGGCGGAGACCGACCGGGATCACACCCTGCGTCTGGCGCTCCAGGAGGAGCGGAAGACCCTGCCTCTCGGGGCTGTCTGGGACTACTACTGTCTCAAGAAGGGCGTTCCGGTGGGTGAGGACTGGATCTCGGAAATGAAACGGTATGAGCGCGAGACTCTCTCCGCGCGGTAAAGGCTGAAACGAGAAAACGAAAGCGCACGGTTTCGCACCGTGCGCTTTCGTTCCAGTTATCAGGTTCGTCAGGGCTTTTCGGGAACGTCATCTTCCAGTTTCAGAGCTGCAAGCATCCCGTCCAGCCAGTTACCGTCAAAGAGTTCGATCATGCCCTTGTCGCAGGCAGCGGCCAGTTTCGGATCCACGGGGATGCGGGCGGTGTTCTCGATGCCAAGACGCTTGGCCGTCTCGTCAAGGCGGCTCTCGCCGAAGACAGGGATCTCCCTGCCGCAGTCGGGGCACTTCACATAGCTCATGTTCTCCACGAGTCCCAGGACCGGTACGTTCATCATAGCGGCCATGTTGTAGGCCTTCTCAACGATCATGCCCACCAGTTCCTGAGGCGTGGCCACGATGATGAGCCCGTCCAGAGGGATGGACTGGAACACGGTCAGCGGTACGTCGCCCGTGCCGGGAGGGCAGTCCAGAATCAGTACATCCAGATCGCCCCAGATGACGTCGGTCCAGAACTGCTTGATGACGCCTGCGATGACGGGACCGCGCCAGATGACAGGGTCGGTCTCGCTGCCCAGCAGAAGATTCACGCTCATGACAGGGATGCCGGTCTTGCTGGCCACGGGGAGCAGTCCGTTCTCATCTCCGAATGCCCGGCTGTGGATGCCGAAGGCCCGGGGGATGGAGGGACCGGTGATATCCGCATCCAGGATGCCGGCCTTGAAGCCGGCACGTTTCGCCAGCACCGCCAGAAGCGAGGCGACCAGGGACTTTCCGACGCCGCCTTTGCCGCTGATCACGCCGATGACCTTCTTCACATGGGTCATCTCATGGGTCTTGTCGTAGGTAGGGGCAGAACTGCGGCTGGAGCAGTTGGCGCTGCATGTGGAGCAGTCATGGGTGCAGTTTTCGTCCATAATATCCATTCCTTTTGTCATTTTTCGGCCTTTACGGCGTCCATTTCATTATACTCGCCTTGATTCGGAAGAGCAAGCCGGCTCCGCGATAATTTGCACAAAGTTTTTTTCAAAAACCCCTTGCGTTCCGTTTGTTTTGATGGTAGAATAACCCTATCCAGGCGGAACGCGTCTACTCCACTCTATAGACGCGGGATGTCAAAAAAGGAGGAAAAAAGACCGCAGCGGCTTGCGGTGCGGCAGTGTGGAGACCTGCCGTAAGGCGCCCCATCCGAGAGCGTTGGTGCGCGAGGTGTTCCGGCGGATGCCGGGAGATCAGAGCCGGGTAGTATGGCAAGTGTAACCCTGAAGAACATCCAGAAGATCTACGACAAGCATGTTCTGGCAGTCGACGACTTCAACCTTGAGATCGCCGACAAGGAGTTCATCGTTCTCGTCGGTCCTTCCGGATGCGGCAAGACCACGACCCTGCGTATGGTGGCCGGCCTGGAGGAGATCACCAGCGGCGAGCTGTATATCGGCGACCGTCTGGTGAACGACATCGCCCCCAAAGACCGCGATATCGCCATGGTCTTCCAGAACTACGCCCTGTATCCGCACATGACCGTTTACGACAACATGGCGTTCGGTCTGAAGCTGCGGAAAGTCAAGAAGGACGAGATCGACCGGAAGGTCAAGGAAGCTGCCGGGATCCTCGAGATCACCGAGCTGCTCGACCGGAAGCCGAAGGCTCTGTCCGGCGGCCAGAGACAGCGTGTGGCAATCGGCCGCGCCATCGTCCGTGACCCTGCCGTCTTCCTCATGGATGAGCCGCTCTCCAACCTCGACGCCAAGCTCAGAAACGCCATGCGTGCTGAGATCATCAAGCTGCGTCAGAAGGTCAACACCACGTTCATTTACGTCACCCATGACCAGGTCGAGGCTATGACCCTCGGCGACCGTGTCGTCATCATGAAGGACGGCCTGATCCAGCAGATCGGCACGCCTCAGCATGTGTACAACCATCCCGCCAACCTCTTCGTGGCCGGCTTCATCGGCGCACCTCAGATGAACTTCTTCGAGGATGCCAAGCTGGAGATCGCCGACGGCAAGTACCAGGTGGATCTGCGCGGCGTGAAGTTCGTCCTGCCCGAGGACAAGCAGCAGACCCTGAAGGAGAAGGAGCAGGCCGAGGGCGAGGTCGTCCTGGGCGTGCGTCCTCCGCACATCACCCTCACCGACGAGGGCGGCGTGCCCGCGAAGGTGGACGTCTCCGAGATGATGGGCGCCGAGCTGCACCTCCATGTGGATGCGGAAGGCACCGACGTCGTCATCGTGCTCCCCACCGCCGACCTGAACAAGACCTTCGTTTCCGGCTCCCGTGCCGACATCCAGTTCACTTTCCGTACCGACCTCATGCAGCTGTTTGACAAGGAGACCACCAACAGCCTGTTCTGAGTTCCGGAAAGCAGCAAAACAAGCAGAAAGGTGTGACCCAAGCGGGTCACACCTTTTTTGCTGTCTCGCGGCCTCCAGCCTTCCGGAGGCTGAGATCATGTGCCCGATAGTTAACATAAGAATATTACGGGAACCCAAAAGGCGGCGCTGTCCGTTCTTGACACGCCGTGTTTCGCGCCGCTATAATGAAGGTGGAATGACGCACAAGACTGTGTTAAGGGGGAGCGGCGATGTATAACGGACTTTCCGGCAGAATCCCGGACAACCGCTTCACGCGGCGCTACCTGAAAGACTTTCCGCGGATGGCAGAAGAGTACCGGGAGAAGCCAATTCCGGCGATCCCGTATTCCGTTTTCCGGCTTTACCGGACCACAGGCAGCCGTGTGGAATACGAATCGTACTACTTCGACCTGCGCAGACGCTGCGACGTGTTTGCGGCGATGGTGCTTTCCGGGCACGACGAATACCTCCCGGATCTGGAAGACACGCTTTGCGCCGTATGCGAGGAATACGCCTGGGCGCTCCCCGCCCATATCCCTGTCAGCCATACCGTTGAGGAGGAGATCGGATGTATCGATCTCTTTGCCTCGGAAACGGCATTCATGCTTTCGGAGATATGGTATCTGCTGCGTGAGAAACTCGATCCGGAGATCTGCAGCCGCATGCTCTTCGAACTGCGGAGACGGATCGTGGAACCGTATCTGCAGGCGCCGCCGAACTGGTACAGGAGCAACTGGTCGTCGGTCTGCGCCCACGGCGTCATTACGACTTTCCTCTATCTCGGACTGGAAGAAGAGTTCCGGCAGGCTCGTCCCGCGCTGCTGAACAGCCTGGAGGAGTTCCTCGCCAGCTATCAGGACGACGGGTACTGTACGGAAGGCGCGCTCTACTGGTCGTATGGTTTTGAGAGTTTCGTATATGCAGCGAGCCTTCTGCGGGAATATACCAAAGGGGAACTGGACTATTTCAAGCGTCCGAAGGTCCGCGCCATCGCACGGTACGGCTTCTGCACCTATTTTGACGGCAATATGACGCTTCCCTTCGCCGACTCGCCGCACAGGCTGAACTATAACATCGGGCTCTACCATTTTCTGAAAAAAGAATATCCGGAACTGCCCCTGCCGGATGAGTCCAGGGCGGCGATGTTCGGGGATGAAGCGCGCTGCAGGTTCTTTGAGATGATGCGGAACCTCTACTGGTTCGACGAGACGCTGAGGGGCGGGGAGCCGGCACCGGGATCCTGTGATTTCCCCGTTTCCCAGGTGTTCCTTCGGAACAGACCGGCGTATCACTTCGCCTGCAAGGGCGGCCACAACGACGAGGCGCACAACCACAACGACGTGGGCAGCTTTGTAGTGATCCGTGACGGGGAATATGTACTTGACGACCCCGGCTGGCCGGAGTACGACAAATGGTACTTCACCGAAAAGCGCTATACCGACTACATCTGCGCCATGTCCCAGGGGCACTCTCTCCCCATCCTTGACGGACAGGGGCAGAAGCCCGGCCGGGAGCGGACCGGCAGGCTGATCTCCGCAGGGGATGACGAGATCTCCATCGACCTCTCCGGGGCGTACGGACTTGACGGGGTGACCGTACGGCGTATGTGGATCCTGCGCGGGAACGGGGTGGAGATCCGGGACAGTGTTGCCGGCGCGGAGGCGGTCGTCGAACGCTTCGTGACGAGGGTGGAGCCGATCCCACTGTCGGACGGGACGGTCCGCGTCGCGGACTGTATCCTGGCGTCCGAAATGGGAAGGCCGGAGATCTCTTCCCGCACTTTCGTGCCCCGGCTCGTGTGCAACATCGGGATGAAGCCGCTGGAAACGCTCTATCTGATCGACTTTCCGGGCTCAAACGGGGATAACGTTTTTACGCTGACCTGGTAAGTCCGGCTCCGCAGGGATGCGGTTTGGAATCAGACGCCATGACTCAGAAGGGAAGGAGTTCACAACATGCGGACAGTCACTTACGATGAGATCCTCTCCGATCTCAGGAACTGCGGGATCTCGGCGGGAGATACGCTGCTCGTCCATTCCGCCATGACGCCGATCGGATACGTGGAAGGGGGGGCGGAGACCGTCGCGCGCGCCTTGCGGGAAGCGGTGGGTGCCGAAGGGACGCTGGTCGCCCCGGTGTTCTGCTTTTCCCATGAGATCCAGGATCCCCCGGTGATCGATCCGGAGAACGACCCCTCCGAGACCGGACAGATCAGCGAGGCGATCCGGAAACTCCCGGGAGCAAAGAGGAGCATCGCGTACAGGCACAGCTTCGCGGCTGTCGGCAGGCATGCTGACGAGATCGTTGTCGTGGATCCGTCTCTGAGCGTCTTCGATATCGAGAGCAGTTTCGGCAGAATGCTCGCGCTTGACACGAATCTAATGCTGCTGGGCGTGACATGGCTCAACTCCACGACACACCATTTTTCCGAGTATCTGCTCCAGGTGAAGGACCGTCATACGGTCGAGCGAAAGGCATTGCTGCGTCAGAAGGACGGAAGCCTTGTGCCGATCACCCTGACGGACTATCAGCCGAAACCAACGGAAACGGGAGAGTACTATTCCTATCCGCACGACTTCAACCGTGCGGGACGGATGCTGGAGGAGCAGGGCAAGGTCGTCATCAAGCCGGTGGGGAACGCACTTGCGAGAGTCCACAGGATGCGGGATCTGGTCCACTTCTTTCTTGACAACTATTCTCTCATGTACAACATGTTCGCCGTGGACGGCACGACACATGCCCGTACGCAGCTGCCGGACGGCAGGATCGTTACAAAACAGTATCTGGACGGCGCCGGCCGCGACGATCTTGCGGAGTGGTCCTGCGTGAACGAAGCGGATATCTTCCGCAGATAAGCGGAAAGACAGCTGCCCGCGCCGTGAATGACGGTGCGGGCAGCGCTTTCGTGATCGGGCTTCCCCACGGTGTTCGGAGGATCCAGGATCGTCTTCGACAAGTAGACATAATATAATTATTGACAACTGGACAGGGGGCGGGCGTTCTTGACACGACGCGTTTCGTACCGCTATAATAAATACAAAGTTTGCGGAAGGGGGAGAGACGATGCCGGACGCGAAAACAGAGGTGCGGTACCTCAAGGGCGTGGGCGAAGCGCGGGCGAAGGCCATGGCGAAGCTCGGGATCTACACGCTCCGGGATCTGGTGCTGTTTTTCCCCAGAGCCTACGAGGACAGGACGATTTTTCGGGCGATCCCGGACCTGCAGCTTGGGGAGGCCGCATGCGTCCGAGCCATGGCGGCGAGCCAGCCCACGCTGAGCTATGTGCACAAGGGACTTACGCTGGTGCGGCTGAAGGTCACCGACGGACGGGGGACCATGGCCGTGACCTTCTTCAATATGCCCTATATCAAAAACGCTCTCGTTCCCGGGGAGACCTATGTGTTTTTCGGGAAAAACACCGGGAATCTCATCAATCCCGCCATGACGAATCCGGTTTTCGAGCGGGAGGGAGAGAGACGCGTGACTGGGAAACTGGTTCCCATCTATCCCATGACTGCGGGGCTCTCCCAGAAGGCCGTCTCCGCCGCGGTGCGCTCTGCGCTGGATGCGTGTCTTGACGGACTGGAAGACCCTCTGCCTGAGGAGGTGCGGAAGGAGCACCGCCTTGCACAGAGCCGTTACGCGTATGAGACCATCCACTTCCCGACGAACGCGGGGGAGCTGGAACTCGCCAGGCACCGGATGATCTTCGAAGAGCTGTTTCTCTTTTCCTGCGCACTTACGCGCCTGCGGGGACAGAAGGAGAAGAGCATCTCCGTGCCTGTGGAACCGGGGGAACTGCAGCCGTTCTACGATGCGCTGCCGTTCTCCCTTACCGGGGCCCAGAAACGGGCAATCCGCGAGGCGGCGGGGGATCTGGCATCGGCGTCCCCCATGGCGAGGCTCGTTCAGGGAGACGTGGGCAGCGGCAAGACCGCCGTGGCCGCGGCGCTTTGCTATCTTGTTTGGCGGTCCGGAAAGCAGTCGGCATTCATGGCTCCTACGGAGATCCTTGCCGAGCAGCACGCCAGGACCCTTTCCGGTCTGCTGGAGCCCATGGGGCTCCGGGTGGGGCTTTTTACCGGCAGCATGACGGCGAAACAGAAGCGGGAGGCCGCGGCAAAGCTGGCGGCGGGGGAGATCGATCTTGCCGTGGGGACCCACGCGCTCCTCTCCGAGGGCGTGGACTTTCGGGATCTGGCTCTCGTGGTGACGGACGAGCAGCACCGTTTCGGCGTGCAGCAGCGCGCGGCCCTGGCGGAGAAGGGCCGCAGTCCCAACGTGCTGGTCATGTCCGCGACGCCCATCCCGCGGACGCTCGCTCTCATCCTTTACGGGGATCTGGACGTCTCCGTCATCGATGAACTGCCGCCCGGGCGGCAGAAGGTGGACACCTTCTCCGTCGACGAAACCATGCGCCCGCGGATCTACAGGTTCATTGAGAAACTGGTGGGCGAGGGACGGCAGGTGTTCATCGTTTGTCCCAAGGTGGAAAACGAGGACGGGTCGGAGGATCTCAAGGCCGTGGAGGAATATGCGGAGACCCTTCAGAAAGACGTGTTCCCAAATCTGCGGGTAGCTTTCGTCCACGGAAAGATGAAGCCCAAGGAGAAGGCGGAGGTCATGGAGGCGTTCGCTGCCGGGGAACGTGACATTCTCGTCTCCACCACGGTCATCGAGGTTGGGGTCGACATTCCAAACGCCGCGCTCATGGTGGTGGAGAATGCAGACCGCTTTGGCCTCAGCCAGCTCCATCAGCTCCGTGGCCGCGTGGGTCGGGGGAAGCACAAGTCCTACTGCGTCCTGTTCCAGGGAGCGGGAGGAGACGCCGCCAAAGAGCGGCTGGCAGCTCTCTGCGCCACAAACGACGGATTCAAGATCGCCGAGGAAGATCTGCGTCTCCGGGGACCCGGCGACTTCTTCGGGTCCAGGCAGAGCGGTCTTCCCGAGATGCGCGTGGCAAGTTTCGCTACGGACGTGGGGCTCCTGCAGGAAGCCAGGGATGCGGCCCTTGCGGTCCTGAAACAGGATCCGACCCTTCAGAAGCCGGAGCACGCCTCCCTGCGGGAGCGGGTGGACGAGATGCTCCGAAGGAGCGACACCACCCTGAACTGACGGAGCGGTCCGGAAAGGAGCACATATGATCGAGATCCTCATGAATGCCCTGAAGCGGGAGAACATCAATGTTTTCCGGCTGGTGCTCATGCGGCGGGACGGAACCTTCGAGACAGCTGACCGCATGCCTACCACGCCATGCCACAACTGCTATTCCATCTCCAAGGCCGTCACGGCCACCGCCGTTGGCGTCCTGCAGGACCGGGGACGGCTTTCCACTGACGACTCTGTGGAGCGATTCTTCGACCTGCGGGACTATGACCGGGAGGCCTGGAGCCGGGTGAAGATCGAGCATCTCCTGACCCATACCATGGGAATCGAGAAGGGGAGCCTTTTTGAGGCCGACCGGTATGAGGTGCCTTCGGAGGACTGGGTGGATTGGGTCCTGCGTCAGCCTCTTCCGCATGCACCGGGGGAGCATTTCGCCTATTCCAACTCCACGTTTTATCTTCTCTCCGTCATCGTGGAGCGGGTGACGGGATGCACCCTTCACGATTTCGTGCGCCGGGAACTCTTTGCCCCCATGGGGATCCGGGATTACGCCTGGGAGATCTGTCCTCTGGGTCATACCATGGGTGCCACGGGGCTCTATCTTTCCACGGAGGATCTGGCGCGGTTCTGCCGACTCTACCTCTGCGGCGGTCTCTGGGAGGGGAAACGTCTGCTCAGCGAGGCCTGGTGCCGGAGGGTCCATGCCGGGCCTGAGGGCAGCTACTACGGCGGTTTTACCGCCGGAAAACAGGGACGCTTTTCCGTGGGAGGAGCATACTCGCAGTTCGGCATCATCGCTCCTGACAAGGATGCGGTGCTGGCCGGACACAGCTTCGTGGAGGGAGACGGCGGAAGATACGGCGCACTGCGGGAGGAATTTCTCGATTCTCTCCCTGGAAGAGAATGATCCCGATATCGAAAAGGACCGCTCCGGCGGTCCTTTCGCGTGCCTCGCTGCCGTTGACGCCGGAAAGAGGATTCCCTCGTATGTGGTATCCGTGTCTCTTCGGCAGGTTTGCCCACGGAGAGCGGCCTTTCCCGTCCCGTAAGGCGGAAATGCCGCTTTTGCGGGGGTTCTCTCGTTTCTCTCCTTGCAGGACGGCACGGAAAGTGGTACAATAAAAACAGAATTCTACATGGAAAGAACGCACACAGGGATCGAGCGAAAGAGAGGGAAGAAAAACATGGAGAGGCTTCTGAACGATGACGTGATGCGTCTGGGCTTCGGCCTCATGCGCCTGCATCTGAAAGAGAACGGGGACATCGACGAGGATCTCGCCCGGGAGCTCATCGATGCCTACATCGCCCGGGGCGGGCGGTATTTCGACACGGCCTATACGTATCTGGACAGCCGGGCCGAGGGGATCGTGAAGCGTCATCTGGTGGGACGCTACCCCCGGGAAGACTACTTCGTAGCCACGAAACTGCCGCTGTTCTCCTCACCCACGAAGGAGCAGTGCCGCGAGATGATGGAGACCTCGCTGGAACGGCTGGGGACCGGTTACGTGGACTTCTGGCTCATCCATTCCCTTCGCGAGGAGACGCTTTCCCTGGCGGAAGAGTGCGGCGCCTGGGAGCTCATGAAGGAGTATAAGGCCGCAGGGAAGGCAAAGCACATCGGTTTCTCCTACCACGACCGGCCGGAACTTCTTGGACCTTATCTGGACCGCCATCCCGAGGTGGAGTTCGTCCAGCTGCAGATCAACTATCTGGACTGGGAGGACGAGTCTGTCAGGGCACGGGAGTGCTACGAGACCGTCCGTTCCCGAGGCCTGCCTGTCATCGTCATGGAGCCGATCAAGGGCGGGAGCCTGGCCTTGGGGAACACGGAGGTCCTGGACCTGCTGGGCGGAAAGCCCGCCGAGACTGCCCTGCGCTGGGTCGCGGAACTGCCCGGGGTCATGATGATCCTCAGCGGCATGAACGAGATGCCGCAGATGGAGGAGAACACGGCGGTGATGGCATCTCCCGTACCGCTTGACGAAACGGAACGGGCAAATCTTCACAAGGCGGTGGAGATGCTCCGTGCTGTGCCCCGCATCGGTTGCACGGACTGCAGGTACTGTATGGAGGGCTGCCCGATGTCCATTCGCATCCCCTGGATCATCCGGATGCTCAACAACTACCGGGTCTATCAGAACAAAGCCCCTGTGCGACGGGAGTTTCAGCAGTGGCGCAAGGATTCCGGCAAGCCCTCGGAGTGCGTGGGCTGCGGACAGTGCGAGGGCGTGTGCCCCCAGCACCTGCCCATCCCGGAACTTATGGGCGATGCTGCGTCCCTTCTGGAGTGAAAAATCCCGGGTTGGGTCTGTACAAATCCGCGGCGGCGTGATACAATACTTTTTTGGAAAGACTGGTTCCGCGCAAATAGAATGAACAGTCAGGAGGCAGTTTCATGATCGACGCAAAGCTCAAAAAGGATCTCAAGAAATTCGCTCTGGAGATCCGGATCGCCGAGATGGAAGAGTTCAAGGCACGCGGCTTTGGCCACGTGGGCGGCTCGCTGAGCGTGACGGACGTGCTTGCGGTCCTTTACGGCGCTGTCATGCGCATCGACCCCAAGAACCCCGCATGGCCCGAGCGGGACAAGCTCGTCTGCTCCAAAGGTCACGCCGGCCCCGCAGTGTACGCCACGCTGGCCCTGAAGGGCTTCTTCCCCTATGAGGATCTGAAGACCCTCAACCAGCCCCACACGAATCTTCCCAGCCACTGCGACCGGAAGAAGACCCCGGGCATCGACTTCACTACCGGCTCTCTTGGCCAGGGGACAAGCGTCGCCGCCGGCATCGCACTGGGCGACCGGCTCAAAGGCCGCGACAGCCGTACGTTCCTGCTGGTGGGAGACGGCGAGTCCAACGAGGGACAGGTCTGGGAGGCGGCCATGTTTACCGCAGCCAAGAAGCTCACGAATCTCACCTGGATCCTGGACTGGAACAAGAAGCAGCTGGACGGATTCACCGTGGATATCCTTGAGCCTTTCGATTTCGTGAAGAAGTTCGAAGCGTTCGGCTTTGAGGCGCATCTGGTGAAGGGCGACGACGTGGAGACTCTCTATGAACTGCTCTCCAGAGCCCCCGGTGAAAAGCCCATGGCCATCATTCTGGACAGCGTCAAGGGCAAGGGCGTCCCCGAGTGCGAGGAGGCCTTCGGCAACCACAGCATGACCCTCAAGACGGAAGTCTGGGATGCCTGGCAGCAGGCGCTCAAGGCGGAACTCGCCGCCATGGATCAGTGAGGAGGACACGGCAATGATTGAAGTCATTTACAACGGAGAAAAGGACCCCAAGGCAATGGCCAAGGAGACCCTGGCGCCCGAGATCGCCAAGATCGCGGAAGCCGATCCCGACGTCATCTGGCTGGACGCCGATCTGATGAACTGCAGCGGCACTCTCAAATGGGCCAACGCGAATCCTGACAAGGCTGTGAACGTAGGCATCGCCGAAGCCAACATGGCGGGCGTGGCCGCGGGCCTTGCCGCCGCAGGCTTCAAGCCCTACATCCACTCCTTCGGCACGTTTGCATCCCGTCGGTGCTTTGACCAGGTGTTCCTGTCCGCCGGCTATGCAGGCAGCGACATCACCGTGATCGGTACGGATCCGGGCGTCTGCGCCGCGTACAACGGCGGCACCCATATGCCCTTCG
>JAEEGL012511858.1_pt1 | contig 11984 bp, 10 predicted proteins | sample 9134231 | NCBI WGS metagenome assembly JAEEGL01 (sample SAMN16246548, study PRJNA631951) | gut metagenome | biome: gut microbiome; feature: rumen; material: fiber-attached | host: Bos | place: Iran: Karaj | collected 2018-10
ATCACGAGACGCAGCTGGCCGAAGAGGATATCGGTTGCGATGCTCTGGATGCTGTCGGTGGACAGTCCGAGGAGACGCTCGGCGGCGTTGGTCATCACCTCGGGCTCGGTGCTGATACCCACGGTGAAGCGGCAGGGCACGTCCACGCGGATGTTCTGCTTGGACAGGGCGTTCTGCAGGTTGCACTCGATGCTGATGGGCTTGAGGTCAAGATAAGCGTAGTCCTGGAACACCGGCCAGATGAAGGCGGCGCCGCCGTGGATGCATTTGGCGGAGGACTTGCGTCCCGTCTTACCGTAGATGACGAGGATCTTGTCGGAAGGACACCTGCGGTACCTGCGGAGGATAGCCGCAAATGTAACGAACAGGACGAATACAATTACCAGAATAAGATAGAGTGGCATAACTGATTATTTGTTAGATGATTATTGATTCGATAGGTTCTACAAGCATGGTGTCGGCGCTGATGACCTCGACCACGCGCACGGAGGCGCCGGTGGCAAGGGCGGGGCCGTCGGTTACGGCTTCGTACTCGCGCACGGCATCGTTGATGGTAATCTGCACCTTGCCGCTGCCGGAGCGCTCTCCGGGGATGGCCAGGTACACCTTGCCCTCGCATCCCACAGCGGCTTTGAAGACGTTGATGTTGCCCGCCTCCTGCATGCCGCTGAGCCATTTGAACAGCAGCATCACGAGGGTTACCAGAATCACGCCGACGATGACCGAAACCACGATCAGGAGCGGCGTGGAGCCGATGCTCTCGCGGAGCAGGATGGCCGACCAGCCGAAGCCCAGAAGGAAGTTGACGAAGTTGCGGAAGGTCAGCAGTCCCTGGCCGCTGCCGTGGACGTCGGTGTCGGGAACGTCGACGTCGCCGGAAACGTCAGTGTCTACGTCGAAGTCGGAGCTGTCGCCCGCTCCGAGGAAGGTCATGACGCTCTGTATCACGAAGATAAGCGATGCGGAAAGGGTGATCGCCCAGAGCACTTTCATCATGGCACTTAAAGAATTCCACCATTCAACCATATTGTTTCTCGTTTTATTTTTCGCAAATATAATAATTATTTATTGAAAAACAATAAATTTTTAATATTTTTCATTCGGCCTCCAGTGCGGAGCTGTAAACGCACTCCCATTTGCCGTCGGGAGCCACCTTCACGACGTTCAGGCCGGAGAACCCTCCGTGCAGCGGAGCGCCAACGGGTCCGGCGGTGATGAGGCGGATATCGCCATAGGAGGAAACATAGTCCTTGTGGGTGTGTCCTGCGAACACCGCGTCCACGCCGAAGAGCTGGAACATCGACAGGTATTCCACCCTCTTGATCTTGCTGAAGTTGAAGTAATCCTCGTCCTCGTTAATGTCCTCCCTGTAAATCGGGCAGTGGGTGAAGAGGAAGATGTTCTTGCATCCCTGCGCCTTGGTGAGTTCCGCCTGCAGCCACTCGAGCTGTTCGGCTTCCTTCACCGCAATGCTGTCCTTGATGCAGCAGCTGTCGAATCCGATGAAAGCGTTGCCCTTTACTGTCACGCTGAAGCGGTCGTAGCCGTTGAAGCCGATGAACTCGTCGTAATGTTCCTGTGTCCAGGGACGCATGTCGTGGTTGCCTGGCAGAGCATATACCTTCACCTTCTTGTCGATGGCGGCGATATTCTTAAGGTACACGGCCTTCTGAAGCGAGTCGGCGGTATTGTTCACCAGGTCGCCGGTGATTATTACCATCGCGGGCTTGATGCGGTTGACCGCCTCCACTGCCAGTTTCATAAGCGAATCGGACTTCGCATAGCCTTCGGTCTTGTCGCGGAAGCCGATCTGGGGGTCGGACATCTGGATGAACACCAATTCCTTCGGCCCGCACGATACGAGGGCCAGGGCCGCCAGGGCGGCAAAGAACATTTTCTTCATATTATAATAAGCATTAAGATCCACTTTGGCGAAGATACAAAAAAAAGCCGTTATTGAAAACGGCTTTTTATTCCCAGACTTCCAGTTTCAGGCCCGGAATGCGGTCGAAATGTCTCAGGTTGCTTGTGACGAGCGTGAGGTCGTAGTCGATGGCGATGCTGGCGATTTGCATATCCATATTATCCAGTTTCCACCCCTGCCTTTCCAGAAAAGCCCGGATTCTGGCGTAAGTCTTATAAGAATCCTTGAAAGGAAGTTGCCTGAATCTCTTTTCCAGCCACTCGACTTGTTTTAGATGACAGTCGTTTTGCGATTTATAAGGGCCTGTGAACAATTCAGCAAGAGCTATATCGCAACAATAGCAATTCTCCAGTCCTTCATTTGCGATTCTGTTCTGAATCGCAGGATTTCCGTTCATCATATCGATGAAAACGCATGAATCGAGCAGATAACCCATAACTACCAGTCTAGATTCTTTTCCCTGTCATACCGGCCATAGCGTAATTCTTCCACAATCTCGGCTGAACTCTTGCCTTCCCATGGATTGGGCTCTCCGGGTTCCGGGCGGGGCATGTCGGCAAAGATGCCGGTAAAAGGTCCGGTATAAGGTTCTTGTTTTCTAATGACAATTGAGCGCCCCTCGATGCTGATTAAAACAGAGTCCTCCACATCCAGGGAAAGGTCTTTCAACATACGAGAGGGAATAATCATGCCGCAACTGTTTCCAATTCTGATAATTTTGCCGTACTTATCCATAACGCAATAGCTTTCCGGCAAAGATAGCGCAATCATTTGTAAAAACAAAATTTAAATAATGTTATAACATTCAATCCAATTCGAACGAAATCTTCACGTCTCCGAAACGGCCGATGACGGTGTCGGCCTCTTCGAAGAATCGGGCGGAGAGCTGGCCACGCCAGACTATGTCATCCTTCTCGTTATAAGGGATGTTGAGCTCGAATCCGTAGGCCTTGGAGTTGATTTTCACGGTGGCGTCGCATTTCCATGAGGTTCTGGTGCCGCCGTCGTCCTCGGTCACCAGAAAGGCCAGCTTGTCCAGCTGATTGCTGAAATCCGACACCAGGATGGCCTCGAACGGCAGTTCCTTCCCCACGTGGCGGCGCTTGACAACGATGATGAAGTCCGTGACCGTGGGCGTGTAGAGTCTAAGGTCGTCTTCGGAGGACCCGTGAAATCCGTCGACGCTTCCGCATTTCACCCAGAATTCGCTCGCTCCGCCGAACCACGAATCGTAGTTCCTCAGCATGGTCAGGCTCTTCAGCATCAGCCTGCGGGGGCGGGAGGACGGAGACGGGATACCGCCGGATCCGGATGCGCCGCCGCCGGTTTTGGCAAACATTTCCAGGGGCGTGAATCCCGCATCGGAATTGCTGTTCAGCACCCATACGGGGCGCTTCCTGGCCACGGTTTCATCGACGTACACAGTGTTCACGATGCGGATGCTGTCGGAGGTCATTGTTACTTCATATCCATAGCCCGACTCGGCACCGAATCCCGGATCCCAGGTGATGATGGGGAACGTTTTGCCGTCCCAATCTTCGGAATACGGCCAGTAGAGCTGGTAGTCGCTCTCGGCCAGGCGCTCAAGCAGCTCGTCGACGGAGCCTCTGGTAGGCGGGTTCTGTCCGTAGTAATCGCGGATCAGGTTGCGGAGCGGGTTGGCGTACGCGGCGGCGCGGGTGGGGCCTTCGTTGTCGCCAACCCCTGCGCCCGGATTGCTCAGAATGCAGTTCATGGTATACTCCTCATCGTAGCCGTTGCCCGATGAATGGCCCACGGCGTCATACACCTCACGCAGGTGCGAGGCATCAATGGGGAGCTCGGCGAACATCTTTGCGAGGCCCTTCAGGGAGAGTGCGGGAGCTTCCGGCTCCGGTTCCGGGTCGGGGTTTGGATTGGGGACAGGGTCGACAGGGGTGCAATATAACAGCGCAAACAGCGGAGCGAGATAGATAAAGCGTTTCATAGTCGTACTCTTTGGTTCGGACTACAAAGTACGGCATTCTTATCCGTTTTTTGCCGTTTCGCAACGCTTATTTGTCAAGGGCCTTATTTGCAGAAAGTTACAAAACGGTCGCGACCCGAAAGGTCGGATAAAACGGCCACGTTTTTCAGCCCGGCGGCGCGGAAGACCTCAGCCGTGGCCCCTCCGAGCGCCTCGTTGATCTCCGCGATTCCCGCTCCACCGTCCTTCAGGAACCGCAGCGCCCACTGGGCGATGGCGCGATAGAACACCAGCGGATCGGCGTCCGGCACGAACAGCGCCAGCTCAGGCTCATGCTCCAGAACGTTCCGGTGCATCGCCGCCTTCTCGCTCTCCCGCACATACGGCGGATTCGAGGTTATCATATCGAAAGGAGCCCCCGGAAACTCCTCCGGCACGGCTAACACATCCGCCTTCACGAACTCCGGAGGCAACGCACCGTTCCCCACAGCCTCCGGAAACTGCCCGCGGGCGACAGCCAGGGCGGCTTCGGAGATATCCACGCCGACAACGTGCGCGCCCGGGACCTCCAGCGCCAGCGTCCATGCTATGCACCCGCTACCAGTGCAGAGATCCAAGATTCTTGGACCTCTGCACATCTTATCATTGAGGGGGCGTTCCCCCTCAAACTCCCCTGGGGTCCTGAGCCGAGGCGCAGTTTCCGCCAACTGCCCCACGGCCCACTCTACCAGAAGTTCCGTCTCTGGCCGCGGGATCAGCACGGAAGGCGAAACCCGGAGGCGGCGGCCGTAGAACTCCTGCCAGCCGAGCACGTACTGCAGAGGCTCCCCCGCCTGCAGCCGCCCCAGAGCGGCCTCCAGGCCGGCCAGCCCGGAATCGGGAATCTCCAACAAAGGCTCCGTCACATACATATGCGTCGGAACGCCCAGCAGCCCCTCGCACAAACGCAGCACGAGGCTCCGCGCCTCCTCGGGAGGATACAGAGCCTCGAGCGACGCGGCGCCGTCAAGTATGAAGCGCCGCAGCTGCACTACGAATTCTCTACGATGAGCGACAGGAAATCCGTCATGCTCAAACCCGCCTGGCGCACCATCTTGGGCACCAGCGACGCGCTCGTCATGCCAGGAATCGTATTGGTCTCAAGGAAATACAGCCCGTCGGGAGCGAGGATATAATCCATACGCACCACGCCCTTGCACCCGAAATACGAATACAGCGCCTTGGTGGTGCTCTTCAGCTCGGCGGTCTCCGCCTCGTTGATGGGCGCCGGGCAGATTTCCTGGCTGTGCCCGTTGTACTTGGCGTCGTAATCGAAATACTCGTTGTCGCTGACAATCTCGATGGGCGGCAGAATCTGCACGCCGGTGCCGTCGAAATACGCCGCACAGGTGAGCTCGCGCCCGCTGATTCCCTGCTCCACCAGCACCATGGGGTCCTCGGTGAATGCATACTGGACAGCGTCGGCGAGCGATGATGAGTCGGTCACGCGAGTGACGCCGAAGCTCGAGCCGCCCTGAGTGGGTTTCACGAACACGGGGAACTTGAGTTCTGAAACGATCTTCTTGGTGTACTCGGCGGGGGAGTCGCCCCTGTGCACGAGCACGTCGGGGGCGCACTTCACGAGCCCGCGGTCCCGCACGTAAGACTTGCACGCGTACTTGTTGAAGGCGATGGTGCTGGCGTACGAACTGCAGGAGCTGTACGGTACGCTCAGCATCTCCAGATAGCCCTGGAGCAGGCCGTTCTCGCCCGGAGCGCCGTGCTGCACAATGTAGGCGAAGTCGAATTTCACCTTCTCGCCAAGCACCTGCACCGAGAAATCGTTCTTGTCCACCTGCGGGCGCGCCTCTTCCGGGAAGAGGATGCGCATCGCGTTGCGCTTGCGGCAGGCGACCAGCTGCCACGAGCCGAAGCGGGCGAAGATCTCATAGATATCGTAAACCGTGTCGTCGAGCGATGCGGCCACGAATTCGCCGCTCCTGCACGACACCTCCCATTCCGAAGAATCGCTGCCGTATATGACTGCAATCGATTTGTACTTGCTCATATCCTAGTTGAAATAGTAATCGGTTTCCTGGTTGTTGGCCGTTTCCTGTGCCGCGTCGATGTCTTCGTCGCCGCCCAGGAAGGAGCCGGACGACGAGCAGTCGAGGCTGAAGTTGACGTTCGGCGGAGCCGTGAACGTATCGTTCTCGTCGATGAGGCCGGCAGCGATGCACTTCTTCATCCAGATGCCCCAGATAGGCAGCGCCATGCGGGAGCCGTCGAGGGAGTTGAAGTGGATCTGCCTGTCCTCGCCGCCTATCCATGCGCCTGCGGTGATTTTCGGCGTGTAACCTATGAACCAGCCGTCGGAGCAGTCGTTGGTGGTGCCCGTCTTGCCGGCGATCTCGCCCTTCAGGTTGTATGCGTAGCGCAGGCGGCTTCCGGTTCCTCCGTTCACCACGCCTTGCATAAGGTTGGCCATGAGGAAGGCGGAGGAGGCGCTGATAGCCTCGCGCTTGGTATTGGTGTGCTCGGTAATAACGTTGCCCTGGTTGTCCTCGATGCGCGTGACGTAGAGCGGCGACGCATAGACTCCCTGCGACGGGAAGGTATTGTACGCCGTCACCATCTCGTAGAGAGCAATGTCGGCGGGACCCACGCAGAGGGAGTACACCTCGTCGAGGTGGCTGTGGATGCCCATACGGTGCATCATCTGCGCCATTGCCTGCGGGCCGAACTGCTTCATCAGGAAGGCCGAGATGTTGTTGGAGCTGTTGGCTAGGCCCCACTTGAGGGTGACCGTCTGCCCTATCATCTCCTTCTTGTCGGTGCTTCGCGGGGTCCACTCGGAGCCGTCCCAGTTGATGAAAGTCTGGGGTGCGCAGACCACGCGGTCGCAGGGCTTCATGCCCTCCTGCATGGCAAGCGTATAGAGGAACGGTTTGATGGTGGAGCCCACCTGCCGCTTGGCCTGCGACACGTTGTCGAACTTGAAGTAGCGGTAGTTGGGGCCTCCAACGAAGGCCTTTATGTTGCCGGTGCCGGCCTCCACCGCCACGAATCCGCAGCGGAGGAACGACTTGTAATAGCGTATGGAGTCGTTGGGCGTCATGGTGGTGTCCACGTAGCCCTTCTTGTTCCAGGAAAAGACGCGCATCTTCTGCGGCGTATCGAACTGGGCGAGTATGTCGTGCTCGCTCACGCCGGCCTTCTTCTGCATGCGGTAGCGGTCGCTCCACTTGCGCGCCTGCGCCATGAGCTTGTTCACCGTGGCCTGGTCGATGTCGTTGGCGAAAGGCTTGTTGCGCTTGCTCTTGAGCTCCTTGTTGAAGGCACCCTGCAGGTAGCCTCCGAGGTGCTCGGCGACGGCCTCCTCAGCAAACACCTGCATCTTGTAGTTGATGGTGGTGTAGATGCGCAGGCCGTCCTTGTCGAGGTTGTAGGACTCGCCGTTGGGTTTCTTGTTCTTGTGCAGCCAGCCGTAGATGTCGTCGGTGGCCCAGCGGAGCGAGTCGGCGGAGAAGTCCTCCTCGAACTGATAGTCGGAGCGGTGGGGCTTGGTGGCGTTCATGTCGCGGCGGAGCATGTCGCGGAAATAGGGTGCGTGGCCGGAGTTGTGGTCCTGGACGTGGTAGTCGAGCACGATGGGGAGCTCACGCAGGGAGTCCCGCTCGGCCTTGTCCAGGTAGCCGGCCTTCTGCATCTGGCCGATCACGAAGTTGCGGCGCTTGAGCGCGTTGTCGGGATTGATGACGGGATTGTAGCGGGTGGGCTTGTTCACCATGCCCACCAGCAGGGCGCTCTCCTCCACGGTGAGGTCGCAGGGCTCCTTGGCGAAGAAGGTCTCGGACGCCGCCTTCACGCCGTAGGCTCCGCTTCCAAAGAAAATGGAGTTGAGGTACATCGCCATGATCTCGTTCTTGGTGTAGTCGCGCTCCAGACGCACTGCGGTTATCCACTCCTTGAGCTTGGTGAATACGAGCTGTATCTTGCCGGCCCTTTCGTTGCGGGGATAGAGCGTCTTGGCGAGCTGCTGGGTGATGGTGCTGCCGCCGCCCTGGCTGGAATCGTGCAGGAGCAGGGTCTTTACGGCCACGCGGGCCAGGCCCTTCATATCCACGCCGGAATGGTGGTAGAAACGGGCGTCCTCGGTGGCCACGGCCGCATGGACCAGATTTTCCGAGAGCTCGTCGTAGCCCACGTAGGTGCGGTTCTCTATATGGAAAGTGGTGAGCACCTCGCCGTCTTCCGCGATTACCTGTGTGGCCAGTTTGCTGTCGGGATGCTCAAGCTCCTCGAACGACGGCAATTTGGCAAACAGGCCCACGCAGAGCAGCATAACGAAGACTAACGCGAAGGGCGCCGTGAGCAGTATCCAGAACCATTTGGTTATTTTCCTTTTGGTCTTGTCTGTCATTTTTTATCAATTGAAAACACAAAATTACGATTAAATTTGGAAAAACACCTTAACTTTGTAGGCGATATTGACAAAATATGGAATCGAATTTAGTGATAGTTGAGTCGCCCGCAAAGGCGAAAACCATTCAAAAGTATCTCGGAGACGGGTTTGTGGTCAAATCCAGCTTCGGACACATCCGCGACCTGCAGGAAAAGAGCCTCAGCATAAACATAGCCGACCATTTCAAGCCGGAGTATGTGATACCGCCGGAGAAGAAGCATGTGGTGAACGAGCTCAAGAAGCTCGCCGACAAGGCCGGAACCATCTGGCTGGCTTCCGATGAGGACCGCGAGGGAGAGGCCATCTCCTGGCACCTCACCGAGACTCTCGGGCTCGACAAGGCCAAGACCAAACGCATTGTGTTCCACGAGATTACCAAGGATGCTATCCTCAAGGCCGTTGAGAATCCCCGCTCCATCGACATGGACCTCGTGAACGCTCAGCAGGCCCGCCGCGTACTCGACCGTCTCGTGGGCTTCGAGCTCTCGCCCATACTCTGGAGAAAGATCCAGCGCGGGCTTTCGGCCGGCCGTGTGCAGTCGGTGGTCCTCCGCCTGGTGGTCGACCGCGAGCGTGAAATCGCCGCGTTCAACCCCACTCCGTTCTACCGCGTCGAAGCGGTGTTCAATATCGACGGAGGCAAGGTCAAGGGCCAGCTGGACAAGCGTTTCGACACCCTCGACGAGGCGCGCGCCTTCCTCGAGGGCAGCATCGGCGCAGTGTACAGCGTGGGCGTCATCGACAGCAAGGAAGGGCTCCGCGTCCCGCCGCCGCCGTTCACCACGTCCACCCTTCAGCAGGAGGCCGCCCGCAAGCTCCACCTGCCCGTGAGCGTTACCATGCGCATCGCGCAGTCGCTGTATGAGCGCGGTCTCATCACCTACATGCGTACCGATTCCACCAACCTGTCGTCGCTCGCGGTGAACACCGCCAAAGGCTTCATCTGCGACAACTTCGGTCCCGAGTATTCCCGTCCCCGTCAGTATCAGACCCGTTCCAAGGGCGCCCAGGAGGCACACGAGGCCATCCGTCCCACCTTCATAGCCAACACCGACATCGAAGGCTCCGCCCAGGACAAGAAGCTCTACCAGCTTATCTGGAAGCGCACCGTCGCATCGCAGATGGCCGACGCCCGCGTGCTCAACACCGCCGTTAGCGTCGATATCGACAAGCGCCCCGAAAAGTACGCCATCCAGTCGGTGCAGGTGCTGTTCGACGGCTTCCTTAAGCTCTATCACGAAGGCGCCGACGACGAGGAGGAGTTCGAGAACGAACTGGTGGAACTGCCGCAGTTCACCGTGGGCCAGAAGCTCGACGCCGCATCCGTGTCCGCCGAGTGCAAGTACACGCAGGCTCCGTTCCGCTACTCGGAGCAGACGCTCATCAAGAAGATGGAGGAGCTCGGAATCGGGCGCCCGTCCACCTACGCGCCCACCATCAGCACGCTCACCAAGGCCCGCGGCTACATAGTCAAGGGCGACAAGGACGGCACCAAGGTGCAGGTCCGCAACCTGACGCTCAAGGGCGGCAGCATTGCCGAGAGCACCAAGACCGAACTCGTGGGCGCCGACAAGGGCAAACTGCTCCCCACCGACGTGGGCATGCTCGTCACCGACTACCTCACCGGCAGCTTCTCCGACATCATGGACTACGACTTCACGGCCAACGTGGAGAAGGACTTCGACCAGATCGCCGAGGGCAAGAAACAGTGGCCCCAGGTGATTTCCGACTTCTACAAGCCCTTCCACGTGAAGGTGGAGTCCGCCATCAGCAACCGCCAGTACAGCCACATCGAGAGGGAGATCGGCATCGATCCCTCTGACGGCAAGATGATAACCGCACGCCTGGGTCAGTTCGGGCCGTACGTGCAGAAGGGCGACGGCGACGACCGCCAGTCGGCTAGCCTCGGCAAGGGGCAGATCATCGAGAACCTCACTCTGGAGGAGGCGGTGAAGCTGTTCAACCTGCCGCGCATCGTGGGCGAGTTCAACGGAGAGGAAATCGTGGCCACCAAGGGCCGCTTCGGCCCGTACCTCAAGTATGGCGACCAGAACGTCTCGCTGCCCCGCGGCAAGGATCCCCTGAAGATCAGCCTCAACGAGTGCATAGCCCTGATTGCCGACAACGCCGCCAAGAAGGAAGCTGTTGCGGAGCCCATCCACGAGTGGCCCGAGAGCGACATTGCCGTGGTGAACGGGCGCTACGGGCCTTATATCAAGCACGACAACAAGAACTACCGCATCCCCAAGGACATGAGCGCCGAAAGCCTGACCGAGGAGATCTGCAAGCAGATCATCTCCGGCAGCGAGCCCACGGCGCGCAAGGGCAGGAGGTTCAAGAATAACAAGTAAGCGACATGGCGAATTATCAGATCGACGAGACCGACAGGAAGATACTTTCGTTCCTGGTCAAGAATGCGCGCATGCCTTTCCTGGAGATTGCGCGCGAGTGCGGCATCTCCGGCGCCGCCGTGCACCAGCGTGTGAAGAAGCTCGAAGACAACGGCGTGATCGCCGGTTCACAGATGCTCGTAAAGCCGGGAACGCTCGGTCTGAATGTCTGTGCCTTCATCAGTATCTCCCTTTCGGAAGACAATAAGTATCAAGAGGTTACCGAGGCGCTCAAGCACATCCCCGAGATCGTGGAGTGCCATTTCGTGACCGGCCGCGCCGCGCTGTTCCTCAAGGTCTACTGCATGAACAACGAGCACCTGATGGAAACCATCCTGAACACCATCCAGCGCATCCCCTACGTCCAGTCCACCGACACCATGCTCTCCCTCGACCAGGCCTTCGAGCGCCAGGTCTGGGTCAAGGACTTCAAGAGCACAACCTTCCGCAACCTGTAGTTGTAGCCGGAGGAAATATACCCTCCGGAGACTACGGCCTTCGGCCTATCCCTCCCACAGGCAGAGCCTGCGGGCCCCTCCCACTCACGCTGCGTGGGCGCAGACGGTCTCCGGAGGGCACATTTTCTCCGGCGTCGATTAGATACGGATTTCCCTCCGGTATACCACCGTCAGATAGATGGTTCTGGCGGCGAGGTGGGCGAAATAGGCCGCGAGCAGGACGTGGAGGCAGAGGTCGGCGCCGGGCCCCCAGGAACTGCCGGCCGAAAAACCTCCGAACAGGGCCTTCCCGGCGAACCAGCAGCCGAAAAACGCCAGCAGAGCCATCAGCATCGACATGAACAGGCCCCTGGAGGCCGTAGCGCCAAGGTAGACGCCGTCCCATGTAAAGGCGGCGCAGCCGACCGGCGGCATCAGCAGCAGCCAGGGCAGGAAGCGCGCGCATGCGCTCACCACCGCCTCGTCGGAGGTGAAAAGGCGCATCAGGGGCACGCCGGTGACGGCATAGACGCCCACGAACAGCATCCCTATCCCCATGCTCCACACGAACACGTATCGCACCGTGCGCCGCAGCATCTGTCCGTCGCGCGCGCCGATGAAACGCCCGCTGAGGGCCTCGCCCGCGTAGGCGAATCCGTCGGTGAAATACGAGAAGAGCATCAGCAGCTGCATCATTATCGAAGAGCACGCCAGCAGCACGTCGCCGAAGCCGGAGGCGATGATGGTGTATCCCATGTAGATGGCGGTCATGCACAGCGAGCGGCCCAGCAGGTGCCCGTTCATCTTCAGGAACGGCAGCATCCGTTCGGCCCGGAGCACCTCG
>JAEEGL013433903.1_pt1 | contig 11984 bp, 8 predicted proteins | sample 9134231 | NCBI WGS metagenome assembly JAEEGL01 (sample SAMN16246548, study PRJNA631951) | gut metagenome | biome: gut microbiome; feature: rumen; material: fiber-attached | host: Bos | place: Iran: Karaj | collected 2018-10
AGTTGGAAACGGGGATGGGTGGTGTGTTTTTCTTAAAGCCCCTTGACGACCTCTTCCGGTAGCCCGGAAGCCTGAACGATCTGCGCAATGGACAGGCCCATCTTTTTCATCTGCCGGGCCACTTCCATCTTGCCTTCCTCTCGTCCTTTTTTCAGGCCGATCTGTTCGTAGGCTTCGCTGATGACCAATTTTTCGTATTCGCTGACCATGGCGTCGTGATATTGATTCTGTTCTTCGGGCGTCAGCGTATCGACCCGGGAGACCTCCATGGCGTGGCGGAACTCGCGGATCGCATCGGGCTGACCTGCAAATGTAGCAATATTTTGGAACATATAGGCCCATTTCTCCGCAGAATCGGTCATTTCGTCGAACGGCTTGGTTCTCCCCAGTCGCGGGAGTTCCAGCACGCAGATGTTCATCCGGTCGGCGAAGAGGTCGTCGCCGAGGTCGACTTCGCGGAAGCGGTAATCGAACAGGATCTTGCCTTCCGGGACGGGTTCGGTGTGGTCCATTTCGAAGCCGGTGATGCAGAGGACATAGACAGGTGAGAGGAGGTACTCCCTGTCGCCGCGCTTGACCTGGTTGACGACGAGGTGAGAGCCGTAGAAGAAGAGCCGGTCCTGGAGGTCGGCCTCGGCCTTCTTCTGCATTTCGCAGATGAACTTGCGTCCGTCGGAAGTGCGGCAGAGGACATCGAACATGGAGCGCTTGTCCTTTTCCGAGACGACGGGGATTTCATTGGGAAGGTATTCGAGGTCGACGATGTCTTCCCGGAGGATGTCGCGGAGGAGTTTCATCATGACTTCCTTGTCGGCGAAGACTTTTTTGAACGCCCAATCGACTTTCCAGTCCATGTATTGCGCCGTGAGGCTGGGGGCGGCGGGTTCCGTGCCTCCTTGAGGCCGGGAGGAACCGAGGTTATTCGCGTTTTCCATACGGCAAAGATGGGGAGGAATATCCGTGTAAACTAAATTTACACGGATAATTGCAAAAAGAGGCCACACAGGATGCTGTGTGGCCGATTTTATCTTTGGAAAACGAGGCGTTTTATATAAAAAACGCGGAGATGTTGTTGGATAGATTGTTCCCGTTTCCGTTGCATCTTCGGGAAATACTGACTATCTTTATACCGGGAAGGAATCCCAGCAATCGCTCTTTGGCATAAACTGGTACGACAGCGGCGCCCGAATACACCGGCCGCCGGCCTGCGCGTGCCTATTTCACCCGCAGGCAGAGCAGGGTGCGGTCGTCGATGGGCTCGCCACCGTTGCGGTGCTTCTCTACGGCATTCTTGATGGCCTCGACCACGTCTTCGGCTCCCTTGTCCTTCAAGGTTTCGCAGAGGGCCAGCAGGCGTTCGTCGCTGAACTGTTCGTGCTCCGGGTTCTCGGCTTCGTTCAAACCGTCGGTGTAGATGAGCAGGAGCCGGTCTTTCACGTTCTCCAGGCTGGCACCCTCAAAGGTGGCCTCTTCCCAGACACCCAGCGGCATGTTGTTGTGCTCAATGGGCAGGAAGGCGCCGTCCAGCAGGGGCGGATTGTGACCGCAATTGCAGAAGTGCATCAAACCGGTTGCCAGGTCAATCACGCCGAGGAACATGGTCACGAACATGTTCTGGTCGTTGTCGCGCGAGAGGGCAATGTTCAGTTGGGTAGCAATCTTCTCCGGCGAAAGACCCAGTTGGGCCTCAACCCGGAAGAGGTTACGCGTAACAGCCATGAACAAGGAGGCCGGGACGCCCTTTCCGCTCACGTCTCCTACGCAGAAGTAGAGCTTTTCGTTCTGGATGAAGAAGTCGTACAGGTCACCACCCACCTCTTTCGCTGGCGTCATGGACGCGTACAGATCGATATCGGACCGATTGGGGAACGGCGGGAAGATTCGCGGCACCATGCTCATCTGGATGTCGCGCGCAATCCGCAGTTCGCCTTCGATGCGTTCCTTGTTGGCGGTGGTGCGGGTCAGTTCGTCGATATAGTTCACCAGCGAGTGCTGCATGTTGCCGAAGGCTTCGGTCAGCTGACCGATTTCATCCACGCGGTGCGTCTCGGGCAGCTCCACATCGAAACGGCCGGAGGCGATGGTTTCGGCCTGGTTGGCCAGGGTCTGCAGGGGATCCAATTCCTTGGTAATCAGCGAGCGGAAAATCCACAGCATGAGGATCAAGCTGATGATGACCAGGCTCAGGATGGTCCGTACCAGCCGGTAATAACCGCCGAAGATGTCGTCCTTGGGGCAGATGATGGCCGTGCTCCAGCCGGTGGTACTGAGCGGCCGGAAAAAGACGAAGCACTTCTTTCCGTCTATCCGGAGTTCGCGCATGCCACGCTCTCCGTTTTGCATAGCGTGACCCAGTTCCGTGATGGCCGGATTGGGCTTCTCAAGCGTCTCGGTAAAGATGGTCTGATAGAAGAGCTTGGTGGTATCCGGATGGACGAAATAGGTACCGCCCTGTCCTATCATGATGCTATAGGAATGCGGGTAGGGTTTCATCTCGGAAATGGTATTGGACAACCATTGCAGGGAGATATCGTTCGAAACCACTCCGCAGAATTTTTTGTTGTGGTCGTAGATGGGCCAGCTATAGGAGGAAATGATCCCGGGCGAATAGGAATCGTTCGGGGAATAGTCCATGAAGGGCTCAATCCAGGTAGGCTGGTCCAAAAGTTTGGCCTGGAGATACCAGTCCATATAGAAGTATTGGTAGAGGTCGTCGCCCTCCTGGACGGTCAAAACTCCCCCATCTTCCTTCCTGCAGGAATAAATGGAGAAATACCTTCCCCGTTCGGGGTAATGGTACGGCTCAAAGGAGATGGAACAACCCGAAAGGAAGGGAGTCTGATCCACGATGCTCCGGCTGTAAACAAACATGGAATCGGACGACGCTATCTGGCGTTGTACAACCCAGGCGAGGTTTTTCGTAGACAGTTCCACCTTGTCCAGGATGACTTCTACGCGCTGGGCGGTATTGTCCAGGACCTGGGTGGCACGGCTGAACGCCTCTTTAAATATGGTGTCCTGGGATTGCTTGAACAAGAAGGACAAGGCACCCAGGAAGAGGACGGCGGCAAAGATCACGGTAAGCCAGCTGAGGCGGGCGGAAAGCGATTTCCGCAAGAGGTTTAACCATTTTTTCATAGCGATAGATCTAAGAGCTGCTCATACGAAACTTCATCGAAAATCAGGTTGTTATCCAGCATGAGCTGGTTGGCCTGGTCCACAATCTCCCTGCGGAGCCGGTATTCCCGCTGACCGGTTTCTTTATCTACCAACAGGTGAAGGACTTCCTCCAGCATCAGTTTCTGCAAGATGCGGTTGGTGGCCACGTGATTCTTCTTCACGACATCCATTACAATTTCAAGGGTTTCATTGGGATGTTCCGCCGCCCATTCCCAGCCCCGCTTGCAGGCTTCGGCAAAACGCTTGCAAATATCGGGATGCTCGTCATAGAACGTCCGGGTTACATAGACCCCGTCTTCCTGGATGTTATAGCCGTGATCGCGGAAACGGTAGATGGTTTCTTCGGTTATCGGCAGGCCGGTCTGCAGCAACTGGTAATACTCGTTGTAACTTGTGGCCAGGGTGGCATCCAGCGCTCCGCTAATGAAAAGGTTAATGTTGGAAGCGATGGGAATCCATTCATAATCAAGGCCGTCCTTGATGCTCATGCAATAAGCCAACTGGCCGAAGCCGGCACTCCAGACCCCTACGCGGGCTCCTTTCTGCTCCATCGGATTCATTCCGCGTCGCGACACGATTACCAGCGAGTTGTTCATCGAAGTCTGGAGGATGTTGACCAGCGGAATACCGAAGTCACACAACTCCATGGCCTCCATCAGCTGCAGCGTGGTGGCCTGGCTCTTGTCTTCCTTGATACGGGTAAGGGCAGGCTCGGAGGCCGTGGGATGGACAATCTCCACGTCAAGCCGGGCCTCCTTGAAGAACCCTTTTTCCTGGGCTACGTAATAGCCGGCGAATTGTGCCTGGGGCAGCCACTGTGGCGTAAACACCAGGTGGTCCATCTGGGCCATGGCAGAGAGCGCCGGCCAGAGGAAACAGAGGAGAAGGAACGCTTTTTTATTCATGCGGAAATCCGTTTTATTTGCATAACATAATATCCATAATCATCCGGTCGGCATGCTTCATGCCCGCGGAGCCGATGGCCCCCACGTTTCGGATGGTTTTTTCCACGTCGTCGTCGATAATCCCGTCGGTCGATGGGATGCAGGTGCCGCGTAAGGCCATGACGTCACTCTGTACCGCACAGGAAACCCCCGAGGCTACTTTCATGGCGCAGCCCACCTTGGCGCCGTCGCACACCATGCCGGTAATGTTTCCGGCCATGTTTTTGATGGCGGCGCAAATGGCGTCGTAGCCGCCGCCCTGCAGGTACACGATGCCGCAGGCCGATCCGGTGGAGGCCACCACGCAGCCGCACAGGGCGCTCAGCTTGCCCAGGTAATGTTTGATATGGATGGCCACGAGGTTGCTCAGGATGAGCGCCCGGGCCAGCCGTTCATCGTCGATGCCGTATTTCAGGGCATAGGCAATGACGGGCATGCTGGCGGTGATGCCCTGGTTGCCGCTGCCGCTGTTGCTCATAGCCGGCAGGGTGCTGCCCGCCATGCGGGCGTCGGACGCAGCGGCCGTCATGCCCATGGCAAAGCTCAGGAAATCGTCCCCGAAGACCTCCTGCTGGTTTTCCCGGATGGTCTTTCCCACGTTCATGCCGTAATTCCCGGCCAGGCCTTCCCGGGCCAGGGCCAGGTTCAGGGCGCGGTCTTCCAGGATAAAGGCGATGTCGGCATAGGGGGCCTTGTCTGCGAAATCCAGGATTTCCCGGACCGAGGGCGTTTCTTCCCCTTCTTCCGGGCAGGAAAGGCCGGCGGCCGATTCGGAACTCATCAGGATCCGGTCTGCGTAGCAGGTCTCCACGATGCGGTCGTGGTCGTCTTCGATGATGGCATAGGCCTGGGGATTCACCTCGGCGCTAGCCTGTGCCTGTCCGTTGGCGCAGACGGTGGCCTTGACGTACAGCAGGTGGTCGGTATCGGCCACGGAGATGGACACTTTCTGGCTTTCTACAAGCTCCAGGGCCCTATTTACGGCCGCTTCGCTCAAATTGGCCAGCACTTCCAGGTTGCGGCGGCTATCTCCGCAGACGGCGCCCAGGGCGGCGGCCACCGGCAGGCCCACGCGGCCCGTTCCGGGGATACCCACGCCCATCCCGTTTTTGAGGATGTTGCCGCTTACGGCCACGTCGATGCGGAAATCGGCCGTCAGCCGCCAGCCTTCGGGGCAGCGGGATGCGCAGTTGTCAGAGATGATTTCTACCGCTTTGGAAACGGCCAGGGCCACTGCTATTGGCTCCGTGCAACCCAGTGCGGGCTTCACTTCGCGGTGCAGCAAGGCGATAATCTTTTCGTGGTCCATACAATATGCAAATATATCAATAATTATTATCTTTGTAAAGTATATAACACCAAATTATCATGTTCCAATCTATTATAGGCATCGGAGAAACCGTGCTGGATATTGTTTTCAAGGAAAAACAGCCCCAGGCGGCCGTTCCGGGAGGTTCCACTTTTAACGCGATGATTTCGCTGGGACGCACCGCCGGCCGGCAGAACAAGGATCTTAAGTTGCTGATGATCACCCAGATAGGAGATGATGCCGTGGCCGATATCGTGACGGATTTTGCCGCGCGGAACGGGTTGGCTCCCGAAGGGATCCGCCGTGTTCCGGGACAAAGCAACGTGTCCATGGCCATGCTCGACGAGCAGAACAACGCCCACTACGAGTTTTTCCGGAACCCCACGCCGCAGCCGTTCCAGGTGCCGGACGTGGCGGTCAGGCCCGGCGACGTGGTCCTTTTCGGGTCCTTCTTCGCCATCAATCCGGAAACGGCCCCGCAGACGAAAGACTTTGTGAAGGCCGCCCGCGAGAAAGGCGCCATTGTCTATTATGATATCAATTTCCGCAAGGGAAGCGCCATGAGCCTGGAGGCGCTGCGCGCGTCCATCGAAGAGAACATGGCGCTGAGCGACATTGTCCGCGGGTCGGACGAGGATATCGAATCCCTGTACGGTTCGGCTGATGCCGCGAAGGTGTACGCGGAACACATCGCCCCGCTGTGCCCGAACTTTATCTGCACGCGGGGAGCCCGTGAAACGACGGTATTCTCGCCCGGGGTACAGGTTTCCTTCCCGGTGGAAAAGGTAGAGAAGGTGGTGACCACCATCGGCGCGGGCGACAATTTCAACGCCGGAACGGTGTATGGCCTGGTAACCAAGGGCTTCGACAAGGCGCGCGTACAGCACCTGGATGCCGCTTCCTGGTCGCAGCTGGTCCCCGTGGCGCTCAAATTCAGCGCCGAGGTCTGCGCCAGCCTGTTTAATTATGTAGGAGAAGATTTTCTGGAAAAGATATGAAAAAGAATTTAATGCTGATGCTGGTCCTGCTGCTGCCGGTGTTGCCGGTGCGGGCAGGAAAAATTGTTACGGACAGCCTCCGGAGCGAGATTTTAAACACAACCGTCAAATACAACGTTTACCTGCCCGACGGCTTTGCCGAAGGGTCGGACCGCTATCCGGCCGTCTATCTGCTGCACGGCCTCTATGGCACGTACAAGGACTGGTCGAAACAGGGCGGGATGAAAACCGTGATCGATGAACTCATCGGCACCGGTGAAGCCTGCAAGATGGTGGTCTTTATGCCCAATGCCGGCCATCCCGACGTGCACAACGAATGGAACGGCTATTTCAACATGCCGGGCTGGTCATACGAAGACTTTTTCTTCCAGGAGTTCATTCCGGCGGCCGAGGCCAAATATCGTTGTATCGGCGACAAAGGTCACCGGGCCATTATGGGCCTGTCCATGGGCGGCGGCGGCAGCACGGTCTACGCCCAGCGTCATCCGGATCTGTTCTCCAGCTGCTACGCCATGAGCGCCTGGCTGGACAACGGGGAGAACCAGGTGGCGGCGCGCGATGTAAAGGATCCGGCCAAGGATAAACTCTACATCGTGTCCCAGTCGGTGCGGGAGCATTCCGCCCTCAAATTCATCGACGAGGCCGATGAAGCTACGCTGGAGAAACTGCGCACGGTGAAGTGGTTTATCGACTGTGGCGATGACGACTTCCTGCTGGACCTGTCCACGGGCCTGCACCAGAAAATGCGGGATAAGAAAGTGAAGAGCGAACTGCGCGTGCACAACGGCGTCCACAACTGGGAATACTGGCACCTGGCGCTTCGGGATGCCCTTCCGTTCGCCTCGCGGAATTTCAATTAGCGGCACTCCGCCAGGAGTTCCTCCAGAGCTTTACGGTCGGCCGGGTAGAATTTCACTACCGGGGCGACCGTCATTCTTGCGCTCTTTCCCAACTCCTTCTCCAGGCTCTTGAATTCGTCGTACTTCTCTAAGGTACGGATCCGGGTGGCTTCGTCCAGCGGCTCGTCCAGGCCTGCCTCGCGGGCCATGAACCGGCTTTTGGCCGCCACGGCCAGCTCGATATACAATTGCACGTAGCAAATGATGTCGAAAAACACCTCGGGCGGGAAGTTCTCTTTGATGGAGAGCAGGAACTGTCCGGTCTTGGTTTCGCCCAGGTGTCCTTGGTGGATGTCCCTCATCAGGGTTACTTGTTTGTCCAGGCCGCGGTCCAGCCAGCGGTGAATCATATCGCCGTCATACTGATAGACCCAGACCAGCAGGCCGCCCAGCGAGCCGAACACCACAATGAACTGCATCATAGGGTCGGCCTGGAGATAGTTGTGCAGGATGTGCAGGATGGCTGCCACGAAATACAGGAAGAGCGACATGGTGGTGTCGCTTTTTTTAACGGACAGCCGGGAGTGGCGACGTTCCAGCAGGCGTACCGTGAACATCAGGGCCACGGCTACGATGGCGCTGCAGCCCATGTGAATCAGGGCCACTTCCAGGCCACGGAACAGGGCGGTGCCCAGGTTCAGGTTCCCCATAAGCAGGTACAGGATGTTCTCCAGGATGGAAAATCCGCCGCCCACCGCCGCTCCGCAAATGACGCTGTCTATGAAGAAGGCAATCTTTTTGCGCCGGGCCAGCCACCACAGGGGGATGGCTTTCACCGCCTCTTCCAGGATGGGGTAGAGGAAGTCGGATACGCGTTCCGATACGAACGGGTCCGTAAGCCGGAACAGGCCGAAGCAAGCCACGGCGGCCAGCAGGCCCGCACCCACCAGCATCATCAGGCCGCGGATGCTCACCAGCGAGAAATTGTCGAGCGTGTACACGACAAAAATGTAGATGACTACCGGGAGGAGAGCGGCGACAAACGACATTACAGGAGTTTAAGGGAAATCATCAGTTCATTGCCGTGGCGTCCGCCGGGGAAGCCTTCAGGTGCAAACAGGTGGCCATATCCGATAGACAGGGTGGTCTTCATATAGTTGAGGAAGACCAGTTCGGTGGTCAGCTGCACGCCGGCGCTGTAGAAGATGCGCCGCTCGATGCCTGGGTTCCAGGTGGCCAGGCCGGTACCGAAGAAGGAGCACTGGGTCCAGGTGGGATAGACGAACAGGGTGCCCAGGTCGTTGAAACGGATGGGCCGCAGGTTCAGCTCGCCCGTGGCTTTGGCATAGGAATGGGCGGGGATGGCATCGATGCTGGCGCCCGGCATGGCCCGCGAGTTGCGGTACTGGAAGGCGTTTTTATAATCCACGTAGTTGTTCCGGAAACCGCCGAAGTAGGAGTGTCCGAAGGCCGAATTCTCATCGCCGAAGGAGTGTCCAGCGGCGGTCCGCACCCAGAAAGAGGTGTTCCGGTCGATGGGCAGCAGGACGCCGAAGCTGGCGTTTGCTTCCAGCGAAGGGAAGAATCGTCCGCCCGCCAGGTAGCCATAGCCCAACAGGCTCATGTTATAGCCTTGCTCCACCATGACGGCGCCCAGCGAACTGCGGGACTTGGCAAAGCTTCCGTATGCGCTGACGGTCTGCAGGGAATGGATGCCGTCGTCCACGCTGATTTCCTGGTACAGCGGCAGGGCGTCCATATCTCCGTATGCACCCACCGAGAAGCCCCAGGCGCGTGTATAGGGGACCCTCATGCTGTTGGTATAGTCGTAGGAAATGCTGGCCATGTAGCCCTTGCGGCTGGTGCGCATCGGGCCTACGAGGTCGTAGAAATCGGAATGGTTCCACGCGGCGTTCAGCGTCCAGAAGAAATATTTCCATTCCAGATCCAGGTGGAAGCGGTTCTTCAAGTCGTTAGCGCTCCAGGGCGATACGCCCACGTTCATAACCAGGCTGCTCAAGCCCACGGGATCCTTGAAGGTAAGCCGATATCCCAGCACCGGGGTCACGTTGTTCCAGGCTTTCCGGTCTGTAAAGCCGGTCACAACGGGGTAGGCGCCCGCAAAGTGCATCTCCTTGAAGGCATTATACGGGGTGATGCCGTGGTAAACATCGCCAAAGGCAATGGGGGTAACCGGTTCTTTCAACTGGCTCACGGCTTCCAGGGCTTCGGGGTTTTTGTGGTAGGCCTGCTGGCCGAACAGTTCAATGGCGTTGGCGTCGTTCACCACCTTTCTCTCCAAGGTGACCGGACGCATGCCATCCCGCTCGAATTCCAGGGCCAGCAGCTTTCCGGGAGCGATTTCCAGCGGGGCGAACAGGCCGATATCCGTATTGGACAGCAGTTCCATCTCATGGGTGGCCAGTTCAATCTGCCAGAGGTTCGATACGCCCGTATAGTACGAACTGCCAATGAGGTAGCGGTCGTCCAACGAAAAACGGAACTGACCCAGGTTGCAGTCTTCCCAGGTAACCAGTTTCTCGGGGGTGAACAAGGCCGCCTCCAGGTCCCGGGTGCGGAACAGCAGCAGGGTATGCTCGCCGTTGTCGCCCTGGGTGGTCACCGAAAGCAACTTGCCGTCGTGGCTCACGTCTATGTCGAACACGCTCACGCCGAAGGGGAAGGCATAAATCACTTCCGGCTTTTCAATATCTTTATCGAACCGGACGATGGACTGTGTTCCGCCGTTGGAGAACAGGCCGTACAGGCGGTCGGTGGCGTTGTCGTACACGATATTGTTGACGCGCTGGAAGTTCTTCTGTTTCACCACCTTTTTCTGTTTCAGGTCATAGACCACCAGGCCGCGCATCTTGGCGTTGTTGCTGGTGAAAATGAGGCGCTGGCCGTTTTTGTCCAGGGCCACGAAGGCCGGATTGTAAAGCTGGATGCCGTGCAGGGGGGTCACGTTCCGCTGTTTTTGCGTGGCCAGGTCCAATTCGGTGATGTGCGGGAATCCGCCCGGCGCGTTCATAGCCGCATAGGCCTTGCCGGTTCCGGCATCGTACACAAAGGGAGAGACCGATCCCATCGGTTCCCGGGTGAGCTTGCTGGTCGGCGTGACGGGATATTCCCGCACGGTGGCCAGGTTGGCTTGCTGGTATTCCTTTTCGGCTTCCCGCCAGTCGTTCCAGACCTTGCGCAGCGGCTTCCCGTACACATATTTAAACTGGTTGCCGAAGTAGGTCCGGCTGTCGGCGGTGCGGTTGTAGAAACGAATCAGGTTGTCATATCCGTATTCCGTGGCCAGGTAATTGACGAATCGGGTGCCGTACAGATAGGCATTGGCACCTACCTGGAAGTCCATTGTGGTGCCTTCCGTTTCCAGACCCACCACCGAAAACAGCTTGTCGCCGCCGTTCACGATGCTGCGGAAATACATCTCGTCGTATCCGCCCAGGGCACGGCCCATTCCGCCGCTCATCCAGGTCTCCAGGAAACAGGCAATTCCTTCGTGGTACCATCGGGGGGCGTACCACCGGGGAACGGTCAGGTAGCTCCACAGGGCGGAAATGGGGTGGGTGTAGTCCGTGCTGACCTTGGTACCGAAAATGTGCCGCCACATCCGGTCGCGGGTATTGTATTTGTCGCCCATGACCAGGTGGGTATATTCGTGGCAGAACAGCTGGCGGTACCGTTCGCCGGCCGGGGCGATGTAATACGACATGGACATCGGCGCCATGCTGAACTGGATGTAGTTCTGCGGCAGCGGGGTGGCGCCGCCGTTACCGTCGTCTTCCCAGTCGGTTACCAGGATCAACGGCGGCTGCATCACATAGACAGAGTCCGTTGCCCACACCTGCTGGTGGAGGGCCTTTCCGTTCTGGAACATCCGGACCATATGGGGAATGTACCGGGACAGATTCTTGTCAAAAAAAACCAGCCTGGCCTCGTCCGTCCGGTACTGAAAATAAGTCTGTCCGCACACCCCGGCGGGAATCAGTACGGACAGAATCAAAACCAGGGCCCGTATAAGGGCGCGTTTCATTCGGAATAGCGAAATTAAGGGTTTATCTTCGGCTTTGCATTGGCAATGTTGATGCCGGCTTCCATGGCTTCAATGGCAGGACCCACGTTCTGGATGGCATTGGTAATATCGGATCCCTGCAGGACATTTACGAGGTCCGTAGTCTGGAAGGCGTTGAGAAGCGTATTGGTAGAAACCAATTGATCCGAAAAAGCATTCCCGTCAACTTCTTGATGAAACGTGGTGGAAAAGGATTCGGAGAGTTTATCGATCGAAGTAGGCAGGGGGAGAAGATTGTCGTTGATGAAGAAACAAGACAGGAGGTTACTTTCGTAGATAATCGGAATCAGGTTTTCTTGCGGCAGGCAGTTCAGCGCGGAAGCCGTCTGTTCGGCGGTAAGGGTGGCTGCCGTGTCGTTCCATTTGGCCGCTTCTTCGTCTTGGGAGATGGCGGCGGTTACATGCAGGTATTCCAGCCACTGGTCGCGGGCCAGTTTCAACTGGTCGGAACCCTCGTTTTGGGCCAGCCAGGCGTCGGCCGTCTCCACAAAACGTTCGGCCAGGTTATTCTGCTTTTGCAGGGTGCTGTACGCCAGGGCGGCATTATTTGTGTTCTGGGCCAGGCTGGAGCGGCTTTCGCCATCCAGGGTGGCATTCAGGTCTTCTCCGGCGTCTTTCATCTGGGCGCAG
>JAEEGL014103247.1_pt1 | contig 11984 bp, 10 predicted proteins | sample 9134231 | NCBI WGS metagenome assembly JAEEGL01 (sample SAMN16246548, study PRJNA631951) | gut metagenome | biome: gut microbiome; feature: rumen; material: fiber-attached | host: Bos | place: Iran: Karaj | collected 2018-10
ACTTGTAACCGCTGGCCGGTTCCGCCGTCAGCATGCACCGTTCTCCTGCGAAAAATTCCGTCTTTAGCCCTGCCGAGTTCACGACAACGCCCCCTTCGTCACACCGCACCGAGAGCTTGTATTTCACAGGCTCCGGCGCTGGCTCAGGCTCTGGTTCAGGCGGTATCCTGCTGAACGAAGCCGACAAGAATGTGTCTTTGTCGAGCGTCACGCATATCGTACGGTCGTAGCTCACGATGTCGCCGCTCCATCCGTCAAAACGGTAGCCAGCGCCGGGTTCTGCCGTCAGCATGCATCGCTCGCCAGCGAGAAACTCTGTCTTAAGTCCTGCCGAATTCACGATAACGCCCCCTTCATCGCACCTTACTGAAAGCCTATATTTCACGGGCTCCGGCGTAGGCTCTGGTTCTGGTTCAGGCGGTATCCTGCTGAACGAAGCCGACAAAAATACGTCCATGTCGAGTGTCACGCATATCGTACGGTCGAAACTAACTATGTCGCCGCTCCATCCGTCAAAACGGTAACCAGCACCGGGTTCTGCCGTCAGCATGCAACGCTCGCCGGCAAGAAACTCTGTCTTAAGTCCTGCCGAATTCACGATAACACCGCCTTCATCGCACCTTACTGAGAGCTTGTATTTAACAGGCTCCGGCGCAGGTTCAGGCTCTGGTTCAGGCGGTATCCTGCTGAACGAAGCTGATAAGAACACGTCCATGTCGAGCGTCACGCATATCGTGCGGTCGTAGCTCACGATGTCGCCGCTCCACCCGTCAAACTGGTAGCCTGAGCCGGGTTCAGCCGTCAGCATACAACGCTCGCCAGCGAGAAACTCTGTCTTGCTCCCGGCTGAGTTGATTACGCTTCCGCCTTCATCGCACCTTACTGAGAGCTTGTATTTCACGGGCTCCGGCTCAGGTTCCGGTTCTGGTTCAGGTGGTATCCTGCTGAACGAAGCCGAGATTAATATATTTTTATCGAACGTTACACAAATCGTTTTGTCTTTACTTACACAATCACCACTCCACCCATCGAACAAAAATCCTTCATCCGGCTCTGCCGTGAGCATGCATCGCTCACCAGCTGTAAACACCGTCTTTTTCCCAGCAGAATTAAGGATCTTTCCACCTTCATTACTCTGCACAGAAAGCTCGTAATTGACCACCAACTGAGAGAAAACGACATCTCTTTGAAGTAATTGCTCACATGATAAAAAGATAAATAAACTTATAACAAACAAAACAGCCAACAGAATATTAATAATCTTTTTCATTTTTTCCCCTGACAAAAAAGGTTCCAAACGGATCATTCCATTGATGACCATCCGCATATCCGACAGATTCCAAATACAAAAAATCAACATAATATGGTTTTTCGGGCACCTTGGAGATATACGCATCTAATCCAGCCTCAAATTCTCCACATGCTCCCGGCAAAACACTACAATCCAATGATGCAGATATGATGTTTCCGCCTGAAAGAGGATTTCCACCTACAAACGGACTGGCACCAGTACTATCCTCATAAACAGAAAACACAGCAGAAATAGTCTTAATCTCTGAGTTCCGCATATTCCAAACGGAGAATTTCACCCCGGCAAATTTAAAACTTCCTGTCTGAGACGAAAGAACACATTCAGGCGGAGTGATAATAAACGGTGGAGTTTGGAAAAGGTTTTTGCAAGAACAAAGCCAAATCATTATCAAGCAAAGAAAAGACAAAATAATATGCACAATATGTAGATTTTTTTCAGGCATAATTGCCTGCAGCTGATTTTTACAACAAACTCTTTGAAAGAAGCGGTTATTTTCTTTCATACGCCTCTCCTTTTACTATTGTTCCGTCTTCATTCCGATAGAAACTCATGTACATATTTCCCCCCATACATATATGTCCTATTTCCTCCAAGTTGACGAAAACCATGTCCGTTTTTTCACTATCAGGTTCTGGCTCAGAAAATAAATCAAGTTCCGCCAACAATGGAGGTTCTGATAAACTCTGTTCTGAAAGCTCAGGTGCATTTTTATGAATCGGGAACAATACGGAAACTTTTTCAAGAGGAAAAAACGAAGTACGGTTGGAATCAAATGACATAGATACAGAAACCGAACTTTCTCCAGATGAAACGTCATCAGAATAGCTTCCAAAACCATCAGCGCAGAACGCCACAGGAATTAATCCACTTGATTCTTCAGCATCAAAGATACGTGAAACTTCTTCTGAAAACTCATTCCAACGACCATACGGAATTGAGCCGGATACAAACGGTGGCTCCATACTTTCGGAAATGACGTTTCCTCCCGTCTTAACAATAAGCTTTCGAAAAACAGACTGTACTGGAAAAATGGATTTTTCAGGATTAGCAGCAGGAACAGAAGCAGAGATTTCATCAAAATGGCTTACATTGGGCACTTTGTCGAAACAAGAATAATCTAAAATGATGGAAAACGACGGAACATTATCAGAATAGCTGATAGAACTGAATAAAAGCTGAGGCAAATTGTAATTCTCAGCATAATCAATTTCACCGCAAAGTTTTACAACACAAGTATATACATCTTCCGGAAAACATCCTTCGACAAATATGACGGCTGACGCAGACGGCTCCGTTTGCCAGTGAAAACTGGAAATTCTGCAGCCTGATTCTATAAGCAGAGAAATGAAACTATCGATTTTAGGTGTATCAAAAATACTTGGTGTTTTCGTATCACCATGCGATTCGTAAAAATCACTATTTTGTAGTTGTGGAGCAACTTCTGTTTCTGAGTAAATTTCAATTTCGTTTTTCGGAACATCGGTACAATCTGATTTTTTATCATCAGATGAATCCTGATTTTGGATGACAAATACATCATCCTGTTCATTTAGGACAACAAATACATCATCCTGTTCATTCAGGACGACAAATACATCATCCGGCTCCTTCGAAACATCAGAAAAATCAACATCGGCAACAAAAACATCTGGGCATGATGATTCTTCTAGTGTATTACATGCAGGTTCAATATCTTCTGAAGGCGACTCATCCTCAACATCGCTTCTAGCGAGAGGTGCGGATGGCATTTGCGATGTGTCCGTTATTGCAATACGGCTATCTGAATAAAAAGCAAATCCAGAAAGCGACACCATTACAAGAACGAGCGCAAATACTGATGCAAGCCAAAATCTTCGCGACGAGACATTTCCAGAGAAAACACGCCTTTTATCTGGGCGATATACATAAACAGCCGTATTTTTCTTAACAAGATGAGAAGCAACCTTCATTTTTTCCGCCACGGTTACAAGTGCCATAACGCTACCCTTTTCTTTGAAAAACTTGATATCGTGCATAAAACGGCCATCAAAACATGGATGAAGTCGCTGCATCCATGAGAGCACCCATTCTTTCACACGTTTCCGAGGAAAAAGCGTGATAAGAAGCCTATTTCCCTTAAGGACTGATTCTGGAACTGGAAATATGAAAATATCGTATTCATCGGTTTCAAGAAAAACTTTTTTCCTCATTTCTTCCCCCTATTTATTATTTTTTTTACAATGTAACCCTCGCCAATGTAAAAGCTTCTACAAATCTTGGAAACGGAAAGAGAGCATCTATTTATCTTCTTTTAGAACAAAGCTTTGTATATAATCATTCTGCCTCTCGTATAATTCTTGCCTAATCTCACGAGTCGCATTTCTATAACGGATTATTAATCTGACTGGTTCGCTCAAAGCCGAAAGAAGAAGGACAAGAGCTACAGCAGAAGCAATTACTTCCACAAGCTTCATAAAGCTCACATCTCCTTGGATAAATCTTGTGAAACAACAAAGGACTCATACTCTTCCTGGGCTTTTTTGTATTGTGCATAACTGACGCGGAGTATGATGCCTACAGCCGCAACTACACAAATAAGCAGAAAAACAGTAAACCCAAGAATGCTTCCGTCATCTTTACGGTGCCAACTATTTCCACGAAACAATATCTTCCGCATCACCGCTACCACCTTCCAATCCATCGCTCCCAAAAGAAACGACAGTAAAAGGGAGATTCCTGTTTTTACGGGTGGAATATGAAAACTTATTTCCCCAAGGATCTTTCTGAATTTGCTTGTCAACATACGGTCCGTTCCAACCTGCAGGAACCGGATACAAAACAGGCTTTTCCCAAAGAGCTTCAAGCCCCTGTTCATCGCTTGGATACATGCCGCAGTCAAGGTAGTACGATTGCAATGCAAGCCGGTAGATTTCTATCTGGCTTTCAGCCGAAAGCTTCCTGGCTTTTTGAACATATCCAGCTGCAGAGAATCCGACACCAGCAGTAAGGATGAGCATTATCGCAAGAACTGCGATTGTTTCCGCAAAGGAAAATCCATCATCTTTCCTCGTTTTTCTTTTCATAATTCCTCCTTCTATAAAAAATTGTAGTAATTTTAACAAATCAGCAGGATGACAGCGAAATCAATGTGTTAAAAAAATCTGGTTTATCACATGCATTTCGCAGCTTGCTTGTCGCATTTTCATAACATGTAATCAAAATTCGTTATGAACGGCAGAATCACATTTTGTGCCAATACAAGGACATAAACGCCAACAGCAGAAAGCAGAGCAGGCTCCCCGAACCGAATAAAACGCAACCTTTTCTGTTTTTCAGATTCCGCTATACGAGAGGCAACAGTTCGGCAAGTTTCCACAAGGCGTCCTGTTTTTTCAGCAAGCGCAATAAACGCGATAGTCTCTTCTGAAAAGCAGTTCTGCTCTTTCAAAGACCTGGAAAAAGGCATTCCGCACGAAAGATTGTGCAACAAGCGCGAACAAAGCGAGGCATTTTTATAACCACTTCCGATCGAGACAAGCGAAAGTGAATTTTTTAGATCAAAACCGCAAGAAAGGAAAAACGAAAGCGGATTAAAAAAGGATAACTGAAGATTTTCAGCATTAGTTTTTACGGCAGCCCCAAAAAAGCAAACAGTAAATAGAGCGATAAAAATTACTGACGAAACAAATCCTGGGAAAACACCTGTTGGAATTGCTTTAAAACCAAGAAGAGAACAGTTTTTCACAAGGAAAAAAGAGCCAACACCAGCAAGAAGTACAATTCCAAGCGGATATATACACAATCCCACAAGTTTAGACATAAAACCAGTTTTTTCGGATTCGGAATCACAGATAAAACCAAACATCTCACAAAGATTTCCAGCCTTATCTGCGGCGGCAATAAGAGAGCAAAGCCTTTCATCCACATGCACGACACCGTTTACAGACAGCGCACTAGAAAACGAATACCCTCTTTTCATGAAAGAAAGCACTTTCTCAGCGAGTTTATCGTTCTTGTCAAACCGAAAACGTTCCGTATTATTCTGCTTAATGTTTGAACCCGCCAGAATCTCCAGAGAGTCCCGAAGAGGAAGCCCTGCTTTCAACAATCCCCGCAGATACTCACAGAATTTCAAGAAAACCTGCTTGTCACGCATAAAACAACTCCTTGTAAAACCTGCACATTATTTTCCGTAAAACGAAATATTCACTTTCCATAACTTCACCTGCTTCCATAAGTTCCGAGTATTTCGGGACATCGATTTTCAACACCATTCGCCTTCTGCAATACTTCCCGCATCAATAATTCCAAGAGCTTTTTTGTATTCAAAATCTTCTCGCATCGAAACCATTCCGTGAGAACGCATGCATGAAGCTATTTCAGAAACAGTCGGCTTATTCGCTATCAAACGGCGGACATCTTCTGTTCCGCGAAGTATCTCCGCAATGACAGTTCTACCACCGGCGACAGAAGGTACAAGGCACTGCGCAACAGCCGCACCAAATACAGATGCGAGTATGTACGGCTCAACGCCCATATCAAGGAGCCGGATCACCGCAGAACACGCACCAGAAGCGTGAACCGTCGCAAGCACCAGATGCCCCGTAACAGCAGCCCGTACAGCAGTTGCGGCTGTCTGAACATCGCGGATCTCACCAATCATCAGAACATCAGGGTCATGGCGGAACACATGCCGCAGAGCATCCTCAAAATCAAACTTTATGCCCGGCTTTACTTCTATCTGAGTAACCCCTGGTATCCGGTACTCAACAGGATCTTCTATCGTGATGATTTTTCTTCGCTCAGAAGCAAGGCGTGACACCATACCAGCGATGGTTGTCGTTTTTCCGGCTCCTGTCGGACCTGCGACAAGGACAAGATTGTTCCGCAGCGAAAGAATCCAGTTGAAGTCATTAACATGACAAGAAGAGAAGCCAAGCTCCAGAAGGTTGACAGGAGACGAAGCCGTCCTAAGGAGCCTTAAAACCGCAGATTCTCCGTTCCACAAGGGGATTATAGATACCCTTACATCCGCGGAGAAATTGCTGTTCCGCCACAGGAAACGCCCGTCTTGCGGTCGCCGGTTTTCCTCGGTTTTTAGCCCGGCAAGTATTTTAATGCGTACAAGAACAGGCTCCAAAAGCGAAAAATCAAAACTCTTGTAAACAAAAAGCTCCCCATCTTTCCTGAATCTGATAACAAGGCTTTTTTTCCCATCTTCTGCAAAAACGGGCTCAAGATGAATGTCGCTCACGTTAGAAGAAAGTGCCTCTATCATCACAGAATCGAGTATATTTACTGCCGGAGAACCAGATAGTTCTGTCTGCATCACTTCCTGCTCGTCACAAGCAGAATCAGGGTGCAAGAAACTTTCTGACGCTTTTTTTTCAATATCTCTTCGTTCCTTGCCATCATATCCACCAATGCAATCCGCAGGGTTTCTACCTCTCAAATCGTTATTAAAATACTCTTCATCGGCAAGAAGCCGTGCGATAGAACGGCAACACTGCTCTTCCGAGAGTTTCACAAACTCCAGTTTTCTGCCGCTGAATTCCGAAATTTCAAACACACGGCGAATCCTCTTTTTAAGCTGATAATCATTGTCATCGCACAACCCGACTACGACTTTCGTACCGTTCTCAATTAAACAAACTTTGTTATGGACGCAAAAAGCAGGAGAAAGATAAAAGCCATACTTATCAGGTAAATCGTTCATTTCATGAGAGCCGCCAAAATCAGGACACAAGCCGCTCTCATCATCGTCTTTCAGCAAAAAATCACATTCATCTTCATTAATCGAAGGATTGCAGTCCTGCAACTGCGATTTTTCACCATCAGAACCCACTACATCAGCCTCATATTTCTCCAAATACTCTATTTTCTCCGCCACATAACTCGTCACTGCAGAGCCTTCCGACAATCGCGGTTCCTCCGCCACATAACTCGTCACTGTAGCGCCTTCCGACAATCGCGGTTCCTCCACCACATAACTCGTCGCTGTAGACACCCTGCTTTCTTCAAGACAAACATTCGCCATATCCTTAAACCCGTTACCCTTCTGTCTGTTCATTTTCGTTTCCCCCATCCGAATCAATCTGTTGAATGACACTACGAACATACTCCGATATCACATCCGCACCCGTCAAAAGACTGTACGAAGTACTTTTCTCTGCCCCATCGCAAATTTTAGGAATCAGATAAATAGTCAATTCATCGCTTTCTTCCGTTTTCTCCTCCGCCTTGAACAGCCAGCCAATAATCGGGATTGAGGAAAGAAGAGGAGTCCGTTTTCCGGCGGAATTCTCGTCATTCTGTACAAGACCGCTAAGAACGATAATCTCACCGGAACGACCGCGAACTTGCGTCGTCACAACTTTCTCCGAAGTCGGCGGAGGGTTCCCTGCCGATGAAGTATCCACTCCCTGCCGCGAGTAAGATGCCGTCACCGAAGTCGTTATCATACAGTCGCCTGAAATCCAGCCCGTTATATCCAGAACAAGACCAGAAACGATCTCCCGTGTAACACTGCTGTTGATGGCCCTACCAGTCTCCGCATCAAGATATGGGTCACGATATCGATAAGTGTTTGTATTACGGAAATTTATTGGCACTCCAGAAACCCCGTACAACGTAGTGTCCGCAAAGATTTTCGCCTTGTTCTCCAGAACTGCCGCCTGAAGTTTTGCGCTGAAGGTATAACCGAAAGCTGCCACAATATCGATGTTGAACTTAAATGAAGGAGCGATACCGACCTGCATTTTTGGTAAACTGTCCGGCGTAAGGCGCGACATTTCGAAACCAGAAGCCCAATCCGCCGAAACACTCTTCTGCGCCTGTACAATCAGAACGTCATAAGAGAGCATATCCGCAGGCTTATCGATATGTTTCATAAGAGTGCAAAGTCGCTCGTAATTCTTATCTGTTCCGGTATAAAAAAGCGTATTGCCGCTACCAGTTTTTTTGAACGATGAAGCGGAGAATCCCGGCGGCAAATTGTTCATAAAATCTTCTGTACGTATGTACTGCAAAGGAATAACAAAACTTTTCTCGCATACATCGCATAAAATAAGATATTCAGCAATCTCGTCATAACGTTCCGGTACGACGCAGCACATAAAACGCCCCGCGCTTATCTCTGAGAATTCTGTATCCGGAAAACGCAGATGCATCAGCCTGCATGCTTCACTGGCTGTGATATAATCCGCTGAAAACACATACCACTTTTTTTCTTCCTCACGGAATTTCTTTCCCGCATCAGGCATCGAAAAGAACACGTAAAGGCTTTCAACACAACGGAAACCTACATCAGCATGAGAACAGATAATCTCCAACGATTTAGCGAATGGCTGGCCTGAAAAAGACACTCGCTGCACAGAGGCTCCCGGCTTCACCAAGGAACAAAATTCTATGCCAGATAGTTCCGCCATCCTCTCCACAATCTCTGAAAAATCAGCATTCGAAAGCTCCGCGAAGTAAGCACCATCTTCGCATGAAATCTCAAGCTTTCCGTTTGTCTTTTGAAACGGTTCATACCGGTTTTCGCCCACATTTCTTTCAATAGAGACACAATTGTCCGCAAACGATACCGAATATCCGTCGAATTTGCGCATTATCACTGCTGCCGCGGAACAAACATCGACTCCGCTCAAATGTACAGATACAGGCATTCCAGGAACAGCATCATAAACAACAGGTACAGTGCTTTCTTTTGATAAACGTTCGAAAATCTTTTCAGGCATCATGTCGTACGCATCAATATCCATCAGTCCGTCGTCTCGGTGAACAATCTTCATGCGCGAAACAATCCAGCGGTTTTCTTCTTTTATTACACAAAGCCTGTTAGTCAGCAAAAACGAGTCGAACGCAGTCTCAAAATCACCGCCTGTAAAACGAAAGGTCGCATTTCCAGAAACACTATCATCGCAAATGATGGGAAAATTCCTCGCCAAAGAAACAGCGTAAACAATCTCTGATATTTCCTGCAAAGGGAAATCGAAACCGGTCTGAGCATGCGCCAGAACGACGGCAAGCATGAATATGACTTTAGATAATCTTTTTTGCGGAACATTCTTCATGCAAAGTTTATACGACAGCACGATGAAGAAATGACATTTTTTTCAGAGTTTTTTCAAAAAAATTAAAGATTTTTTTTGTATTTTGAACGTGGATTATTCTCCTAACCAATAGTAGCGTAATCGCAATCCTGAGACTCCACAAAAACATGGGATTACCCCATAAAAAAAGCGCGTCCCTTAAACCGTTTCCAGTTTTTTGGAACGCGCTTTTCAGCAGGTCCGTACTAGGCAAAGCACATAAATTATGATGACAGTGCCAAGTGCGCTCCTAATATACCTTTACTGATTGATCGTACCGTAATTTGTAAGCGCAGGCGTAAAAACAGAATTCGCAGACAAACTGGACGACAGATTTATTGTACCATCACCAGCGTTATAATTTTTCCCATGTCCCTCAGGATATCCATAGAAACGACCGCCAGTTACTGTGAGTGTACCCGAATTATACAATCCATATCCGCTATAACTGCTAGAACTTCCATTGTATGTTCCGCTGAAATTTCCGCCCGAAACTGTTGTTGAACCGGTTACATTACGTAATCCATAAGCATTATTAGTACTTGACTCAGCCTTAAAAGTACCACCTTTGATGTTTTCTATTGTACCATTATTATCGTTATGGATTGCAGTAATAGAATTACCAGAGGCTATAACAGTTCCTGAAACTATCTCTTTTATTGTACCTCCGTAGTTCTGTATACCATTTAATGACGCATTGATTGTTACACCTTCAATTTTTGTTACGGTATAATTCGTATCTACAAAAATACCTACAGGGCCAGTGAATACTCCACCAGTAATTTCCGCAGTTCCGTCACCATGTAAATTTATCGCTCTAGTTGCAGAATAAAACCTTCCACCGGTAATTTTAACATTAACCGGTCTTGGATTGTTATCAGTCTTTACAGCATCACTCTCATCCGAACGGATTTCTCCATCCTGAATTATAAGGTTTAAACCATTCCCAGTATTTATACCGTTTATACCATTCCCAATATATATAGGACAACCTTTTGCTTTTACAACACCACCCTTGATAGTTATATCTCCACCTTTGCCTTGAATAAGTTTTGTACTGGAACCAGTAGCTTCTAGCGTTCCGCTTTCAAGTGTTAGCTTTCCATTTGTTTGTACTATAATCACATTAGTATTTGAATCTGTTATTTTTCCAGTTTTGCCTGAACTTGAATCTTTTATGGTCAAATTTCCCCTGACGTAAAAACAGGCATCTTTTGTTAGAGTATAACCATTCAAGTCAAGGACTCTCGTCTTGCCTTCTGGAATTACAAACGAATCTGAAAGATAAGTGGTAATATCCGCTGTCAACTTTCCATTAGTTGCATCTGTTGTACCATTCAAAAACGATGCCAATCCATCAACCGTGCTGATATTCGCAACTGGATTCGGCGTTGGCGTTGGCGTTGGGGTTTGTGTTTTTGCAGGCTTTTCACCACATCCTGTCAATCCAACCAAGAGCAAAACAACTGCAATTAACGCAGAAATCTTAGAAACCTTTTTCATCAAAAACCTCCTTTATTTCTTGGAAGTCATCATCTCAAGACAAGACAACTCCCACTAATATAGCATAGTATAATGGACAATTCTAAAATTTTTCTGAAATTTTCAAAAAAGTATTACATCGATACGGGGCACAGCCTTCATAGTACGGTTTCGCAGGGGCTCAACCGAGACTTGCTCAAAACGCTGCGTCACTCGCGTTTTGCCGGCTTTCAGCCGTCGATCCCTACCCGTAACGCCCCAGCGCACTAGTTAAATGCAGTCGGCGATGCGCTTTATGTCGCCTTTGTTCGCGCGCCAAGGGATAATTGAAGGAACATCGTAATATGGAGACACGACAATTCCTGCGTCCAGGCAGCGTTTTGCAAAGTCTTCGTAGCTGTCGCGCGGGATTTTTGGAAAAAGCCAGCATGCGCGGCGGTCAAAAAGCGGTGAAAGCTGCTTGGAAAACTGCTTGAAGTCGTTTTCGCCGAATGTGCCGAGTGATGTTTTTAAGTCGCAGAAAGCGCGCGCGTATGCAGCGAGAAGCGGTGCAGGCACAACGTCAGACGGCGGGATTTCTCTGCTGGTTGCAGTGGCGGCGGTTTGTGCAACGGTTCGCGTTTGGGGCGCACTTGGTTGCGTCGGGGTTACTATCGCGGCCTGCCCGGACTGTGCGCTTGCTGCGAGTGTCGCAGCATCGCGGAATGCGTATATCGTGAGCGATGTTGCCCACGGATACGGCGGCACGAGTTTTATTACAGCCGGGCGGTCTGAGCCGGGATGAACTATCTTTATGTCAGGGTAGCGCGTCGGCTTCGGAGTCGATTCCGCGCAAATGTCGAGCCACGGTCGCCACAACACGGCATCGCGCACACAAGCCGCACCATCAGCGGAGCAGGTCGCGCCATCAGCGGAGCTGCCAGAAACTGCGCAAGTCTCGCCACCAACTGAGCCAGTCGCGCCCGAATCGTAATACCAGCGGATTTCCGTGTACTCGCTTGGCAGCAAGTGACGCACCGCCGTCGCAAGGCGGCTTTCGTACCCGCCGCAATAAGAGCCGTTCGCGCCGCGCTCAAGAGTGTCCTTAAAAACTGTGCGCGCTTTGCCGCCGTCCCAGC
>JAEEGL014207603.1_pt1 | contig 11984 bp, 13 predicted proteins | sample 9134231 | NCBI WGS metagenome assembly JAEEGL01 (sample SAMN16246548, study PRJNA631951) | gut metagenome | biome: gut microbiome; feature: rumen; material: fiber-attached | host: Bos | place: Iran: Karaj | collected 2018-10
AAAGCATTATCAGGAAATCCAATATTGGATACTGAAATTCCAATAAAGTTTAAAGGAACCGAAGAGCAAAAGGAGAAATTTTATAAATTAGTCAAAAGTCATATTACTCCTTCTAGTGAAATCGAATTTGATGAAATAAAAGTTTCATGGATATCAATGCCAGAATTAATCATTAATTTACGAAATGGCTTTTTTCATTATATGAATGGAAAAGATAATATATCAAATAATCAAATAATTGATTCTGATTTATTCTTTGAAAATATTAATGATCCATTTATGATATGGTTTTCAAACATTATGTCAGAAATTATATGTCAGATTTATATTGATTTAGGTTTATAAAACAACACATGGCACAACATGAAGTTTTAATTCAAACATTAGAACATCTTTGCGAATTTTCTATTTTTGGAATCTTAATTTAGGGACGAAAAGTTTATATAAATTTATGGGAAAAAAATTTCTAAAACGCTACATTGAAGAATGTCCTCTAACTGATTTTACAGACAACGGAAATGTAAATGAACGTTTGCTGCAGCTTGATGAGTATTTAGAAAAGTTTACCAGTTATCTTTATAATAATGAACCTAAATTAACTCAGCATTTTTGGGAAGAATATTTTGCATCGAGTCAGGTTTTAATTCTTCAAAGTTCTGCTTTTCTTAAACGGGCTTTTGTAATGAGTTTGATTGCAAAATAAAATCTGATTGTGGCGGAATGTTCTTTTCACATATGAAAGAATTTGAAGGAATCTTAGAGTTCAATTCGGCGGTATCGGGAAATTGTAAAATAGCCAATCTACATTCTCTGAAACAAAGCCTTGAATATATGCAGAAAAAGTAACATCGCTAATAAATCGAAAACTCTGCTTTGTTCCAGCCTAAGGAGACTATAGTAATAGTGCACTCAACAAGTCCATTTTCGCAGATTCTTCTCATACGAATTTTGTCACCTTTTTTAACATAGTATTCATATACTATGGGAACTGATGTTGTTCCACCTGTTTTGTTTGCAGTTAGGCGAATACACCATATATCTTTATCTACATTAAAAATTGCACTTACAGTAGTAGTTGAAGCTAGCATGGAAAAATCAATTGGTGAAAACCTGTCTGTTATGGAAATACCTGCAATATCTCCTGTAGTAAAGACTATGTTTTCTGAGAAAAGAAAAGACATAGTAAAAAACACTGCGAAAAACAGAATAAATCTTTTCATAAAATCGCCTAAGAGAGCAATTTGTCTTATGGTTTAACAGCAGATGATTGTTTATACAGCGAAAGCACTTTCTGAACCTGTTCGGGTGTAAAGCCGAAGAAATCTGCAAGTTCATTTTCTTTTATTCGGTTTTGCTCAAGCATTTTTAGAGCTGTTTCGTAATTGTTTTCTGTAACTTCTTCTTTTATTAATTCTTCTACGGCTCTGCACATTTGACTTTCCCCCTGTTCAATTTCTTTCAAAAGTCTTGCCTTGTTAGCAAGAACTCCTGTTTTCCATTTTATACTGAAACTTATTGCTTTAAAAAATTTCAATTAGTGTGCTAAACTGTGGTATGTTCCAAAATTCCGTTTCAAACAACAAAATTTCATACACCGTTGCCTGTGTTAGTAATTTTGCAAATCTTTTTAATCTCTCCAAAAAAGATGCTTTCTCCTACCTGTACAATAACAAGGCTATTGCGTTTCTGAAAGAACATTACGATATTGAGCATACCCTTTCTCTTGATGATGCAGTTGAAGATATGGCGGAAATTTGCAGGCAGAACGGGTGAACGCTATGATTCTATATCACGGAAGCAATGTTGAAATAGAAGAAATAAATTTACAAATCTGCAAGCCATTCCGTGATTTTGGCAAAGGATTTTTCTACAATCCCGACTGAAGAATGGGCTTTGTTTGTGATGAATAATCGCGACAGATATTTTTCTGACTTAAAAAATCCGCTTTGCAATCAGGATAATAAATACGACATTGTCCACGGACCTGTTGCGAATGATGCTATGGCTGTTTTGTTTCAACAGTATGAACAAGAATTTATAGACCTTGAAATGCTCAAAAAAAGAATGACTTACAAGGAACTTTCAATGCAGTATTCTTTACATACCGAAAAATCAATCGCTTTATTGAAAAAGACGGAGACGATTTATGGATAATGTGGATAAAGTTGACTGGCTCATTGATTCGCTCACGAAAGAAATTGCGGCTTTTATCGTTGAAGACGAAAAAATTGAATACGATGAAGCTTTGCGAAAATTATATAGTTCAGAAATTTTTGAAAAATTGCAGGATAAAGAGACAGGACTGTACCGAGAGGGTGCAGCGTATGTGTATCAATATTATCTTCAAGAAAACTCGCGTTAAGGATTGTAGGGGCGGCGTAGCCGTTGCGGAACGAAGTGTAGCAATGTAGTGCGGAAGCACGGAACCCGCGAGAATGGCTTGCCATTCTCGTTACGAGTTTGCCATCGGCAAACTCGCGAAAGCCTGACCCGAACGAAGTGAGGGGAACGCCCATATAAAGCAAAAGAATTGGACACGAGTTTTGACTTTAGGCAAAACGAAGTAACGCCTGAAACAAAGATGAAGAAGGATCTGTAGAGACATCATAAAATTTGTATGACAAGCTGAATTTCCGTGAAGATGAAATTACATCAGATCAAACGCAGATGAAATCTATTAGGAAAAAATACCTGACAGTAACACTACCGTGCTGAAAATTTCTGGTGTATAATTTTCACATGAGCAAATTTGAAATTAAAAATACTTTTTTGTTGGACGGAAAACCGTTTCAGATTATTTCGGGTGCAATCCATTATTTCAGAGTCGTTCCTGAATATTGGCAGGACAGACTGGAAAAACTTAAGAACATGGGCTGCAACACAGTTGAAACATATATTCCTTGGAATATAACGGAGCCGAAAAAGGGAGAATTCTGCTTTGACGGCATTTGCGACTTCGAGAAATTTTTTGACATTGCGCAAAAACTCGGTCTCTATGTGATTGTGCGTCCTTCGCCGTATATTTGCGCCGAATGGGAGCTTGGAGGTCTTCCTTCATGGCTTTTTACAATCCCAGGTTTCGCTCCTAGGTGCAATAACGCTCCATACTATCAAAACGTGCGCGACTATTACAAAGTCATGCTTCCTCGACTTGCAAAACACCAAATTGATAATGGCGGAAACATCATTCTGATGCAGATTGAGAATGAATACGGCTATTATGGAAAAGACATGGAATATCTGAAATTTCTTTCTGACCTAATGCGGGAGAACGGAATAACAGTTCCTTTCGTGACGAGTGACGGTCCGAAGAAAAATATTTTCACGAACGGACAGCTGAAGGGAGTTCTGCCGACTGGAAATTTTGGGTCGCACGCGCTTCTTCATTTTGCAAAGATGAAGCGAATGATGAAGAAAGCAGGAATCAGAGGTCCCCTCATGTGCATGGAATTCTGGATTGGCTGGTTTGACGCATGGGGAAACAAAGAGCACAAAAAATCAAAACTCAAGCGCAACATCAAAGACCTGAAGTACATGCTCAAAAAAGGCAACGTGAATTTCTACATGTTCCACGGCGGAACGAATTTCGGCTTTATGAATGGCTCGAACTATTACACAAAGATTGAGCCAGACACTACAAGCTACGATTACGATGCGCCACTTTCTGAAGACGGAAGAATTACGGAAAAATATCTTGCATTTAGGGACATCATCAAAAAATACAGGGAATTTAAAGAAATTCCTCTCACAATGAAAATCGAGCGAAAGTCATACGGAGTCGTAAAGGCAAAAGAAAGAGTAAAGCTGTTCAATATCCTCGACACTTTATCAGAACGAAAAACTCTTGAAGGCGAGAAACTTTTGGGAATGGAAGAAACTGGTCAAGATTACGGCTACATTCTTTACAAGACATCGATAGAAAAAAAATCGAATACGCTTAGAATCGAAGAAGGAAATGACCGCATCATCGAATACAAGAACAGCGTTGCACAATCAACTCTTTTTGATTCTGAAACGTCGAAAACGGTTGAACTTCAGCTGTCATCTGGCGACGAGCTTTCGCTGCTTGTAGAAAATCTCGGCCGCATCAATTTTTCAGAAAAGATTTCGTTCCAAAAGAAAGGCATTTGCGGCAGGGTTCTTGCCGACGAGACACCGCTAAAAAAATGGGCATGCTACAATTTGAATCTCGACAAAAATCAGATTTCAAAAATCGATTGGAGCAAAGCAGAAAAAGACTGCGGCAGTGAAAAAATGACATCGCCGACTTTTACAAGATTCACTCTCAACGTTGAAAAACCATGCGACACATTCCTCGATTTTTCCGGCTGGGGAAAAGGCTGCATCTTTTTGAACGGCTTTAATCTCGGGCGTTTTTGGGAAATCGGGCCGCAGAAAAGGCTCTATGTCCCGTCTCCGCTCCTAAAAACTGGCGAAAATGAAATAATAATTTTCGAAACAGAAGGAAAAGTTTTTGATAGAATAGAATTTTTTGACGAACCAAAATTGGAATAGAAAAAAAATGGCACCTGAAAAAGCAAACTGACTTTTTCAGGTGCCATAGTGTTTTTTTATCTTGATGCTTCTTCTGCGGCTTCAAGTGTGTTGTAAATCAGCATGGCGATTGTCATTGGTCCGACTCCGCCTGGAACTGGTGTTATAAAGCTTGCCTTTTCTTTAATCTGGTCAAAATCAGTGTCACCAATCAGTCGGAAGCCGCTTTTTTTGCTTGAATCCGGGATTCGGTTTACTCCAACGTCAATTACGACGGCTCCGTCTTTTACCATGTCTGCCGTTACTGTGTGAGGATGACCGCTTGCCGCAACGATGATGTCTGCCTGTCGGACAATCTCAGCCATATTTTTTGTACCTGTGTGGCACATTGTAACCGTGCAGTTTGTTTCGCGGCGTGCGAGCAGGATTGTAACAGGTTTTCCGACGATGTTGCTTCGTCCGATGACTACGGCATGTTTTCCAGAAGTTTCGATTCCCATTCGCTCAAGAAGCACGATGATTCCGTGTGGAGTGCATGGTAGGAATGCTTTTTTTCCGATTACAAGGTTTCCGACGTTTATAGGATGAAATCCGTCAACGTCTTTTTTTGGAGAAATGGCCATAATCACTTTGTCTTCATCGATGTGTTTTGGAAGCGGAAGCTGAACCAAAATTCCGTGGACGGAATCATCTTTGTTGAGTTTGTCTATGAGTGCGAGCAATTCTTCTTCAGTCGTGTTTTCCGGAAGTTCTACGGACTTGTCCAGCATGCCGGCTTCTGCAAGGGCTTTTCTCTTTCCCGTAACGTAAGAAACGGATGCAGGATTTTCGCCGACAAGGATAACCGCCAGACAAGGAGTGATTCCTTTTTCTTTTAATTCTGCAACTTTTTCTGCGACCCCGGCACGAACCTCAAGGGCAATCTGTTTTCCATCAATAATCTGTGCACTCATTTTAAGAACCTCTTTGTAACCTGTTTTGTGATACGTTTTTATTTATAATGATTGAAAATATACTTTATTTTCCGTAAAATTACTATCTATAAAAAACATTTAGAGGACTTATGAAACGCATTGCAGCGCTGTTCTGTGCTTGTTTATTTTTATCATCTTTCACTTTTGCACAGACAACACCATCTACAGATTCCGACATCGATCAGGAAAAACCAGAAGACAAAAAAACACCGGTAACTAAGGCTCAAAGACTGAATGAACCTGGGGATCAATTCATAAAACTCGGCCTTATGATGACGATGCCGCTTAATTTCGGCGGAACTTTTCCACTCTACAGGGACGGAAAAATGGCAACTGGTGGAGCTGGCGAAATCGGATATCATCGTTTTATAACAAGCTGGTTTGCATTTGGAGCTGACGTCTCTTTCGGTTACAATCCGACAATCGGCGAAAATGTCTTTACTTATATTCCTTTAATCATTAACGTTACTGTCCAGCCTACAATCAAAAGGTTTGAATTTCCTATAACAATCGGAGCCGGTGCCGCAGTCGAAAACTATTTGAACAAGACTTATTTTCCGGGCTTTGTCTTAAAACCACAAGTCGGAGTATTTTACAGGGCTACGCCGACCTGGTCTTTTGGAATTGAAGGTGAATATCTGTATATGCCTCAGTGGTATAGCAATTCTTCTAATAATGATTACGGTTGTTTTGCTTCAATTGCAGTTTCAGCGCGCTATCACTTCTAGGGTAACAAAATGAAAAAATCAATCTTCTTAAAAACAGCAGTTTTAGTTTCTTTCTTTGCAAGTCTTTTTTTTACGTCCTGCGATGACGTAATCTTTTCTGAAATCCGCGATGAAGTTTCCCTTGCGGAAGCAAAGGTTGCCGGAGACATTAAGTCAATAATCCGCTATCAGAATTATCTGTTTGTTACAAACGGCCACGTTTATGCAAAGGATCCTTCATATAACTTCCATACAAGCTGGGTAAAGATGAATTCTCCTGAAGGAACTCCTTATAACCTTGCGGCAGATTCAAATTACCTTTACGCAGTCTCAATTCTTTATGTTGACAACGGGTCAGGCTACAATATTCCGGCTTACAGATATCTTTCTTATTATAAAGACGGAAACTGGACTACAATCAGAACCGATGCCTATTCCTCACTGACAGAATATGTCCTGTTCTGCACAAACACGCCTCAGGAAGCTCATCGCCACGCATATGTCAGGATTGGATCTTCCGTATATGAGTTGAATGGCTCAACTTTGACAGACGTAACTTCGGCAGCAGGCACTTCTGCAAATTCCTGCACCGTTTTGGGCGACAGTCAGGTTGTTTTCTCAAATGCAAACTGCATGATTTCAAACGAGACTTCTTCTGCAAATGCTACAAAAGTCTTTTATCCGACAGCTTCCCTTATAGCTGTATCTTCAGACGGCACAAATTACACATACGTTGGTGTCGGTACGGAGACGATTCTTTCTCTTGCATATACTTCTGACTACATGATGATTGGAACCGAAGAAGGAATCGCTCATTCGCCTATAACAAATGGTGAGCCTTACTATGGAACGGTAGATTATCTTACAAATGCTGATTCAGCCCTTTCATCGTATTATCAGGTCTGGGCGCTTTTGGCAGTGGATCCTTCAAAGTCAGAATATGAGACCGTTGCATTTGCCTCAACAGATTTTGACGGTTCTTCATCAAGCTCATCTGCGTCATCGACAAATGTCGGCTTGTGGGCTTATTATCCGTCAAAGTATCAGTGGAACAGGGAATAGCGCAGCACACTGTAGGATAGTGCGCCCGGCACGACAATAAAACTGCTTGTTGCCCAGCTGTTTTTTTATGATATACTAGCCTTATGTCCGATTTATTTGATGTATCACAAGGAAAAAAACAGCCATTGGCAGCCAGAATGCGCCCGCGAAATCTTGACGAATATATCGGACAGGATCACATCGTTGGAAAAGGTCGTCTTTTGCGCCGTGCAATCGCTGCAGATCAGCTTACTTCCGTAATCTTTTACGGGCCGCCGGGAACTGGAAAGACAACTCTCGCCCGCGTAATCGCAAATCACACAAAATCAAATTTCCTTACTTTAAATGCCGTTCTTACCGGTGTTGCTGACATCCGCACTGCGATAAAGAATGCTGATGATTTTTACAAGCTGTACAACAGAAGGACAATTCTTTTTGTAGACGAAGTTCACCGCTGGAACAAAGCCCAGCAGGACGCTCTTTTGCCCTGGGTTGAAAACGGTACGATTATTCTGATCGGAGCAACCACGGAAAATCCGTTTTTTGAGGTGAACAAGGCTCTTGTAAGCCGAAGCCGCGTTTTTCAATTAAAACCACTCACAAAAGAAGATTTGACAAAAGCTGCAAAAATGGCACTTTCTGACACTGAGCGCGGTTACGGTCATTGGAAGGTGACTTTTGAAGACGGTGCACTTGAGCATCTGGTTGACACCGCAAACGGCGATGCCCGCTCGCTTTTAAATGCCTTAGAGCTTGCCGTAGAGACTACGCCTGAAAAATGGAATCCTGACGCAAGAATTCCAGAGCCTGCATACGGAAGCACGATTTATATTTCAAAAGAGACTGCCGAAGAGTCAATCCAAAAAAAAGTAGTCCTGTACGACCGTGACGGCGACTATCACTACGACATAATCTCAGCCTTTATAAAATCTCTGCGCGGTCGTGATCCAGATGCCGCAATGTACTGGCTTGCCCGCATGATTCGGGCTGGTGAGGATCCTCATTTTATTTTCCGCCGAATGCTCATTTCTGCCTGTGAGGACACGGGTCTTGCAGATCCTTATGCCATTTCTGTCGTGACGAGTTGCGCCGATGCGTTTGACAGGGTAGGGCTTCCTGAGGGACGCTATCACCTTGCACACGCAGCGCTTTATCTTGCCACTGCACCTAAATCCAATTCAAGCATGGCTTTTTTTGATGCGCTTTCGTCGGTAGAAAAAGAAGATGCCGAAGTTCCGAATCATCTCAGGGATTCAAGCCGTGATGCGGAAGGTTTTGGTCACGGAGATGGATATCTTTATCCTCATGCATACAGAGATCACTGGGTTGCCCAGCAGTATCTGCCGGACGCATTGGTTGGCCGCGTTTTTTACACACCGACAAATCAGGGATACGAGGCAAAAATCCGTGAGGAAGTTCTTTCACGCCGAGAAATTCAGATTTCATCAATCCTTGAGAACATCCCGCCAGAAAAGCCTGACACACCGGCAAAGTGCGGAATGCATCCGCTCCCTCATTGTGCGCTAGATTTTAACAATCCGATTGGTGAATGGTGGATCAATAAGAATTTCAATCAGAACACAACCGTAAAATCAGAAAACCTTACGTTCACTCCAAAGGACGACAGAAAAGAGTCCACTTTGGACAAGGCTGAAAAATCATGGAGGAACAGGCTCGACTCGAACCGTGCAGAAATCCTGACTGAAATCCGTGACGCAATGATTCGCCTTGGTGATTTAAGCCGTCACACACGCTCATTAATCTGGAATGCGGATGACGGACTTTTAATCTGGGAAGCAATCAGGAAAACTCCGGAAGGACTTACCTGCGGATTGTGTCGCAGTCAAAAGAGCAGGGAAATCTTAGAGCAATACGGACGCACCCTTGAGGATTTGGACAAGCCGATTTTTGAAATCAGGCCTGAAACGTCAGAAAATTTTTTGAATCAGGAGCAGTTCGCCGAGATTTTCAGCAATTTTGCAAAGAAAGAAATCGTGTTTGACAGGATTTTCTTCCGCGACCCGTTCATTACACAAGATTCCGCGGACGTCCTCGCTTACGTGATGAATGAGCAATATAATGGAAGCGAAAATCCATTTTCAAAAGAATTGAAACTCATAATTTCCCAGCGGATTCCTGGAAAAGGACAGAGAATTTCTGAGCTTATAAAAAAGCAGATTCTTTCAAACACTTCCTCAGAAATTTATGACCCGATTATTGAGAAAATGCAAAAGGCTGAAGAAGAATTCTTTAATGACAAGGAAAATCCTCTCTTCAACTGGAACGGACAAAGCATAGCAGATGCCTTTGCAAAATATGGTTTTTCAGTAAAATCAGCTGCAAAAACTCTTGAGGAAAAGCGCAACATAACGCCAGGAGAAATTGAAAGATGGTTCAATCCCGAATCCTCTGCTTACGGCGCTGCAATTCAAGGCGAAATCGGAACTGAAAGCCTCGCAAAAATAAAGAATCTTCTGCTCGCCTGCGCCGGAAAAATGCTGTTCAACTGGAAAATTGAAGTAGAATTCATCACAGTTTCCGTGACAGGTGAGAGCTGACAGATCATTAACTTGAGTAAAAAGGCGCAAAAACATGAGGAAAAAGTATTTTATTATTTTAAGTTTGTGTTTTATTACAATTCTTGCATCATGTAAGTTAACAAAAAATTCTACAGAGCGCGTAAATAATGAAGAACAAATTTCTACCATCATTCATATTAAAGAGAAGCCTTCTGCCATCATTCACATTGCAGACGATTCTTCTGACTCAGATTATAAGCTTTCAAAAGTGAATAAAATCACCATCCAAAAATTAAAAACAGAAAATGATGCTATAAAAGTTCCAGCTGGAAAAAAAATAACACTTCACTTTGAAAAAAGCAGTACGACCTCAAATACCAATACTCAAGGCGAGACTTTTACTCATAATAAAACCGCCGATACATATTCATGGTCAGCAGAGTCTTCCAAAACTACAGTAAGTGTTACAACTACAACTCAAGAAATCATTTTTGATTGCCCTGAATTAAAGGAAAACCAGGAATATACAGTTTTTGTTTTTGCAAAAGGGTTTGAATTAAAGGAAAACAACAGCTTTACTTTAATAACTGAAGGAAAATTTTAGCAACTGGAAAAGAAGAATGCTTGGGAAAGTGAGTAAAGCTTGCCTTCTTAAATACAATGAAAAAACGTGCCGTTTCAGTCTTTTTTCATTATATTCTATGCATGACGATTACAATAAAAGCAGCAAATCCTACAAGCATTGCCATCGATTTTAACGGAAAATTTTCCCAAGGAATGTTGAATGCAGTCCGTTCTGTTCCGAACAGAATTTATGTTCCCGAACAGAAAATCTGGCTTATCCCCGGCAATCAAAAATCTGTAGATACTCTTCTTGAAAATCTTTATGCAACGGGTGAATTTTCCATCAGCACTGACGAGGCTGAAAAACTTGCTGAAACACAAAATCAGCCAGAGATGGAAAATAAATTTCTACAAAAATCACTACTTTCTTCTATTAATAATGATTCTAGAGAACTTCAAAAACTCAAAGAAATCCTGACAGCCCGACATTACAGCCCTCGCACTATGGAAAATTATATTTTCTGGGTAAAAAAGTTTTTGTTCGTTCACAAAAATTCAAAATTAAGCGATCATAGCCAAATCAACGGCTTTCTTACAAACCTTGCAGTAAACGAACATGTAAGTGCATCAACCCAAAATCAGGCACTGGCAGCACTTCTGTTTTTCTTCCGGTTTGTCCGCGGTGAAAATCCCGAAAATTTTAAGAACCTCATCCATGCAAAAAACAAAAAACGGGCGCCTGTGGTTTTGACGAGAAAAGAAATCTCTTCGGTAATCGCACATATTGAAGAAAGCAGAAAACTTCCGGCAGAACTCCTCTATGGGACAGGAATAAGACTGAACGAACTCCTGTGCCTCAGGATTCTGGATATTGATTTTGAAAGGGCTGAAATTACAATCAGATATGGAAAAGGCGGAAAAGACCGGCGGGTTATGCTTCCAAAAAGCCTTATTCCGAAACTGAAAAAACATATTGCAGAAGTAAAAAAGATTCACGAAAAAGACCTCGCCGATGGATGGGGAAAAGTCCTGCTGCCGCCGAATGTTGAAAAACGCTCACCGAATTCGGCAGAAGAATTTCGCTGGCAATGGCTTTTCCCTCAAAAGAACCGATGGAAAAACGAAAAAACAGGAGAAGAAGGCCGCCATCACATAGACGAAAGCATTTTGCAAAAAGCCGTAAAGAAAGCCGTCCGGGATGCGGGAATCATAAAAAATGCCAGCTGCCACACATTCCGTCATTCTTTTGCCACGCACCTTCTTGAAAACGGCTATGACATTCGCACAGTACAGGAGCTTTTGGGGCACAGCGATATCCGCACAACGATGATTTACACGCATGTGCTTAATCTGGGTGCAAAAGAAGTGAAAAGTCCCCTTGATGAAATTTTAGCCGTCGATGAAGGTGAGCGTTAAATGGTTTCCGTTTAAATTCTGGAGCATCGGGCGATGTTGTGGTAAACTAAGGAGATACGATTAATTTTTGCTGCACATTAAATGGCGAATTTTGTGTGCAGCGGATTTAAACGGATACGGCGAAATTATGTTAGTTTGACAGGCTCATTGGCCTGCTTATTGTTAATAAGTAAAGTCTTCCGACATATTCTCGTAAAAAATAAAATCGTTGGAGGATTTTATGAAAAAATCGTTTGCAATTATTGTTGCATTATTTATCACCTTTTATG
>JAEEGL014459842.1_pt1 | contig 11984 bp, 14 predicted proteins | sample 9134231 | NCBI WGS metagenome assembly JAEEGL01 (sample SAMN16246548, study PRJNA631951) | gut metagenome | biome: gut microbiome; feature: rumen; material: fiber-attached | host: Bos | place: Iran: Karaj | collected 2018-10
ACTGATTTTTTACAGCCTCGAAGAGGCTGAATCTCAATAACGTTGCAAAGTCGAGCGCAGAGCCGAACTCGTTCGAGCTATGCCGAGATGTAGTTAAGAATGTCCAGTGGACACTCGTGTCTCGAAGAAACCCCATACAAGAAACCTGGGGTCGCGACCAAAGGGAGCAACCCCCTTTTTCGGATAGGTTTCGCAGTGTGGGGTCTGAGATAAACCTACTACTCAGCGTCCCGAAGGGACGCGACATTGAGACAGTTTGGCAAAATTCAGTCATTTATTATATTAGAGCGATTCTTAATTCTGATTGAGATGGACATCGAGTTGGGGGAAGGGGATTGAGATGTGATTGGCATAGAGTGCCTTGTAGATATTCTCGCGGATGCGGAGCCAGACGGTCCAGTAATCCTCGACATTCACCCACATCCACATGGAGAAGTCGACCGAGCTGTTGCCTAGTTCGCTGACGGCAACTACGGGGGGCTTGGGCTCGTGGAGGACCAGGGGCTCGTCGTTGATGACCTGCATGAGGACCTCTTTGGCGTGGTCGAGGTCGGTGCCATAGGCGACGGAGGCGACAATGTCGAGGCGGATGATGGGCTCGCGGGTGTGGTTGATAAGCGATTTGTTGGAGAGTTCGCTGTTGGGCACTATGATGGTGCGGCCGTTGAAAGGCTGGATGGTGGTGTTGAATATCTTGATTTCACGCACATAGCCTTTGTAAGATGCACATTCGATATAGTCTCCGACCTTGAAAGGCTTCATCAGCAGTATGATAACACCGCCGGCAAAGTTCTGCAGGGTGCCTTGCAATGCCATACCGATGGCGAGACCCATGGCACCGAGGAGGGCGATGAAGGAGGTGGCCTTAATGCCGATGACATCCATCGCCATGATGATAATCATGGCCTTGAGCAGCACGTCGACCAGCGAGCCGAGGAAGGTTTTGAGCGAAGGCTCGGCATTGCGTTTCTCGAGAGTGCGGACGATAAACTTTTTGAGCATCTTAGCCAGTTTCATGCCTACCCAGAGGATGAGGATGGCGATGAGAAGCTTGGGAATGAAGCTGACGGTGAGTTCGGTGAGGGCATGTAGGCCGTCCTGCACAATGGTGTTGCGTCCGGTGACCACGTCTTTGAGGTCGGTGAGGTTCATGCTTTTGAGGCTGTCGGCCACGGTGCGTGTGATGCTGTCCTGCGCCAGAATGGTCTGGCCGAATTCGTCTTTAAGGATGGGGGGAGCTGCGTTTTGTGCTCCAGCTGCAGCCATAAGGGCAGGGGTGTTGTCGTCGAGTAGAATCATTTTCTAAATGTTATAGGCTGATAACGTTAGAGGGTAGAAAAAATTGTATTGTTGAAGAAAAAAAACGTATCTTTGCAGGTTGAAAAGAAAGTAAAGAATATGGTTATAGATTTCAGTAACATAGAGTTGTCGCTAATGCCCCAATTTAAGGGCGGCGAGGGGGTGACGAAGAACAGGATGTTCAATGACGGCATGAACAAGATAATGCAGGGCTGTTTGGAGCCTGGCTGCACGATAGGCTATCACTGCCATGAGACCTCGAGCGAGATGATTTATATTCTGAGTGGGAAGGCAAAGGTGCTGTATGACGACGGCGAGGAGCGGCTGGTGCCCGGGCAGTGCCACTATTGCCCCAAGGGACATAGCCACAGCCTGATAAATGCTAGCGAGACGGAGGATTTGACCTATTTTGCCGTAGTGCCTGAGCAATGAATGTTCAAAAGGTTCGCTTCGCTTAAAAGTTTAAAAGTTGGAAAGGTGCTCTTACTGTTAAAACCCTAAAAACCTTGATGATTACTATTGAACCTATACGCAATTGCCCCGACCTGATGGACGCGATACAGCACATCGGGCTTGTGCCGCTGTTGGACAGCGGCATCAGAGGCTTTTCAGCTGACGAGCTGGTAGCACCCGAATGTTGCTATGTGGTGACAGACGAGGGATGGGAGTGGCCGCTGTGGCAATGGAAAGGACCTATCGTGACGGAAGGGCATTTTGCCTATGGCAAGTTCTTCAACGGCAAGGCGGGCTTTGTCACGATGGATTGGTGGCCAGACCTTTGCAACTACCGCCGAGCCAAGTATCCTAAGCCTGAGGAAGAGAGCATAGAGGGGGTGATATTGGAAGTGCTGCGTGTAAACGGCAGCATGATAACACGCGACTTGCGCAATGCCTGTGGCTTCACGGGCGCGAAGATGCGGAGCCGTTTCGACAGCTATGTGACGCGGCTGCAGATGGCGTGCCGAGTGGTGACAGAGGATTTTGTGTATCCGCGCGACAAACATGGCAGACAATACGGCTGGGGCTGGGCATTGCTGAACACGCCCGAGCATCTGTTTGGCATAGAGGCATGCCAATGCGACCGCACACCGGAGGAGTCGTTTGCAAGAATCATGGACCATCTACGTAGCCTTTTGCCCAATGCCAGCGAGAAGCAGCTGACGAAGATGGTGGGGTAAGTTGAAAATTGAAAGGTGAAAATTGAAAAATCGCGGTGGCGGTATTTTCAAGATGCTTATCCCCACAAGGTTTCAATTTTTAACTTTCAATGTATTCAAGCCTGCGGGGGTCATCAGGCCACGGCGTTGGAGGTCGTGGACGCGGGCGATGTTGCGTTCGGTCCAATGGCTGTTGGGGCGACGGGGTGAGATGCGTTGCGCAAGCCGTCCGTCGGGCAGACGCTTGAGGGTGGAGTCAGTCCGGCCGAAACAGAGACACTCCTCTACAACAACGAGGTAAGGCAGTGCGTTGGGCATAGGTTTTTTGCCCCGATAGGTGGCCACCCAGCAGTGATGCGCTGTAGAGTGGTTCTCCTCCAGCCATTGCCGAAGCTGCTCCCGGTCACAGTATTCCAAAAGAATGTCAATCTCCATTATCGGCGGGATTTAATGTCAAAACATGCTGCAAAGATACAACTTCTTGCCGATACGAGTGAGATTTTTTACTTATTTGAGAAAAAAGTCGTATCTTTGCAATTGGTTTTGAGCGCGGACTTCATAAATGTTATTCATTTGACAATGAAAAAACTATTTTTATTAGGTATGATGTGTCTGATGGCACTATCGATACAGGCACAAAAAAGTTGTGTCGTGCTGGACTTTCAAATAGGAACAAACGTCACAGATCGCGGAGGTTCTGTTTCATCTTCGAGTGTTGACGACAGTACTGGCTATACCGACTTGGGGTTGCCGAGCGGGACAAAATGGAAAAACTTTAATGCCACGGGATTCTACACCTATGACGAGGCAGTTTCGCAATTTGGCAACCGCCTACCGACAAAGGAGCAATGGGAAGAACTAAAAGCCGAGTGCCAGTGGTCGTGGAACGGAAATGGTTACAATGTCACGGGTCCCAACGGCAATTCCATCGTGTTGCCTGCCTCGGGCTACCGATATTGCGACGGAAGTGTCGACAGCGTGGGGTCCGACGGCGGCTATTGGTCGTCTACGCCCGAAGGCTCCGACAGCGCGGGGATCCTCTACTTCAATTCCGGTGGAGTGCGCGTGGACGGCAGCCACCGTTGCAACGGTCTGTCAGTCCGGCTTGTCCAAGATTAATGATTGCGCGCAAAAGAGCCCAATTACAGAACATCAAGGGCCATATTCTATTGCTGAATCATTTGCTTGGGTTTTAATTGCTAATTAAAAGAAGTTTTAATTAGCAATTAAAACTTTTGTCGGTTTGGATTATTATTAGTATCTTTGCAAAAAAATGTAGAATATGATAAAACGGCAGGATATAGCGCAAACGATTATAAATCAGAGGGAAAATGTATTATCAAATACTGATACTTATCCACGGCAATTGCTTGGGAATATTGATTTGCATCATCCGCAATATGCTGATATCATAACTGGCATACGACGTTGCGGAAAGAGTACGTTGGTGGAACAATTGATGCAGCAGTATGCGGAGGACTCGTTTTATTTGAATTTCGACACCCCTGCTTTGTTTGGTTTTACGATAGAGGATTTTAGGACACTTGACGACGAGATAAAGCAGTCGGGTGCACACTATCTTTTTTTTGACGAGATACAGGTGGTGACAGGTTGGGAGTCGTACGTAAGGAGCAGGATAGACGCTCACAATAAGATTGTGGTGACAGGTTCTAATGCTTCGATGTTGAGTCGCGAGTTGGGAACAAGAATGACAGGCAGGCATATCAGCCATAGGTTGATGCCATTTTCATATTCCGAATTTATTGGATATAAGGAGTTGCAGGCTGGTGAAGAGAGTTTGAACCAGTATATGCAGCTGGGCGGATTCCCAGCCTATTTGCAGACCGAAAGAAAAGAATTGCTTTCGGATTTGGCAGTGGATGTGCTATATAGAGATATCCTTGTCCGCTATGGCCTAAGAGATGAGCAGTCATTGAAGAATCTGATGACGTTCCTGATGGGGAATGTAGGCAATCTGATTACCGGCAACAAACTGACTCAGACTATCCGCGTTAAGTCGGCCAAGACGGTGTTGGATTATATGGCGTATATGGAGAATGCGTATCTGCTTTTTTCGGTACCAAGGTTCTCTTTCTCCTATCGTTCGCAGTTGGTGAATCCGAAGAAGGTGTATTGCGTGGATTTGGGACTACAGTCAATTCTTTCCCCGTCCTTTTCTGAGGACAGAGGTCATCGGTTGGAGAATCTGGTTTTTGTTGAATTATACCGCCAAGGACGTGAGATTTATTACTACAACAATAATGGGCATGAATGTGATTTTGTAGTGTGTGATAATCAGAAGCCGGTACTATTGATTCAGGTATGTGAAGAGGTGGTGACGGACAATCAAGACCGTGAGTATGGTGGACTTGTTGCTGCTATGAAGGAATTGCAAGTGGACAAGGGGGTAATTCTTACAATGAATCAGAGTGATATGGCCTGTGTTGACGGGTATTCAATAGAGACAGTACCCGTTTGGAAGTGGATAACAGAATCATTATAAGTTGAAAATTGAAAATTGAAATTATTGCTTGAATGTGTAGATGCTTGAGTGAAAATACTCAAACAATCGAGCAATCAAACAATCGAGCAATCAAAATAGGTGGGTTCTATTAATGCGTTCTCCATGTCGCGTCTCTACGAGACGCAGTTTGGATACATCTCGACTATCACCGCACTGCGCAATGTACGATGTTGCTCCCATTCGGTCGCGACACCGTACATTGCTTGTACGGTGTTATTAATGGTCACACCTCTCCGAGGTGATTTATAGAAGAACCCAATAGTGTTTATGGGTGCGAGTGCTATTGCAGCGGCAGGGCGACGGCAGGCCAGCCGGGGTCTTGAAGGTGGGTGACGGTGAGATTATGCTCCTGCACGTATTGAGCCACCATGGCGAGACGGACGGAGTCGCGTACCTCTTGGTTGCTGTTGATGGCGTGGAAGTCCTCGTAGGAGTCGCCGAAGATGCGTTTGGCAGAGGGGAGGTTGCGAGAGCCGTCTTCCACTTGGTCGAAGGAAACTATCTTGAAGACATCGCCGTCTTTTTTAAGAAGGAACATTCCGGGATGGCTGCCACCAGAGACACATTGGAGTGTGTCGCCCACGATGTTGTAGTTGAAAACCCACCAATCGCCCCATACTTTGATGTCGGTAGCGGTGATAACCTCGGTGGAGTCGGAGGGTTCGCCGGGTTCTTCGATATTGATGACGCTGTAGGAAGGGATGCATACTTCGCCAGGGGTGTAGTTCTTGCCGAGGGAGTCGACTAGATAGCTCTCGATGGCGACAAGGTAGGGATTCTGCGGCACTTCGATGGTGACAGCATTTTCGAGAGTTTCCGCTATTTTCTGTTTACAGCTGGTCATTCCTGCACTGAGAAGGATGACGGCTGTGAGGGTAATGTATATCTTTGTGTTTTTCATTATGTTTTTTGTGTTTAGTGAATCGGACAAGGCTGGTAGCTTTCGTTGCTGCCTGGGATTGGTTTCAGGTTGTTGGAGATAGCGAAAGGCTGAAGGTAGTGGTTACCATCTGGGGTGACGAAGGAGATGTTGTCGTGGTCGGTGTCGTCCTTGTCAACGTACATCATGACGGTTTGGTTGCTGAAGGGTTGTTTCACACCATTGATTTCCACATCACCGAAGGGGTACCAGCCATAAACTTTGTAGCGTTTCTGTTTTTCCTCGTCGGAGTAGACGAGGAAATTGACCCAGTAGCAGAAGGCTATGTAGTCGGTTTCAGGTGTGAATGTCAAGAGGAACCCGTTGCCGTCGGGTTCAATGGAGGAGATTTCCTGCTCGCTGATGTCGGAGAAGTGTTCGTAGGCTTCCTTCAAGGTCTCTTTGTCTATGTCGTAGATTCGGATGATGCGCTCAGCGGGTGACATGGTCAGCTCTTTAAGGGTTCCAGAACTGTTGGTTTTTCCCCGACGTGCAAAATATAAACACACCGCAGCAATTGCTGCCAGGATTAATAGGTAACCAGTATTCATAAGAAAACGTTTTAAGCAGATACGAAAAACGGGTTGTCACAGAGGCTGTGGCAACCCGTTTGGTGTCTACTGTTAGCAGAGTTCGTGAATCACAAGGCCTGAGCGGAGCTTGGGCTCAAACCAGGTAGTCTTCGGGGGCATGATATTGCCGGTGTCGGCAATGTCGATAATCTGCTTCATGCTGACGGGGTAGAGGGCAAAGGCGACCTTCATCTCGCCATTGTCGACGCGGCGCTTCAACTCGCCGAGTCCACGGATACCGCCGACGAAGTCGATGCGCTTGTCGGTACGGAGGTCCTTAATACCAAGCACCTTGTCGAGGACGAGGTTGGAGAGGATAGTGACATCGAGTACGCCGATGGGGTCGCTGTCGTCGAAGGTGCCGGGCTTGGCAGTCATCTTGTACCAATGACCGTCAAGATACATACTGAACTCATGAAGTTTAGTGGGCTTGTATATCTCGGTGCCCATATCCTGAACTTCGTAACTCTCGCCAACGGCGGCGATGAACTGCTCCTTGGTGAGGCCGTTGAGGTCTTTGACCACGCGGTTGTAGTCGATGATGTTCAGCTGGTTGTCGGGGAAGATGACGGTCATGAAGTAGTTGTACTCCTCTTTGCCAGTGTGAGCGGGGTTCTGCTCTTTCTTCTCCTGTCCCACGAGGGCGGCGGCAGCACTGCGGTGGTGACCGTCGGCGATGTACATGGCGGGAACCTTCTTGTCGAATAGTTCAACGAGTTCGGCGATGGTGGCTTTGTCGTCGATGACCCAAAAGCGGTGGCCGAAGCCATCTTCCTTGGCGATGAAGTCGTAGATGGGTTTCTTGGCGGTTACGCCTGCCACGATCTCGTCGATGCGAGCCACGGCGGGGTAGGCGAAGAAGACGGGCTCGACGTTGGCGTTGGTGATGCGGACGTGCTTCATGCGGTCCTCTTCTTTGTCCTTGCGGGTGAGCTCGTGTTTCTTAATGACCTTGTTGACATAGTCCTCGCTGTAGGCGCAGGCCACGATACCGTACTGCCACTTGGCGTTGGCATCCTTGGGGTTCATGCTCTGGGCATAGATGTAGAGTTTCTCCTCCTCATCCTTTACCAACCAACCGAGATCCTTAAACATGTTGTAGTTCTTGACGACCTGCAGGTAGACTTCAGGCGAATGCTCGTCGGTGCCTTTGGGGAGGTCGATTTCAGCTTTGGTGACGTGTAGGAGGCTGTAGGGGTTGCCCTCGCATTCAACGCGGGCTTCTTCGGAATTCAGAACGTCGTAGGGACGTGAGGCCAGTTTCTCGACAATGTCGACGGGCGGGCGAAAGCCCTTGAAGGGTTTGATTATGCTCATAGGTCTATATAAGATTAGATATTAATTTTGAGACTGCAAAGATACGAAAGTTTTTTAAACTGAGCGAAAAAAAAGTGATTTTTTTTCCGAGGTGCCGAATCATGGACGAAGTCAACTTTTCTTGACATGGAGAAATTATTTTTCTTCGGTGCGGAAAATCTTATATCCCAACATGGCAATGAATATGGACATCAGAGGCGATATGAGGTTAAAAAAACAGTATGGAAGGTATTCTATGGTAGGCACTTTCAGTACCAGCGACTGGGTCATGCCGCAGGTGTTCCATGGCACCAGCACTGAGGTGACGGTGGCAGAATCTTCGGTGGAGCGGCTGAGCAGGCGGCCTTCGAACCCTTTTTCTTTATATAGTTTCTTATATATATTGCCAGTCAGCACGATGCTTAGGTATTGGTCGCCGGTGGTCATGTTGGCCAACAGGCCTGTGGCCACGGTTGTAGACACTAGCGAGCGGCGTCCGCTGATGCCTTTTGCCAAGGCATCAGTGATGCTCTGTATCATGCCAGCGCCTGTCAGAGCCCCACCGAAGGCAGCCGCGCAGAAGATAAGGAACACGGTGCTCAGCATACCCCTCATGCCGCGGGTCTGCACCAGGCTGGTGAGGGCTTCGTTGCCCGTGTCAATCGATGTGCTGCTATAATAGGTGAGCATCAAGCCACGGAAATTGTTGCCCTCACCGATTTGTGCCACGATGTCGAGCTGGGCGAAGAGCATCACTATTCCCGCCATTAGTGCGGAAAGAAACAGCACAATGGCGGCAGGCAACCGCAAGGCAATCAGCACACCCGTAACCACAGGCACGAGCAGCAGCCAGGGGCTGATAACGAACACCCGCTGCAATCCTTCGGCAAACAGCTCGGACTGCATGCCGCTGTCGGTGGTGTGGCTTAGACTTGCCACCAAGAAGATGATTAGCGCGATAGTGAACGACGGCACTGTGGTGATGAGCATATAGCGTATATGCTTGAACAGCGGCACTTCGCCGACCGAAGAGGCTAGAACTGTGGTGTCGGAGAGTGGGGAGATCTTGTCGCCGAAATAAGAACCGGAGATGATGGCTCCAGCCGTCCAGCCTACGGAATAGCCGTGGGCTGTGCCGATGCCCATCAAGGCAATGCCGATGGTGGCGACGGTAGTCCACGAGCTGCCGGTGACTACCGACACCAAGGCGCATATCAGACAGGCGACGAAGAGGAACACTGAGGGGCTGACAATCTTCATGCCGTAATAAATCATCGTCGGCACCACACCACTCATCATCCAGCTGCCCGACACTGCGCCAATCAAGAAAAGTATGAGGATGGCAGATCCGATGGTTTTCACATTGTCAGAGATAGCCCTGTCGATGGTGCTCCACGGCATCCGATAGCCAAGCATCGCAATTGCCACTGCCACACCAGCCGACAGCAGCAGAGCCGTCTGGCTGGCCCCGTCTAGTGCGTTAGAGCCGAACACCCGTATCACCACCACTTGCAGCGCAATCAGCACAGCTAGGGGTATTAGGGCCACCGTCCAGTGGATGCGGGGAAGGTGTATATCATGAGAGCTGTCCATCGGCTTGTATTATGTCGCCCATAAATTGATCAAGCGTCAGTAAATTAACTTTAGGAAACGAGATTCTGCGAAGAACATCAAAATGGGAGTCTTCGCTAACAATATAGTTAGCATTGGCGATAATGGCACAGTCGACAAATTTATTGTCATCAGGATCTGCCTCAATAAGATTAAAACGAAATTGTGGGTTGAATCGGCGTACAAAAGGACTCCGAAGAATGGCACCAACAATGTTGGAAGCAAACGTGGAACTGACCTTTACAGAGAGTATTTCCATATACTCGCTGACAATCTCATTGCTGATACAGAGAATATACTTACCATCGAGGAATGATTCCCACAATGGACGATACTTGCTGTGCAAGGGAATCATACGGATCAAACAGTTGGTATCGATTACAACGAATCTCATACACCAACCGTATTGTTTTGGAGATAGGGAGTCCGCATGTGTTCATGTTCCCATGATTTGAGAGTCTCCTCGTTAATGGTACCGTCGTCCCATAGGCGTTCCATCTCGCGATCTGCACGCTCAGCAAAGAAACGTGCAATAGCCTGTTTCAACTCAATCAGGTCAGCTTCAGTAGTGAGACTGGCCATGGTGCTCAGCAACTCTAACTGAGCCGGATTGAATGGTTGTCTGACGTGTGATTCCATAACAATTGTGTTCTTTTTTAGATTGCAAAAATACGAACTTTTCGCGACATGGGAAAATAAATTTGGCTGAACGGGAAAATCTTCGTAATTTTGCAGCCGATTTCAAGAGTGAAATCACGAAGCGTTATGCTCGTTCTGCGGATAGAAATGTAGGAACCTTCTATTGGTAGTGCAGAATTTGTGTGACGGTTCGCGCGTTTAGCGTGGACTGTAACACCTTCTCACTACAAGGTCTTTCCTACAACCTCTATCCGAAGAAGAGTGTACGGCACCACGCTTCTTTTATTGTGTTGCTCAACGGGGTGCGGGAGAGTATCTATATGCTAAAAAGATGAAAATAAAATTCCTTTGTCCATTAGTTTTGTGCTTATTGTTTACTTCGTGTATGTTGACGAATAGTTTAAATAGAGACTACATTAGGGACTATGATGAACAAATGAGAATCGCTAAAACATACTTTCCCGAACTGTATGAATTGTATAGAAGTGGTGCTATTATTATTGCGGAAGTTTATCTAGACACAAAAACAAACAAATATCATATTTTATATAAATATAGATGATGATTATGGAAATAAGAATTGGAAAGACCTCAGACTGTATAAGTCAACTTGAAAGTCTCTGCATAGTAAAGGCAGAAGAAATGTCAAAAACAATAGATTTCTCAGGAGAATTGGTCGTTTCTTTTTGGACAGAAGATTTTCCTGAATTAATAGGCATGTGCAAGTTTAGTAAAGAATCAGATGGTACTATTGTGTTTGATATAGATTTTTCGCAGTCTACTTTATAATGTATGTAGATTAATACAGGGTCTGTACGACATATCTGACTTGTCGGAGGTTTGTTACTTGTGGCGGATTTGCATATCCGTCTCAGTTGTAATGAGGGATTGAACCTACTATGAAATACATAGAAGTGAAAAGGTTGGAAATTACAAATCCGCCGCCGCAATCATCAAAAGAAGTTTGCAGCTGTATTGTGCTCAAGCCTCTTTTCTTTGTCCTATGGTTGTTACACTGCGATTCCCGTTCGCATAACGTCGTCGTATAGCGGTGACGGGTGGTTATTGGAAATCAGGATTGATGGATATGAAGTAGGCTGTCCCCGAAGGGGACACAAGAATACAGGCAGGGGTGCAGCGAAGCGAAACCCCTGTACAGTGGTCATTCCACCAAAACCAAAACCCCGAAGGGGTGACAGAATAACAATAATGAACAATCTGTCACCCCTTCGGGGTTCTGATATTTGTTAATCATTTCAAACAGGGGTTGTACCCCTGCCTGTGTTCTGTTGCCCTTTCAGGGCTTTGTATTGATGTATACAGGGTTATGCTTCGGTTTGTGTTCTGTTGCCCTTTCGGGGCTTTGTATTGATGTATATAGGGGTTATGCTCCGGTTCGTGTTCTGTTACACTTTCATCGTTGCCTAGGTTACACTACTGTCTGTGTTCCATCGTTTCATTCTGGGATGAATCAACAACAATATTCTTCAAATGCAAATCGCTCATCGTATTGTATTCCGTATGCATCAAGGAACATTTTGTATTCTTCACGGAAGGTACGTTTCTTGTGATGCTCTGCTTGATTACGGATATAATTCGTTGTCTTTTCATTTAATGATGGGCTTACAGAGAACGCCCCATAGCCTTCCTGCCAAGAGAAGTTGGAATAATGGCTATCTAACTGTTTCATCCATCTGCTGCTGTCAGCCTTAATGACTCGGACGAAATCGGTCAATGACATCGTTTTTGGTAATGAGGTTAGAATATGGACATGGTCTTCTATCCCACCGACTATTATAGGAATGCCACCAAGATTGTTTATGATTCCGCCAATATATGCATGAATGCGTCCAAGGTCATTTTCACGCATTTTTACCCCCTGGCTTTTTGTATGAAATATCAGGTGGATGTCGATTTTTACAAGAGTACTTGCCATATTTTGAATTATTTATTCTGTCACCCCTTCG
>JAEEGL015446188.1_pt1 | contig 11984 bp, 13 predicted proteins | sample 9134231 | NCBI WGS metagenome assembly JAEEGL01 (sample SAMN16246548, study PRJNA631951) | gut metagenome | biome: gut microbiome; feature: rumen; material: fiber-attached | host: Bos | place: Iran: Karaj | collected 2018-10
GAGGAATTCCAACAGGCGCGATAGATTTCCCGCAAAGCCAAGCTTTGAACAAACTTCAATCCACAACCTCGGTTCCACATAAAACCAAAAAACAAGCCATGCCCACAACACCTGAAATCGTCTCTAAAACGACTCCATTAATTGACTTTCGTCGACTTTACTCGCAAGCGGTCATTACGATGTGTTGGCGATTGACCCGGCATAAGCTCGCAGAAAATGACGGCATGGAAAATTTCCGCCAGTTGATTTTTGCGTCACTCGAACTAATTCCGTCGTTCGTGAAGATCTCCCAGATGTCGCCCGATTCCGTTCTGAACGCCGAACAACAAGCGAAGTTTACTGGATCAAGAGTGTTTTTCATTCGATTTGTCGTTTCTGCACCCGAAGGGATCGACTGGTATGAGCAGTCATTGAAAGACGGTTTCATCCGAATGTTCTGGGATGGCAACAAACAGGTGGAGTTTCATCCGTATCATAACGAGGACATTCGCCTCGTCTCTTATCCGCAGTATCCCGAAACCGCATACTTGGCAGATTCACCGATCATTCAAAAGTGCTGGAACCATGCGCAAGTCAATCATTTTATGCCCATCGATTCTTTGGATGAATTGACGGAGTTTGTTTCACATCAGAATGTCGCCGACTGGATCGGGGAGAGGCTTTGTTGGCGGCTGGAAAACAACATTGAGTTTCTCGGCAGCATTTGCCTGGTTGCTCCCAATCCGTATTACAACCGTTCCAGCTGCCGCCTGAATCCCGATCCATCGGGAAAAGGTCCTGACAGAATCGCGTTCCGCGTTGATCGCGATCCTTCTCATTTCTTGAATCCTCTAACGGTGGTATTTGCCGAGCGATTCAACGGAAACGAATTCGGCGTAATCCAACAACAGCAACTGACAAATGGAGAACAACTGGGGTTCACCCTTCGCGGTCGCGCGAACGAGACTGGCTATGCGGTCATAGATAACAATGGAATCATCTGGGATATGCAAGACTTTGCCCCGTTCATACGAAGTTTCTCCATTGAAATGGGCATCATTGACAAGGAGCTTGTCTACAATTGCAAGGACGGAAAGGAGCAGCGCATTGCCAAGTATGGCGAAAAAAGGGATATTACAATTAACGAGTCCGGTAAAGAAACGAAGACAACGGCATTGAGTTCCAAGATCGTTGCAATCCGCAGAAGGAATCGGCGCTCGATCAGCCAATTCGTCTACTATCGGCAAGAAGGAGAAGCAGAGAGAAAAATCAGGGAATTGATTCACTCGGCGCGGAAATCGTTGTTTATTGCCGATCCATACTACTCTCCGCAAACGGCAGAGCTTTTCCTTGGAGCGACACGTTCAACGGATGTTCAAACAACGATTCTTTGCACCGTAGGGGGATTGAAGAAACGCAAAGACGGGTCCGATCCCGGCCGCGAGTTGCTGACTGTGGTAAACGAGGTCACTGGCAAGAATCTGCAAGGTTCTATTGAGGTCAAAGTCTGCCCCCAAACCATGCTTCACGACCGATTCATCGTCATTGATGATAGCGAAGCATGGTTGTTGGGCTCTTCATTGAATACACTTGGTGACAGTTTGAGCGTTATTGTGCGGCTCGACAATCCACAAGTGACGATCATACCGGCTCTGGATAAGATTTTTCGTGACAATCAAACCCGCAGATTGGATGATTGGATTACTTTACAATAATAATCTCGGAAGACCTCGATCCAGAGCGATTCTGATTGTTGACCAAAGGAGAAATGATCATATGAAGACACTTCCCCCGCAAACAGTAATTTACGAACAACCGTCTGCCGAGAAACAAGATAGTGTTTTGGATCAGGATAGTTGTTCGTCTGGAGAGATTGCATCATTATTGTTTCCCGGATGGATCCCTCCGCCAGACCCCTGCCCGAATCTTGAGTCATGCGAAATCGGACAACCACATTGTTGGGAATACGTATTCTCATGGAAAAACACACTTTCCGCATTTGAAGAAATCCAGTCGAAGTTGAAAAGACAGGCAGTAGAAGGAATCATTCCAAGCCCTGGAATTTCGCAATTCTGGGATTCCATTCGAGCTGCTCATACTCGAATTTACTTCTATGATCGTTATTTTGAACCACCCGATTTGTGTCGCGTTCTTCAAGTCTTAAAACATCGTCAGCAATTCATTGATGCAGGAACCATCAAGTTCTTGATAATTGCCAACTTGGATGATGGCGAATTCAAACGACAATTTCTGCGGCTGCTGAATTCGAAAGAACATATTCCTGCCCGAATCGATATTTCTATTATTTCCACAAACGGCGATGATCGAGTTCATGATCGATTTGCTCTTGTTGACAACAACATTTGGCATTTTGGTGCGAAAGTCGGCTCTATGCACAAAAGTATTAGTGCTTGTTCCGGTCCGTGGAAAGACGAAAATGAAAGAATGAGAAAGTTCTTTCACGATTTGGTCCATTTTTTCAAAGACAATGATTCCATCGGAGTTCCATTCAAAATGGATAGAAATGATTGTAAATAATTCCCTTCCGTAATTCTTCCATCCATTTGCGTGAGCCTAATCATTTGTTTCAAACACCCGAGGAACCTTCACAATGAATAACATTCATTCATCGAAACAAACTCTTCAGGCGTTTCGTGTACAGACCGATATGCTGAAAGCACGATACGGTTCGTATTCCAACTCGCGAGATCTTCAGTTGTCGAACAAGTCGACATTTGAGTTTTTGATCGGGACGCGGACACATGCTCAAGAGTTCTACCTGCAAGATGGTACTCTTCTTGATTACGCCGTGCAATTGGCGCAATTGGATGGCCGTCAGTTATTTGCGGAATTGGAACGGATCCGCCAGTGGAGCGGCCGGTGCGATTTCGTGATCCGCCCCGTCATCCACCGCTTTATGAATCAATCAAAGGTTCGAGAACTCGCTTCCATTCTTGAACAAGTTCCGGGCGCAGCAAAGAATACCGGAAACGAGTTGGCGAATGCAAAAACAGCTCTTGAAGTCATTCTTGGACTGTTGGAGTTTCTTGAATTTTCCAGCAATAATCCAAACGACGACTCGTCCGAGACCGTCAAGTCGCTGCTCGAAGAGTTCCTCTCGTCTCGTTCAGATCAAACATTCCTTCGTCTCTCGGTCGGTTGCTACTTGATGCACATTCTCCAGGGAAAAGTTGATCCCACGAAGTCCGACAAGGGGTATGTGAAGGCGGACAAACTCATGTTTTCCTGGTTGGTTTCATCGCCTTCATGTCGAACAAAGGAAGCGGCAAAAGTCTTGATGCGAGTTCTAGGAATTCGAATCCCAAGCATAGACACAACTGCTATCCAACGTTTCCGACATCTTGGTCTGCCGCCAGAGAACAAGAAACCGTATTCTCTTCTGTTTTTGATGGCGAACGAATTGGAATTGCCACTATCGAATCAAGAATGGCGACAACTGACCTTTGCAAGCATCGTGTTTCAATTTGCTTCTGTCTATTGGAAAGCGGACGAGAGCGCGTTTTCGCTACTCGGGCTGAACATATCCGACTGGATGTCACGGACGAAATCTCCGATCAAAACGGCGATGACAATTCGGAGATTTGTTGATGCCGCATGGTACAGAATGCGCGCGGAGTATTTGACAGGATCATTTACGAGTCTTTGCAAGATCGCAGAACTCGACTTGATGATACGGGTCTGCATCATCGACCATTTGCTTCATGACGGAGATTATGATCATGCGAAGAAGTTGTTTGACATTACATGGGCCGATTGTTCGCTAGGACTGTATTTGGGAGAACGGGACGTCTGGAACGCCCCATACAACTATATCCAATTTCTCTTCTACTACAAAGTCGCCAAACTGGATCCCCATTTCGGACAATGGCACAATGCCGATCTGTTGAACGGACTTCCTCTCCGGGGCCATGACAACGATTCTTTGACTTGTCGCGAGATTTGCATTGACTGCCTGCTGAAGAACGAGCCAACCGTTCCGTGGAACGATATTGCCATGTTCGATCCAGAGTTGAATGACGCGATTCAACAATACAAGCATATAACCGAAAGAACACCTGGCGTATGATCAAAGGCAATCCTTACCATCGAAACTGAAACTGCATTCCAATCTTATCCAACTGATTGTTCGTTAGAAATTTACAACTTGCGGCGATCACTCGCCGATAGAAAACAACCAAACAAAACACAACAAAGGCAAACACAAAATGAAAAAAGCAAAAGAACCCCAAAACGGATACATCGTAAAACAGCACCCAAAGAATAAATGGGCTGTTTATCAGCGCTCTTCGCGAAAATGGATTGCACGGTTATTGACACATCAGGCTGCCGAGGCATGCAGGAAGCTTGTCGAAAAAGCGTATGGTCCGAAAACGGCCGTGGCTGAAAGAATCGGCCAATACTATATCGTCTGGCGTCAAGTCAAAAACGAACGATGGCTAGCAACATTCTCGACCAAACAGGCAGCTGACAGTTTGGCAAAGTTGTTGATAAGCAATCAATAGATCGGTGCTTCATTCAGAACCAACGGGACTTTCCCTTCTGCTTGAATGAGAAACATACGCCTTGGAAATGAAAACGGTTTCCAAGGCGTATTTCATTTGTTGTTGCAATTCGATGTATCGAGGAGAGTCACAATCTTGATTTTTGGAATTACCGTGTTCAAAGTGCGAGCGCATCAGGACGGATTGTCGTTTATTCTCTGCCCGCTTTCTCAAGCTGATGCGGGATTATCTCTCATAGATGCTCTTCGGCGGCCAGATTACGCAGAACGTGAAGCTGAGCCAGCTTGGTCGGGCGTCGCAAGATCCATCCAAATCGTCTAGACGGAGAACCGGCTCAGCCGCGACCTGGTGCACGAGCGGATGGACGAGTTATCTCATGAGTTCATGTTCGCGCATATTGCGTCGCACGTCGGCAGGAACACGCTGTTGGTCATCAGTCTGCCCGCACAATACTTAACCAAACACATTTCCATTTTGGAAGTTTCGGTTTGAGCGAATCCGAATGGCATAGACTCCAAGTAGATCGATAAATCCAAACAGACATTGTCCGCTGTTCATACATGCACAACGGACAATGGCGAAAACGGCTGCGCCTCAATCCGCTTCCGGACCGGAGACGCCCGCTTCGCGGACGGCGAGGGGGAGCGACGAATCGGCGGTGACGACGATGCGGACGGCCGCGACGGGCGACGCCGGCAAATCGGCGGTGAAGAGGCCGGTCGCGGGGTCGACGTCGCCGAGGGGAAACCACGCGTCCGACGCGCCGGCGGAAGGGACGGAGGACCATTCCACGCGGCAGGGCGGCGACGACGGACCGACCGCATCCGGCCGGCCCAGACGAATTCCGATCCGTCGGCCGCGGTCGGACGAATCCGGGAAACGGAACGAGATCCAATCGCCCGCCCGGGCCGGGGCGGCGCTTTCGAACCACGTGTCCTCCAATCCATCGACGGAGCGCAACGGGGAATGACCCTTCGCACATTCCACGGACGCGGATGGATCCCCGAACGAGCGGAGTTCCGAAAAGCTCCGCATCGCCTGGACCGGCTCATTCCGGGCGGTGGCGTCCGGACCGGGCGTGTCGTACGACACGAGCGCGCCGCCTTCCGTCGAGGAAGACGAAGCGCCGTCGTCTGGCCGGTCGCGTGGCGCGAACCGGAGGATGCCCGCCACGACGACGAGCGCGGACAACATGGCCAATCCGGCCACTTTCCAGAAACCGAACGAAAGCGCCGGGGGCTCGTAGTCTCGGTTCCAGCGGAATCCGATGCTTCGGACGGTTTCGATGCATCGTCCTGCCCCTTTGGGACCAAGCTTCTTCCGAAGAACGCAGGCGGTCTGGTTGAGGGAATGCGTCCGATGCGCCTCCGTGCCCTCGCCGCCGCGGATGGCGCGGAACAGCTCCTCCCTGGAGACGAAGGCGCCGGGTTCCCGGAGAAGTGTGAGAAGGAAGGTCTGCTCGTTATAGGTCAGATATCCGAACAGGATGTTCAGATGCTCCGGCGTGAAACGCGGCGGGGGCTTGTCGGACGTTCCATCGCCCTCGCTACGATTGCGTTGCAAATAGGCCTTCGATGCCTCGCGAAAAACATTGACGTCCAGAACGACGACGCCTTCGGTCGGTCCGCCCTCCAATAGGCGGATGACCTCCTCGACGGTCGTTGCCGTCGAGACCTTCGTCTCCGGAGGAATCGGGGGCGACTTCGATTCGGTCCCGCCTCCTTCGTCGGAAGAGACATTATCCGGTGCGGTCCTGGCGGGGCGTTGGGGCTGTGTTTCGTCCATAGCGCGACACATACTAGCACAGGACGATTCCGGGCGCACCTGTTTTCGATCAAAAAAAGCGCCTCTGACGAATTTCTGACGATTGGAGGCTGGAAAACGAGGCAAAACGGTCCAGTCGGAGGCGTCAGAGTCCAAAGTCGTTTTCGACGATCATATCGAACTCGAGCTTCACGTTGATCTTTCCGACGAATGCCGCGGATGCCTTCGCGAGACAATTCCGAATGGACAGGATCTGTTCTTCCGAAACGGACTCGGGGACGAAAAAGGGCAGAACGTCGTTCAGCACCGGGTCAAGCTCGAACGCGGTTTGGGCGATCAGCGAATCGATCTCGGCGACAAACCATCCAGCGTTCGGGCACACATCCGAGACGAAGCCGCCGTGTTCGCCGATCACCTCGTCGACGGCCGTACCCGAACAGGGAGGATTCTCCTGCGGCATCATCGCGAGGATCGGGTCCAGATGACGGACGCCGCGACGAACGGCGGCCAGGAGTCGAGCATGCGATTCCTGGTCGCCATAGATTGTCGCAAGCCGTTCGCAGAGGTAATGGATGACGTTGATCCGATCCTTGAGAACGGACAGGAGGTTGTTCTTGGGTTCCGCAATTGGCATTTGTCGTACCTTTCCGATAGTGGTGTTCCGATGAAATGGGAGCATAGCACCAACCGTTGTGACACGGAAGGTGCGAAACGTCAGTATTTCGTCAGTATTTCGTCAGAGAACCACGGGCGGCTGACGGAACGCCGGCGTTCGGGGTCCGCGCAGGCGTGGCGGACGGGGATGGTGTGGGCGTCTTCTAGATGCCATCGTGGACGTAGGCCATGAAGCAGATATTGTCGCCCTCTTCATCGATGGGGCGGGGTTCGGAAATCTCCTGAGCCGCGCCGCTCTTGCGGAAGGCGTCGACGATGGCGTCCTTGTTCGCGGCGAAGAAGTCTTCAACGGTCCCGGCCCCTAGGAAGGCGAGGATGTAGGCGCGGCCGCCGTAGGGGCGGGCGCCCACGAAGGCGTCGCCAAAGGCGGTCTTGAGGTTTTCGGCGAGGAGGTTTTCGTTGGTCATGGTTGTTTCCTTTCGGTTTGCGTTGCTGTGAGGCGACAGTATGCGTAAACCGGAAGGGATAGCAAGTGGTTATTTCAGGCCAGCTCGGCGTAGGTCATCGTCCGGCCGCGGACGCGGCAGACGCGGGCGGTGCGAACGATCTTCTCTTGGATGTCGGTCATCATCAGACTTTCGTCAGCAGGGTTTCGATATCCCGGACGGGGACGTCGGGGAAGGCTTCGCGGACGCGGGCGACCATCGCGACCAGGGACTGTTGCGAAAGGGGGTTCGTGAGCCCGAACACGGAGAACTCGTCGACGCCGCGTTCGAGGAACGGGAGGAAGCCGAAGTCCTCCGCCACGTCGCAGAGCTGGCGCCAGCCGCGGATGGTCGGAAGATGTTTCATGCCGCGCATTCTACCAGAACGTCCGCCCGCGTGCAAAACCGCGCTTTCGCCGGTGGCGGGGATATGGTAGACTCCGCGCCATGAAGCGAACTCTTCCCACCATCCTTGCCATGAGTCTCTTCTCCCTTTTCGCCAAGGCTGACACGAACGACGTGACCGCCGCGCAGACCGACGCGTTCGAAGCACCGAACGGAAAGACCGTCACGTTCACCTGCATCAAGCACGCCAGCGTCCGCATCCAGTACGACGGGCTCGAGATACAGGTCGACCCCGTCGGCGCCAAGTGCGAGCCGGCGACCGACTACTCGGCGTTCCCGAAGGCGGACCTCGTCCTCGTCACGCACGAGCACTTCGACCACTTCGACAAGGCCGCCATCGCCGCGCTCCGCAAGGACGGCACCGCCGTCTACGCCAACCCCGCCGTCCACGGGATGCTCGGCTACGGCATCGCGCTCAAGAACGGCGAAAGCGCGACGGTCCGCGAAGACGTGGCCATCGAGGCCGTCCCCGCCTACAACACGACGCCGGATCGCGAGAAGTTCCACCCCAAGGGACGCGACAACGGTTACGTCCTTATGCTCGGCGGCTTCCGAATCTACATCGCCAGCGACACCGAGGACATCCCGGAGATGGCGAACGTGAAGGACATCGACGTCGCGTTCCTTCCCGTGAACCAGCCCTATACCATGACGCCGGAGCAGGCGGCCGCGGCCGCGAAGACCGTGGGGCCGAAGGTGTTCTTCCCCTACCATTACAGCCAGACGCCAATCCGGAAGGTCGCCGACCTTCTCGCCGGCTCCGGCATCGACGTCCGCATCCGGAACTACCAGTAGCAATGGAAGCTTGAAGCAGCCTCGCCGCGTTCGCGGCGTGGCGGCTTCGGCGCTTTGGCGTGACGGGAAACGGTCGATTCCGTTTCCGTGGCGAAGCCTCCATCACAATCCCCCGGCGCGCGAGAGGAGCGAGCGTGCCGAGGGGATGTCCGAACCCGCCTGCAAGCGGAGGGGCTTCCGGCCGGCGCGCGCGACGTAGACCCGGTCGACGTCGGAGATCCGGAACCGAGACCGGAACTTGGATCCGGCCAGGCCCGCGCGCAGTTGCTCCCAGGAGGGAATCATAGGGGTAATGTCAAATGAGCCCCGTCGCGAATTCGACGTAGTTGTCCCGCGAGACCGGCGTCCAGGTGGCGTCCGGGTAGGCTTCCGAAAATGCCTTCGGCGAGCGGGCGCGGGCCGCCTGCGACGGATTCCATTTGAATTCGTAGGCGACCAGGCCCCGTTCGGCGGAGTCCTCCAGATAGTCGATCTCCTTCGACCCTTCTCCCTTCGTGCGCCAGAAGAACGACTGCACGTCGCGCTCGCGGAGGGCGTTGTTCTTTATCCGTTCGGCGATGAGGTAGTTCTCGAACAGGTGCCCCGCGTCGGTTCGGGACGCGAGCGGACGGAAGTCCCCGATCAAGGCGTTGCGGACGCCCGTGTCGAAGAAGTAGACCTTCTTCGACTTCTTGAGTTCGTTGCGGAGATTGCGCGAGAAGGCCGGAAGGCGGAAGACGACGAACGCCTTCTCGAGCCGTTCCACGTAGGATTGCGCCGTTTCGTTGTCCATGCCGGCCGTATCGCCGAGTTCCTTCCACGAGACTTCGTCGCCGAGCTGGAGCGAAAGGGCCTTCACGAGCCGCGCCAGGCGGTCCGAGTTCCTGAGGTTCTCCCACTTGAGGACGTCCTTGAAGAGGTAGGACGAACACAGGTTCCGCAGACGGCGGCGCCGCTGCTCGTCCGACGGAGCCGTCGCCACGTCGGGATACGAGCCGTAGAGGAGCCGGGTCTCGAGAAGGTTCCGTTCGGCGACGGGACTTGCGCTCCGCGCCAGTTCGGGAAAGGAAAGGGTTGGCAGGACATAGGCGTCCATGCGGCCCGTGAGCGGTTCGCCGACTTCTTCGGAAAGCTCGAACGACGACGAGCCGGTCGCAACGATCCGGAGCGACTTGAACCGGTCGTGGACGATCTTGAGCGTGAGACCGATGTCCAGGATTTTCTGGGCCTCGTCCACGAACAGGGTCTTCGCCTCGCCGAGGATGCCTTGCGCCTTCTCCGCCGTCATCGTGGCGTAGTCCAGCAGTTCGCGTTCGGGAAGAACGTCGCCGGAAAGCCGGACGACGCCCTCCCGCCGGATGTCCGGGGCGGACAGCAGACGTTCGACCACGGTCGTCTTGCCCGTCTGCCGCGAGCCGTAGAGAATCAGGACCTTGCTGCCGCGCAGCGCTTCTGCCAGACGGGGTTCCAAATCGCGTTCGATATACATGTTTTGCCTCCGATGCCCGCAACTCTACCACAAACCTTTTGCGGATTCAATCGCAAATTGTCGGAAAAGTATGCGGATCGATCCGCCGGCCAATTCAAGTCGCCTCCATATAATGCAAGGCTCGTAGAAAAGGGAGGGAAGCCGTCTTTTCTGGGAAAACCCGACGGAGGCGCCGCAAGGGGTCTGTTTGCGCGCGGCGGCCCCGTTGCCGCGCTCTTGTCCGCCCTCGGCCGCCGACGCGTACATGGCGCGCGCTACGGCCTTCTGGCGAGGTCGGGCGGGAGGCCGATGCCGGGGAAGTTCCGGTCGCCGGCCTTGAGCGCCGCCAGCTCGGCCTCGACGGCCTTGGCGTAGTCGGGATGCCGTCGCTCCGCCTCCGCGCAGGCGAGACAGATCGGGTCCGTGTTGAACCGGCTCATCGTGCGGACGCCGGCGAGGTCGGCGCCGCAGCGCGGACAGGTGCGGGCTGTGAAGAAAGGGTCACTCATTGGAAGGTTCCTTCGTGTCGCTGTTTATCTGGTCTGTTGTGGGTTCGGAAGCCGATTGTGCAGATTCTGGCAAGGAACGAGAAAACGCTTCGTCCTTGTTGTCTTGAGTTCTTCTCTTCCGTCGAAGGGCGGCCCATTCTGGAATCGGCAGTCCATGTTTGGCGCAACGAATTCGTTCGCGCCTGCGTCGCTCAAGTTCCAATCGGATTGGAGATGATTTCGGCTCTCGCTTGCGAGCCCATTCGGGGACAGGTTTCCCAAGCCGAGCACATCGTCTTCGTTCGGCGAGCCGAGCCCGGGTCTTGCGAATGTTGATCGGGGTTTTTCCCAGGCCAGTTCTTTTCGCCGCCCATTCCGGGATTGGATGCCCAAGTCTGATGCAACGACGTCTCTCGCGATACCGACAATCGGCCTCAAGGTGCGACTGACACGATTTCCTTTCCTTTGGCGGTCTGCGCATCGCCCATTCTGGAATCGGAAGACCGTGTCTGGTGCAACGGCATCTTTCCCAGTACCGGCGCTTAGCCTCGCGTTTTGCGGGAGATTCCTTCCGTTTGTGTTTCCGTATTCGCTTCCGCTTTATCTTAGCCCATTCGGGAATTGGGAGACAGAGTTCTTTACACCGATTTCGTTCACGGGCCCGCCGAACGGATTCTCTCACGTTTAGGTGTGTGTTTCCGTTTCTGGGTTGCCTGATCGCTGCCCATTCAGGAATCGGGAGGCCGAGTCGTTTGCACCGCTTCCGTTCATACGAACGCCGGGCTGCCTCTCTCACGTTCGGAGAGATGTATCTGTTTCTGGGTTGTCTGATCGCCGCCCATTCGGGAATTGGGAGGCCGAGTCGTTTACACCGCTTTCGTTCATACCGACGTCGGGCTGTCTCTCTCACGTTCGGAGGGGTATTTCCGTTTCTGGGGCGCCGGATCGCCGCCCATTCGGGGATCGGAAGACCGAATCGTTTGCACCGCTTTCGTTCATACGAACGCCGGGCTGCCTCTCTCACGTTCGGAGGGGTGTTTCCGTTTCTGGGGCGCCGGATCGCCGCCCATTCGGGAATCGGGAGGCCGAGTCGTTTACACCGCTTTCGTTCATACCGACGTCGCTGTGCTTCTCTTATATTCTGGTGTGTGTTTCCGCTTCTGGGCTGTCGGATTGCCGCCCATTCGGGAACCGGAATGCCAAGTCTGGCGCAACGCCGTCGTTCTTGAAAACGTCGACAAGCCGCTTTCAATGGCGACGGCTTCGCGTTTTGTCCTTCGGGACTGCCGGCGGTCGTCGCGCTCATTTCTTTTCCTTTCCGTCGCCCGTGAAGCTCGCGATATCTTCGAGAATTGTCCCGGCCTTGACCATGAGGCCCTCCGGGTCTTTGCAGAAGCGGTCGAGCCCCTCTATTCCCTGTTCGCTGACGATGCCCTCGAAGGCGTCGAGAAAGGCCGCGAGGGCGTTGCCCGCGCCAACGAGA
>JAEEGL016691100.1_pt1 | contig 11984 bp, 12 predicted proteins | sample 9134231 | NCBI WGS metagenome assembly JAEEGL01 (sample SAMN16246548, study PRJNA631951) | gut metagenome | biome: gut microbiome; feature: rumen; material: fiber-attached | host: Bos | place: Iran: Karaj | collected 2018-10
ACTGACATATGATTCTGTAGTCTTATCAAACAATGCTACATTATAGAATGTAATATTTGGGTCTGATTTTGTGATAGCTACATTTGAAAATGTTTTGTCTGTAAATGTCTGAGTTGACCAATCATACTCATGATATGTACCACTTAACAGCATATCAGCAATCAAATGGACTGTATCTTCAAGACTATAATTTGTCTCGCCTAAGTCGTTGAAATCAGCGAGTGTTGCAACCTGTCCACTTGGGTTTGTTATATCAGGTAGATATGAATAAACCTGTTTCACATTGGTGATATTGCCACTCAATACCTTCAATGGATTGATAACTGAAATCACATTGTTGGTGATTGTAATTCCATCACCTGCTGTGTATTCTGAACCACCTCCGCCACCTGCATCAAGGTTGATTGTCTGAGCACTAGACTGATTCAATGTGAATGAGCCTTTTGTCTCTCCACCCTGTTTGATTGTAATGCGTGGGTTATTGACAGTAACAATCTGACTTGCTAACTGTTCAACTGTCTGTGCTAACTCGTTCATCTTATTGATGAGCGGTGTTAGATTCAACTCATGAAAAATTCTATTCCATGGTAATCCCATAATCTGTCACCTCCTTTAAAATACTGCAAGTGCTAAATTATCAATCACATCATCAATGATTGTTGCTTCAATGTCAAGACCATCTTCTGTATCGAATGTGTTCTTGATAATCTCACCACTCATTGTAACACCGATGTTACCGTGACGTGTTCTCTCAAACAAATCAGGATTTGCGGCAAATGTCTCAACTTCTGACTTCTCACCACTGATGCCTTTTTCAATCTTACCCTGACTAATTGCAACGTTTACAGCACCCTCTTTTGAATGCTCAACTTTACCACTGCCAACGGCAATATTGATTGCACCTGACTTTGATAACTCTTTTGTACCATCGCTGATTGCAACATTGATTGAACCTGCCTTTGAATGTTCAACAGTTCCCATGTTCTCTGTTGTCTTATCATTGTATGTGTCTGAGTTCTCAATAGGAAGGCTTCCTGAAACAGCACCATAACCATCTGACTGACCCTGAGTGATTGCAACTGTTGCTGATGTGTCCATTGAACCAACACCATGAACCTTTGCACCATGGTTTTCTTTAGTGCCACTTGTTGTCTGTGAATCAGTTTCAACATAATTACTATAAGACTCATTGTTCTTACCATCGGCTGTCTGAGCATTAGTCTCTTTGTAATTGTTGAATGTGGTGTTGTTCTTACCATCAACAACCTGCTCATCTGTCTCAAGGTAATTGCTGAATGATGTGTTGTTCTTTCCATCAGCTGTCTGTTCAGATGTCTCTTTGTAATTGCTATATTTATAAGTGAGAGTTCTTCCGTTCTGTCTTGTTGTTTCTTCATTTGTAACCTCGAACACATTTTCTGTAGGGTCGAATGTACGTGTAAAGAAATTGTAATACATGATACGCTCCCACTTATCACGGCTCATGTGATTTGACAGAATAGCAAGTCTATTCTTGAATGTATCGGGGTCTTCATATCTAACACATCTGCCTTCAGACTTGAACAAAATCATGTCAATGATGTTTGTTTTAACCTCATCTGACAAACTGAGAGAATGGCTCACACCGTCTTTATCAACAACAGTTGATGTAGGAAACACCATGTTGTCGAAGATTGTGTTATCCATTGCATATAAACCTGCAATATCAATCGTTGCGTTCCACATTGGCATAATCGTCATCCTCCTTTCCTTCAAAAGCACTTTCAACACTCAAGCCTTCTGCTCCTTCATATGCTTCAATTGCATCAGCAATATCAGACTTTTCTGTTTCAAGCCAAAGCTGATACATTGACTTAGTTTCCTGATTGTTAGACATAATCTGCATATCAGAAATACCACCCTGATTTCCAACCTTTGTGTTGGTGTTCTCGATACCAACCATGCTATCAAACTCACAGATAATTTGGTCAATGATACCCATTAACTTATCGGCAATAAAGTTCTTTACAACTTCGCCGTCAAACTTCTGAACCATGAGGTCACCATTTCTATTGTAAAGCTTCTTTGATGCAAATACGGAACCGTTACCTGCATAAATCTCAGATACAAGCTTCTTGAATGATTCAGCATCTGTTCCGTTCTCGCACATGAAAACATTAGCCACTTGTGAATTTAAAATGTTTACATCAAAAGCCTGATATGCAAGAGCAATTTTCTTTGCAAAATAATCACAAATCTGATATGCACCATTGAGACCAAAAGCTGTAAAATAGTCATCACCTGTACCACCATAACCAACATCAGGCATGGTTCTGATTAACTTACAATTCTTATCAACAATCAATTCTGTTGTAGGAATAAAGTTTACATCGATAGGTGTAACACTTCTGCTCATATTGAGGAAATCAACACCTCCAACACCACCCATAACAGCTGATGTGAAAATCAATCCAAATTCCTCTGTGTCAAGCATTACACCAAAACCATGACGAAATTGTGCGTTTTCATAGGCACGGATTTGATGTTTGTTCCATGACTTAGGGAATGTTCTTTTGACAGTTGACTCAACACGCTGTCTTAAGAATCTCATCCAAAACATGTACTGCTCGATGTCATATGGAACAACAGGCGATGGTGTCATATTTATTCCGTTCAATGTATATGTTGGATTTACAGCCATATACGCTTACCTCCTTTGTTTCTTATTTAAAACGGGACGGGAACTATATCCCGTCCCGTATTGTGGACTATATAGAGAGTGCCTGATTCTCTATTAGTGAAGCTTGAATACAACAGCCTTATGATAAGGATTGATTACAGGAAGCTTTCTCAAATGAGTTGTAGTCTTCTGAACAAGCTTATCAATATCCCACTGAGATGTGAGAGTTACTTCAGGCTTTACATGACAGAATGCTGCTCTAGGTGCGAACATTACAGAGATGACACCTGTTACAGAAACTGCATCACTCATTGCAGCGCAAGCACCTGTTGCTTCATTGGTAGTAACACCCTTGAAATTGATTGCATCAGGGGATGTAGCAGCCTGCCAATATGCAACCTCTTTGAGTGGCTTATACTTAAACTCATCGTTAGCCATGAGAATAGGTCTAACCATTGTCTGAATGATTTGCTGATAATCAGCAAGTGCATAACCCTTAAGGTCGCTTTCAGGTACAGACTCTGAATAAGTCTTGCCTGTGATGTTGTTCTTATAAAGAACGTTATCAGCTTCCATCTTTGTGAGGGTTGTTCCCTGAAGTGTTGCATAGAACTGCCAAAACTCCTTGAGATTGCCTTCAGCAACGATATCCTGATAATCCTTTGTTGATGCGCCTGTATTTGCATCTACATAACCGTAGAACTTGCAGTATTCGTCAACAACATCGATAACTCTTTCAGGATGATTTGAAGCATCAGCAATAAGAGTTGTGATAAGACCCAAGATAGTTGTTCTAGCAGTTGCGGCTTTAACCTTCTTGAGAGCCTTTGTTACAGAACCTGTTCTAAGAGCGGCAAGCTTGTTGAACTGCTCAATTGACTGCATAGCATCAAGATAAGCTGAGTATTCCATAGTAGATGAAATACGTTCAACATCATCGCCCATCCAACCAAGCTCAATGTACTTAGGAAGATTCTCAACGGTAAATGTACCTGCTGTGTCTCCTTCCTGAACAGAGAACTGAGGGTCTGAACTAGATTCAATGTCTGCGCAAGCGATTTCTCGTCTTAACGCACCGAATTTGTCAGCATTAACGATAATGTCTTCAAATTCAACCTTTGTCTTAGGCTGATAGAAATAAGTTTCAGCGATTACCTGTGTGAGCGCAGAGCTGAAATTATCCTTGCCTAAACCTGTCACAACATGAGCACATGCAAGGAATGTAGATGCATCATGTGCGGCTAATTGTGCATTACCAGTCGCCTGAGCAACAACTGCGTTGAACAGAGCATATGACTGCATAATGTTTCCTGTGTTTACACTTGGCATATAATTTTACCTCCTTTTAGTTTTCTGTAAATGCGCTAACCATATCGGCAATGCTGATATCTTTAGGGGTCACATTTACTGCTGTTTGTGTATTAGCAACCTGTTGAGCAGACTTAAGAGATGCAATCTCAGCAGACATGCTTCTCAAAATATCGATTACCTCTGTAGAGGTTTTCTGTGGTGCTTCTCCTTCAGCCTTTTCAATTGGTTTAATACCGAATGCTTCGAGACTAATACCACCTACTGTATCTTCAGGCTTAATCTCTTTTGTTTCGACTTTCTGCTCAGGTTCTGTTTTGATTTCTTTCACCTCAGGTGCTGTTGTAGATGCCTTGAAACCAACAATCTGATTGATTTCATCCTTGGTATAACCAAGTTTTCCAAGTTCTTTGATATCTTCTATCATTGACATAGATTTAATTCACCTCCTTATTGATTTAAAAAGAAAATGCGCAGAGCCGTTCATTTGCGTTCACCACGCTCAGCCACGCCTTCCACGTTTTGATTGGCACGGCTCCGCTATCATTTCTAATACTATTATACAAGATGCACAAAATATGTCAACACTTTTTGTGCAATTTTTTATAAATCTGTCCAATAGTTCAAATCCCATATTCTAAGGAACTTGCAAAATGTTGTGTAATTTTCAAAACGCATGAATGAATGCATGTATGTTTCAAACAACCATTTGTTTGTTTTGATGAATCGTGCATGTTCAGCCCATGAGTCACCGTAATTAGTACCACCATTATTTCTGTTGCTTACATACACCCATGCTTCGCCATTTTCATAGTAGCCATAGAATGTGATACCATCGATTGTAGCAATACGCTTACAATCTTTCAAGCTTCTTGATTTAATAAGCTCACAATCATTTTTCTTGAACTCATTGTTGATAGCCATTTTAGCATATGAACTATTGCAACCCTCAAGATTTGCATACATAGGGTCTGTCTCAACCTCTTTAGCAGAAATAGGCGAATCATAGAGCAGAACAATTCCAAACTTACGAATCTGCTTGAATGTCTGATGCTTCTTTTCCATTTCAATAACATCATCAATACACTCAAGACCTTCATAATATGGATTAGCTAACTCATTTGAATTCGAGAGCAATAAAACTCTTAGAGCAGGTTTTCCTTCGTTGGTTCTGTCTCTCGCAACAGATTTGACTATATTAAGGAAACGCTCAAACTCTCTACTCATTTTGTCTTCTGATGGTGTTCTCTGAAACTCATCAATAACAATCAGATTAGCCGCATCAAGTGTTAGACCATTAGTCTTACCTAGAGACTGAACAGAACTTACATAACAGATGATTTTTTCAGGATTGATTTCCCACTCACCTGTTTCTTCGTTCTTATCACAAGCATAAATAGCTGAATAAGTTGTGCTTAGTTGCTTTGTCTTTACAACAACCTTTGACCCCTTCTTCAGAAATACCTTTGTGAAAATGTGATTGTCATCATTGGCAATTGACTTATACTGAGCAGGTGTTCTTCTGAGCCATATAAAAGGAAATACCTTTGCATCCCATAGGAACTTACTCTCAAAATCAATGTCATCAATGATGCCCCACTCGTCTGAGTCTTCTTCTTCAGGACAGCCGCTTGCTAAACTATAAGCTGTCGTGAACGTCTTACCAATATCACGACCACCTGTTACGAATAACCAAGGACAGGTTTTCATCAGTTGCCAAATCTTTTTCATATTGATGTAACCCGACTTAGTATAAAAATTGATACCTTTTGCCATAAAAATATACCTCCTTTGTTTTAGAATTAAAAAAGTGCCACCACCTGTATTTGCAGCTACAAGTGATAGCACCTTTATTGGGAGAGAGAAAATGTACAAATGTCATCTGAGCTAATATTATAGTACATCTTTTATTGCACATTGTCAAGCTTTTTTTCAGCTTTTTTTCTTTCTTTATAAGCTTTTCGTCTAGCCTTTGCAAGACGAGCATCTCTTTCTTCTTTAGTTTCAGGGTTTTTGAAATTCTGATAAGCTATGAAACGACCATCTTTGTATTGTTCAACACCTTCAATAGGTTCTGTGCTATTGATGCGGTATTCCCAACCTTCATCAAGTACAGCATTGATTTTATTTACAACATCATCATTGAACTCATCAAAATAGAATGCATCTACATTCAAACCTTCGTTAGGGTCTGCGCCCTTAATAGCCATTGATGCTTTGAGTGTCTGATATGACATTTCAGCTTTAATTGCTATGAGCAACAATTCCCAACAATGCTCTATGTTTCTGACATAGCAGCTGTTGTTTCGTTCGATATACTTTTTCAAGAACCATCCCCACTCGTAGTAGTGTTCTTCACGTTCAACTTCTTTTTCAACATACAATCCGTCATCATCAGGAACAAGTTGCTTTTCCTTGATTATTCTTATTGCAGAATAGATATCATCAGTACCTTCTTTGGTCTGCAGCATTTCTTTGAATATGTCACCAATTGCACAACCGATTTTAAAAGGTGTTGAGAATGCATATTCAATCTCAAGAAAATCATACTGTCTGAGCAATGAAACATGACGTTCTGTTGTGATGCATTTTCTTTTCTTACCTTTTTTATTCACGAAATAAAAGTTAAGCATTTCAGGGTCATATTCACGCTTTAGAATTCCAGGTGTTGGTAATGGTGCTAAATAAAATGCATGAGGATATGCTTTTCTCAAATCAAATTCAAACTGTCTGCTTTTGTGTCTTGGAAGTGATATATCAAAAAAGTTCAAAACATCAACATTATGTTCATTGCAAATTTCATAAACTTCATCCATGTAGTTAATAGGTGTCATTTTCTTTGCAAGGTTATAAGGGTTCAAATTTAATTGACCATTTGCATATGTACGTGACCATTTTTTTCTGTGTGGGTTCAATGTTTGGTATAATGTGTTACCATTTGCAACAGTATATTTCTTGTTATCAAAAACAACGGTGTCTTTGTCAACAATTGAAATGTGCTTTTTGTCTTTTGTGAGCAAATGTTTTTTGTCAAAAAATGTTGTATCTGTATCACCCTTGAACACACCGTTGACGTTTCTGAGAACATATGGAATCATGTCATCACCCATAGCTTTGATTTCAGCCTTGGTTTTCTTCATCTGATAGATTGTAATATCTTTGACAGGTTTACCATTAAATGTGTCAAGTCTTCTTTTGTTATATGGTGGAACAACAGTCACATGAAAATTTTTGAAATGTCTGCATCTTGTAAATGCTGTATAAACACCCTTATCAGATATACCTGATGTTTCACTATTTGCACCTATAGTCAAAACAACATCACCATCAGCTGTAATACCTTGACCTCTAACAATAGAGAAAACAGGCGCATAACCATACCACTCTTTAGCGCCTAGTGCTAGTGCTTCTAACTGAGTGAGCTTTGGCATCCTTCTGTTGCAATTTACCTGTGATGCGCTTGCACCTTTAGGAATTGTTTCAACATCATCTCTGCCTGCTAAACCCAAATAATCAACGATAAATTGTTCATCGTTGTTTGAAACACAAATAAAAACTGTGTTGCTATTATATTTAAGTTCTGTGTATGGTATGTAGTCGAACATATTTACTAAATCACTAGCATAATAGATTTTGTCATCTTTGCCTGCTCTGTCATACCAAAAGTTGTACATCTGTTTTGTTGTTTCATCATCTGTTCTGTGAATATCTGTAAAATAAACAATATCATCAGCAATCTCTTTGATTTTATTAAACTCACCGAGAATGCCTTCATTGTTCAAATCAGGAAGCATCTGTCTGTCATCTGTGCAGATAATAACAATGTGGTCTTTCATCAATTCTCTTGCTAAATCAAAAACTCTCTTTGTTCCTGCAAGCAAGGCTTCATCAATGATAATCACATCATAATCAGACAAATCTTTAAACTCAACATAATACTCAACAGGTGGTCTATTGATGAACGCACCACTGCAAATAGTCTGAACATCAATTCCTAAAGATTTCGAGAGTGCTCTTGCTGTGTTGTTTGTTGCTGTAAGCACCTTCACTTTATAACCCTTGTCTACATAATAATGAACCGCAGTATATGTCTTGCCTGTTCCTGCTGTTCCTAAAAATAATAATAAACCTTTAACAATCTCTCTCCACTTCATATTGTCTTAAATCCTTCCTTTAGAATGATATGTGTCTTTTGTAATCTGATTGAGTAATGTTCTAATGAGGTCTTTGTCTTCTGAGTCAAGAGTGCTATCATTGAGTTTACTTCTCAACTCACCAACTGTAGTTGTTCCGTCAGGTCCTATATCCAACAAATCAAAAACTTCAATCCATGTTGGTGATGACGATTCATCATCGTTTGTATAACCTCTGTCAAGCCATTTCTGTGTTATGTCTTGCATGAACACCTTATTTTGTGCATCTGTTGCTAGATTCGATTCATTCCATGCAATAACGGTATCAAGCTTGCCTGCTCTGTAGTCTTCAAAGAATTGTGTCTTGTCAGACTTTATATTCTTCAATTCTTCAATCTGGCTTTTTAGTTCTTCTTCTGTGAACTTTTCACCTCTTTTGTGTTTGAACTGTGACAGGTCAACATCCTTATAAAATTCTTTGCTTGCATCTGTACGATACTTAGAATAAACCTTTGAGTCACTGAGTGCTGATTTCTGTTCACGTTCTAGTGCATTAAGCAATTTGTTTCTTTTCTTTTTGTAATAACTTAGGGTGTGTTTGTATTCTTTGCTCATACTGAAAATCTCCTTTCAATAACTTTGGGTGTATATTAAATATACACCCAAACAGTTAATAAGTCTATATGCAATTTTCACAAAAATGATTGCTTAGAATGGTACATCTTTATCAATAGCTAAAATACCTGAGTCAATGACCTCACCATCTGTGTAAATCATCCATGCAATTCTATCAGTAAAACGAGGTGTCAACTGAATATCCAAATCACGCTTATCATGGTCTGAATAGTTGATATAGAGTGTTGCAAAATATATTGCGATATCTTTGTAGTTCGCAAAATTCATCAAGAACGGATAATTTCTCACAAGGTCAACTGCAATAGCGTTGATGGCTGATTTCTTTGTGATAGCAACACCCAATGGTGGAACCATAGGTTCAACTTTAGCTGTTGCAGAAACATCCACAGTGATTGTAGCACCTGTTGCTTTTAACATAGCTCTGATTTCTTCACGCTTCAGGGCAACCATCTTACGTAATCCAAAAGGTACTTTGTGAGCATTAGATGCAAGCTCTTTTTCATAACTTTCATATAAAGCATCTAACTGTCTGAGTTCCTTGATTGTGTTAACAAGGATTGCGTCATGCATAGACACACCTTTCTTTCCATTTCTTCTTTCCAATTCAGCAATTATGTTAGCAAATTCTTTTTCCATAATCTTAACCTACCTTTCTCATTTTATAAAGAATGTCTGAACGCTGTTGAATGAGTTCATCTGTTCTATAAGCCCAAAAGTAAAAATCTGAATCGTTGTCAGCTGTGTCTCTGTTGTTTTCAGCTTCAGTGATTCGTTTGTTGATACGATTGAGGTCTTTCTGATAAGACTTCATTTTGGATTGTCTCTCTGCATTTGTCATAGCTTTTTCCTCCTGTGACTTGTTTGTTTAGGAAGTTGTCTTCCTTGTTTCTGATTACATGATATCAAAATAAAATAGGTTTGTATATTGGCAAAATGCACAAAAATTCTTGACCTTTCATTGTGCATGTTATACAATATTATTACAGGAAAGGAGGTGTGCTGAATGAAGAAAGCAGGTATTTCATTTGCATTTAGTGTTGTGTTCTCTTATTTATGTGATGTATTTGGTCCGTTTCATGATTCGATTATCATCTTATGCACTATGATGATTATTGATTATATGACAGGAGTTTTGCAGGCTATATATAAGAAGAAACTCAACAGCAAAATTGGTGCAAGAGGTATTGTCAAGAAAGCCCTCATTATCTTAGTCACAGCGATGGCTTGCTTGCTTGATACTAAATATTTTGGTGGTGTCATGGCAATTGGAAACATGGTAATCGGTTTCTACATATTTAATGAAGGTATTAGTATTCTTGAAAATGTCGGCAAGTGTGGTGTTAAATATCCTGAAAAGTTAGAGAAGATTTTAACACAGCTAAAAGACAAGAACGATGGCAACAGTCAGGAGGTGTAAGATATGCAGTTAAAAGGTATTGACATATCCCATTGGCAGAAAGGTCTGAATCTTGCTCAGGCTAAAGCAGAAGGCAATCTTGATTTTGTGATTATCAAAGCAGGTGACGGAAAAGGTGCTAGTAAAGGCACAAAGGATTCTGAGTTTGATAATTTCTACAAGCAGGCTAAAGATGCAGGATTGCATGTAGGTGCTTATTATTACTGTAGGTTCACAGATGAAGCTATGTGTGATAAAGAAGCACAGCACTTTATTAAATTGCTCGCAGGTAAGCAGTTTGATATGCCTGTTTATGCAGACATTGAGGAAAATTCAATGTATGCGCTCGGTGCAGAAAAACTCACAGCACTCACAGTTAGATTTTGTGAGCAGGTTGAAAAGGCAGGTTTCTATGTTGGAATCTATACATCTGAATCAAGTTTCAAGAATAGATTCAAAACATATGACATTGCACGTTTCACATTTTGGGTTGCAAGATGGAACAAGACAGGTCCAAACATGGTTCATCCTATGTGGCAGTACGGTGGCGAAACAAATCTTATTGAGAGCAATAAGTTATGTGGAATCACAGTTGACAAGGATTATTGCTATGTTGATTTTTCATCTGCAATTATAAATAAGAAGCTGAACGGCTACGGAGCACCTGTAGTTGAAAAGAAGTCAGCTAAAGAGATTGCTCAGGAAGTTATAGCAGGTGCGTGGGGAAATGGTCAGGAAAGAAAAGACAGACTCACAGCCGCAGGTTACAATTACAGAACAATTCAGAATGCAGTCAATAAACTCATGAAAGGAGAGTAAGCGCTATGAGCACATTAACACTTTACAAAAACAAGTCATTGCCAAACGTAGTAAGCAAGACATTGTCAGGTGGTGTCAATGTGACAGGTCAAATGGTCAATGAGTATGATGAACGAAACCCTAAATTTAAGGTGAGTAAGTCTAATACCAACATTGACCAATACGACTACATGTTGTTTGATGGCAAGTATTATTACATCAGCACATCAAGACAGGGAGCAGATAACATCATTGAGGGTCAGATAGACCCTCTGATGTCATTTCCTGATGTAGTTGGAGAGTTGACATGTTACATTGAGCGTGGCGGAACAGCAACACCTTATGTGAGAGATGAACAAGACACTTTTCTGTCATATAAAAATCAAAACGTTATTGAGTTTCCTAGCAGTGCAGGATTCTCAGAAGATGGTGCAGATGGTGCATTTATCTTAATTACATCTCAACAAGGTTATACATCTGCTACATAAAGAAAGGGGGTGAATATCAGTGGGATTCAGATATTTACAATCCACGGCAGGTCCAATTCCATTTATCCCTATATCAGGCACAGTTGAAGCAAATTGCCCTATGGACAGTGCATGGTCATATAATTTAACAGCCACTATGAATCTAACAGGATTGACACAGACAGAGTTAGGTTCATTCTTCGGAGAAGGTTCAGAACCTACATTTTATAAAGCGTTTCATCTTGCAGGTGGTGCGAATCAGAGTGTATATATAGGTGATTTGGGGACAATTACAAATCATGGAGATTTTCAGCAATATAATCCAACAGGCATGTATTATTGTGCAGATGGTTACACTGTTTCTAAAAATGGTGAAGTTGTTGTCAATGGTCATGGTGCTATATTAACAACAGGTATTTATTATCCAAATCAAAGCAATGCAGCTGTTTCTCAATATTTGTGTGTCGGCATTGTTGACAGCAACAATCATGTTTCATTCGGTGTTCTGCAAGGTTGTTGGGGTGATGTGTTTGGAAGTTTTCCGTCAAGTTCAAGACCATCACTACGAAAAGATAACACTATATCAA
>JAEEGL017261994.1_pt1 | contig 11984 bp, 11 predicted proteins | sample 9134231 | NCBI WGS metagenome assembly JAEEGL01 (sample SAMN16246548, study PRJNA631951) | gut metagenome | biome: gut microbiome; feature: rumen; material: fiber-attached | host: Bos | place: Iran: Karaj | collected 2018-10
CGAGAATATGAAGAATCTGGTGGATGAATACTATTCCATCGGAAATGCCTCCAGTGAGGACAGGCATCTTTTCACCGGCTACCGTACCCAGGACAGCCTGACCTTTACGGCGCAGGATTTTGAGGAACGTCAGGCCGAGGTTGCCGACGGAAAATTCAAATATATCGGAATAGAGGAGACTTTTACAAAGGATGATATAGAGGACTACTCATTTACCGTGCGCACCGGTGCCGGAGCTCACACTTCCATAGGTGTGACTGACGGGGAGATATCGTCCCTCAGTGATGCCGTGGATGAAACCATGATCCAGAATAATCAGGTATACAGACTCAGGCTTTCGTATAAGGAATTGGATCCGGGGATCAGCCACTCATTATCCGTGATCAGTTTCACTTACGTCAAAAATGATTATCAGATCCCGTTGCCTCCGGAAGATAATAAGATCTACTTTAATAAGGATAAGGGAACCCTAATTTTTGGTGAACAGACCAAGAATGAGCTTATCAATCAGATGGGAGATACCGGGATTGATATAGGATACAATAAGTCCAGCTGGAATGTTGGTGATGTAAAGCCGGAATATTATTTTAACTGTGAAGATACCGGGGTTACACCTTCCATAAAATACACCGACCATCAGCAGTCTATGTATTACCATATGGGTGACAGTCAGAATATTAAGGTAAATGCCAATGCCTGTGATGTATTTACATTGGATGCGAGACGTGACCTGGATGAGATACATGATTACCTGAATCTCCTGGATACCGCCCAGAGCAAGGTGGACCGTCTTATGGAGATGCAGGCAGATATCGATAAGTATCCTGAGGATAAACAGGCGGCCATAAAGGATCTTCTGGCAGCTACCCAAAAAGAACTGGAATACGCCCAGTTAAGGGTCAATGAGGCCTTTAGTAACGGGATCACCAGATCCGGAGAGTATTTCGATTTTGTAAATGATGCGTCAACGGAAATGGGAACCACGGTAAAGCGCCTTGAACTCATAAAGAACAGGCTTACGGAGGACAAGACCACCGTTCAGACCCAGACCTCGAATAACGAGAATATCGATCTGTCGGTGCTTACGGTTGACTTAAGTGAAGCATCCCTGTCGTACTCGGCGGCCCTGCAGGTAACAGGTAAGATCAGCCAGCAGACCCTGGTAAGCTATATCTAAATATGTAGTAAAAGGCTTCAGCCTTTGATATAATAATCTTCAAACCGCCTGTGAAAAGGCAACATGAGAAGGAGGACAGCATGGAAGTTAATACCAGATTATTTGGAGAGATCGTGATCGATGACGAGAAGATCATCGAATTTCCGGGGGGTATAGTGGGGTTTCCGGATCTGAATAAGTTCGCCATTATGCATGATTCCGAGAAGAGTGACGGATCGTCCTTAAGCTTTTTATTATCCCTTGATGAGCCGGCTTTTGCCATACCCATAATGGATCCACATATAGTTAAGGCTGATTATAATCCTATGGTGGAAGATGATCTTCTTTCCAATCTGGGTGAGCTTACCCCCGATGACACCATCGTCTTTGTGACGGTTACGGTTCCCAAAGGGGCAATAGAAAAGATGACGGTTAACCTTATGGCTCCCATAATAATCAATGCAGCTACCAAAAAGGGTGCCCAGGTTATACTGACCGAAGGCGAAAATGATATTCATTTCCCTATTTACGACATTCTTGCTGCCGCAAAGGAGGGAAAATAATATGCTGACCTTATCCAGAAAAAAGGGTGAATCCCTTGTAATTAATAATAATATAGAAGTAACTATTTTAGATATCCGCGGAGATCAGATCAAGGTGGGCATCGCCGCACCGAAGGAGGTTCCGGTTTACCGGAAGGAGATCTTCCTTGAGATCCAGGAATCCAATAAGAAGGCAATGGAAATAGACGGTATGGAGGCTTTAAAAAATCTTTTTTAAAAGCCTAAGTATTTTTATGTGTTTGTCCGATACTATAAATGTAGAGACCGAATGATCGAGGGGAACGTCGCATAAAAACAAACTGCGACGCTGTATAGTTACATGGAGGTAATAAAATGGCTTCAATAAACAGTATTAACAGCGCAATTTCACAGACAGCAGGCTATGGCTCAAGTACCCCTGAGCCCTCTCAGAGTAATGTGACCGTTACTCCTGCTGAAGGAACGGATTCCGTAAAGAAGATCGTGCATGAAGCTCCCGAATCAAATGAGGATCAGAGCCAGGATCAGCAGTCCAAAATGGCTTCTCCCAACAATATGGAGAACATACAGGAAGCTCTCGGAAACAGCAAGACCGCCAGTGAAGAGATAAAGAAAGCGGTAGAAGAGATCAATAAGAAGATGATCTCCCATTCCGAGGCCATATTCGGAATTCACGACAAGACAAACAGAGTGACAATAAAGATAGTAGATAAGGATACCAAGGAAGTTATAAAAGAGCTTCCGCCCGAAAAGACCCTTGATATGCTTGCCAGGGTATGGGAGATGGCAGGTATCCTGATCGACGAGAAACGCTGACCGGAAAGAGAGGTAAGGATATGGCTACAGATCGCATAAGAATGACCGGACTGGTTTCCGGACTCGATACAGAGACCATAGTACAGGCTCTCGTTTCCGCAGCCAGTTATAAAACTACCAAATTAAAGAATACCCAGACCAAGCTCGGATGGAAGCAGGAAACCTGGAAGAGCCTGAACTCTGAGGTTTATAACCTCTATAACGGAAAGATCGATAATCTCCGTTTTGAAGGAAATTACAATGCCAAGAAGGCTACAATAGACAGCAATGTTGCCAGTATTTCTGCTGACAACAATGCAGTCCTCGGTTCCCAGACTCTGGAAGTACACCAGATGGCTACGTCGGGATATCTGACAGGCGATGTGGTAAAGACTTATGGCGTAGGCAAGACGGCGGATGGATCCACTACTTTTGCAGAGCTGGTAAACACCAGTGCCGGAAGTGCTGATTTTACCGCTGATGAGCTGAATAGCGGAATCAAGATCAAGGTGTCTGTAGGAAAAGATGCCACTCCCCAGGAGATTACGATCAAGGGCAGCGATACCATGGATGAGATCGCTGAGAAATTTTCAAAAATAGGACTTAATGCCAATTTCGACGCAAAGACCGGACGCTTTTTCCTTTCATCCACTAAATCAGGTGAAGATGCGAATTTTGAGATCGAATATGGAGAGAATGAAGCGGGTGGACAGAGAGCAATAGAAAGGCTTGGTCTGAAGTATACGGAAAACAATGCTGCATCCGGTGCTGTTAAGATAAAGGGCCAGAATGCAAAGATAGTTCTGAATGGTGCAGAATTTGAATCGGCCTCCAATACTTTTAATATCAACGGACTGAATATCACGGTTCAGGGAATTTCAGAAAAGGTGGCAGATCCTGATGATCCCACTAAAACGAAGTATAAGGCATCCACCATTACCACCAGCGTTGATGTGGACGCAATCTATGATTCCATTAAGGATTTCTTCAAGACCTATAATGAACTCATAAAGAAGATGGACACCTACTATAACGCCAAGGCCAATAAGGACTACGATGTTCTTTCCGAGGATGAGAAGGAAGCGATGTCCGATGACGAGGTGGAGAAGTGGGAACAGACCATTAAGGATTCCCTTCTTCGTAAGGATGACAACTTAAGCAAGCTTATCGATCTTTTCAAAGGCAGCCTGTCCCAGACGATCAAGCTTGAGAACGGCAAGTCATACAGCCTCTCATCCTTTGGTATCAATACACTTGATTACTTTACCGCCGGTGAGAATGAGCACGGCATGTACCATATTGACGGCGATCAGGATGATGAGAATTCAAAGAGCAAGGACGATGCCTTAAAGAAGATGATAGCTTCCAATCCTGAGGATACCAGCAAGTTTTTCTCACAGCTCTTTAAGGATGTTTACAATAAACTCAATAAGGAAATGAGGTTCATCGAAGACACCCGTTCCGCAATGAAGGTTTATGATGACAAGACCCTTCAGAAAGAGTATGACAAACTCACCAGTGATATAAAGAAACAGGAAGAAAAGGTCACGGAGATGGAAGACCACTATTACAGCCAGTTTACCGCAATGGAGAAAGCGTTGACCAAACTGAATTCCCAGAGCAGTTCCTTCGCTTCAATGCTAGGCCAGTGATCATTTAAGAAATAAGCTAACCCAGGATAAACTTAAAACCAGGAGGACAAGGATATGTTATCAGCAAATGCGTACGCCCAGTACAACAGAAATAAAATACTGACCGCTTCCCCTGCGGAGCTGACGCTTATGCTTTATGACGGATGCATAAAGTTTATAAACATCGCTATCATGGGGGTGGACGAAAAGGATATAGCCAAAGCCAACACCAATATTAAAAAGGCGGAAAGGATCATCCTGGAACTCCAGTCAACCCTGAACGACAAGTATGAAGTTGCCAAGGATTTCAATGCAGTATATTCTTATGTAAAGAGGAGGCTTTTGGAAGCCAATCTTTCAAAAGATAAGGAGATCCTGGAAGAGTGTGCGGGGCATATGCGTACCATGAGAGATACCTGGAAAGAGGTAATGAAGGCAGCACATCAGGACGAACGGATAGTAAGACAGGCGTAAAGAGTATGAAGAATTCCTATGTAAAGATCCTGATCGAAAGCCTTAAGGATAAAAATGAAGTCCTGGATGAGATAGCGGAAGAAGACGCTGTTCAGGCGAAAATCCTGAAGTCAGAGGAACCTGACCTGGATGAACTCCGGAAGAGCCAGGAAAAGATAGGAGTATTGGCATCCAGGCTTGATAAGCTGAACGAGGGTTTTGAATCCGTATATGACAGGGTGCGGGGAGAACTCCGGGAGAATAAGGAAAAATACCGGGATGAGATTCATATAATGCAGGATCTGATAACGGAGATAACCGGTAAAGCAGTCAGAATAGAGGCTGAACAGAACCGAAATAAGGCAAGCGCTGAAAGGGCATTTAAGAATAAAAGAGAGACCTTGAAGGACAAACGAAACACGGTTCAGAAGATAAATCTCTACGCAAACCAGATGCATAATGTAGTTCCCAAAGGTCAGCTGGACGCGACCTTCCTGGATAAAAAGAAATAGATATGGTAATGGAAAGACCCGCATTCGCGGGCTTTCTTTTTGAAATCATTAAAATATGATATACTATTACCTATTAATCAGAACGGAGAATTTTTCAAAATGGCAAAAGCAAAACAGGCTGTCCAGGAGTTTTTATCCCTGAGGTTTGTAAAAGAGATACTGGGCATATATTTATTTCTGATATTCGTGATATATCCACTTTATTACGAGAATGCATTTTATAATATGGGAGATGCCAAGTGGCATTTTTTCCGTACCGTTACCTATTATATTGAGGGACCGTTATTCAAGATCCCTACATTTCTTGTATTGCTGCTGCTCGCATTTATCTGGTATCAGGTGGATCTCATACGGTCAAAAGAGATCCTGGATTTCTGGAAAAAGAATGTTACCCTTACGGACAAATTCGTGTTGTTTTATCTTGTGGCATGTCTGTTTTCCACTTTAATCTCTCCATACAAGGATTACATTATCTGGGGCTATAATGGCTGGTATATGGGAATGATCGCCCAGTTTGCCTTCTGTGCCCTGTATTTCTTTGTATCCAGGTTCTGGCGCTGGGATGATATTATGATGGGGCTCTATCTTGCGGCTTCAACCCTGGTTAATCTCCTTGGTGTCCTGAACCGTTTTCATATTGACCCTTTGGGAATGTATGATGGACTTGATGAATCTTATGTGGCCATGTTTCTGTCGACTCTGGGACAGGCAACATGGTATTCCAGTTATGTAATGATATTCTTCCCCGTTGGTTTATTTATGTACTGGCAGGCAGGAAAGCTGTGGGTCAGAAGGGTTTCTTTTGTTTATATGGTGATAGGATTCATGACTGCCATAACCCAGGATTCTGACAGTGCTTTCTTAGCCCTTTCTGCTACTTTCCTTACTCTTTTCTGCTTCTCTTTCAGGGAGAACCGCTATATGAAGAGATTCCTGGAGATCATTCTTGTTATGCTCCTTTCCTGGAGAGTCATCGGCTTCCTCCAGATGGCATTTCCGGATAAAGCGGTGGAAGTCGGAGATCTTATGAGTTTCGGTTCCCGGAGTCCCATCATGTGGATCCCAATTGCAGCTCTTGCAGTTTTATATTTTCTTTTTTCAAAAGCTGATAAGGAAGGGAAGGTCAATATAGCTGAACTCACCATTATAAGGACTGTGGTGCTAATCTTTTCAGGATTACTTATCATTGCTCTTATCATCTATATTTATCTGAATACAAAGCATATGCTGCCGGAGAAATTCAGTTCCACAAACTGGTATCTGGTATTTGACGAGTATTGGGGAAATAACCGTGGAAGTTCCTGGATGATAGCACTGGATTCCATGAGGCTCAGTCTTCTGGACGATCCTTTGCGTTTCATCTTCGGTGCCGGTCCTGACGGTTTTTATAATACTGTTTATAAATATCATGCTGCGGAACTCAATGCCAAGTGGGGTGAAAATACGGTGCTTACCTGTGCACACAATGAATGGATGACCCAGATAGTTAATATCGGTATCGTAGGAGGTCTTGCATATCTCGGGATCTTTGTCAGCGCTTTTGTTACTTTTGCAAAAAAGTCGGTACAGCTGCCGGAGCTCATTGCGCCGGCTATGTGTATTGCGGCATATTTTGCCCATAACTTCTTCTGCTACCAGCAGATAATCTGTACTCCCATAATCTTTATCATAATCGGCGCGGGAATAAGCATAGTACGGACAGGCGGTTTAAGGGCAATATACGAGGTGAATTAAAATGTATGATTTTCTTGTGGTTGGAACCGGTCTATACGGCGGGGTATTTACGGCAGAAGCAGTAAAAAAAGGTAAAAAAGTCCTTGCCATTGACAGACGTAAGCATATAGGAGGCAATGTCTATACCGAGGAGAGTCATGGCATAAATGTCCATAAATACGGCTGCCACATCTTCCATACCGACAGTACGGAAGTTTGGAATTATGTAAACCGATATGCTGAATTCAACAGATTTACCAATACCCCCGTGGCCAGATATAAGGATGAACTTTATAATCTGCCTTTTAATATGAATACCTTCCACGCCCTCTGGGGAGTCACTACTCCTGATGAAGCAAGGGAGATGATAAAGACTCAGACAGAGGAAGCCAGGGTAAAAATCGGGGACGAGCCGAAGAATCTGGAGGAACAGGCCCTGATCCTTGCAGGGAAAGATATTTATGAGAAGCTGATAAAAGGATATACAGAAAAGCAGTGGGGGCGGAGAGCCACCGAGCTTCCTGCCTTTATTATAAAGAGGCTGCCCTTCCGCTTTATTTATGATAATAACTATTTTAATGACCGTTATCAGGGTATTCCCATAGGAGGTTATACTCCTATGATGGAGAAACTGTTTGAGGGTGCGGATGTGCGTCTTGAAACTGATTTCTTTGCAGACAGGGAGGCGTTGTCCGGGGAAGCAGAAAAGATCATATTCACCGGCCTTATTGACGAGTATTTTGATTACTGTTTCGGAACTTTGGAATACAGAAGCCTCCGGTTTGAAACAGAGATTAAAGATACGGATAATTATCAGGGCTCCGCGGTGGTGAATTATACTGAGTACGAGATCCCCTATACCAGAATAATAGAGCATAAGCATTTTGAGGAATTCGGCTCGGCAGAGAAGAAGTCCGACCCCGGAAAGACCATAATCACCAGGGAGTATCCTGCTGAGTGGTCAAAGGGTGATGAGCCCTATTATCCGGTGAATAATGATAAAAATAATGCCCTGTATGAGAAATACAGGGAACTTGCCGATAAGTCCGGAGTTTTCTTCGGGGGACGCCTCGGGAAGTATAAATATTATGATATGGATGATGTCATAATGGACGCGTTGAAGGATGTAAAAGAACTTCAGCAGTAACTGGAAAACAGCATTCCGCTGTACATGCTGGTAACATAAGGATTCGGGAAGTTCTTTCCCGGATTTTTATATGCCACAACAACCTGATCCGCATATTTCATGGGATTGAGGGATATCTCATTACTCTTTCTGGTCAGGGCATTGGTGAATTTCTGAATGGCGGAGAGGCTTTCCTTGGGGTCATCCTCTGAAGCCGAGCTCCTGAGGAGCTTTGAATCCACTGCCAGGGTTCCGTCTTCCTGAAGGGCAAGACCAACGGCATCAAGCGCATTGGCATAGCTTCCTGCCAGAGTTGACATCTCATACATGAATTTTCCTGAACGGCCGTAGTTGTTGGTATACTCTGCAGCCTTCCGGATAAAGTCATTATATGCTCCGGCCAGATTATTGATATTCTCTGTCAGGGCATCCAGGTCTGTCTTTAAACCGATGTGTACGGAATTGCCTTCCTCTGTGGTTCCTTTAAGTACAAGTTCAAAGGATTTATCAACGGTAAAGTTATTGGAGAAAGCGCTGTGCTCCTTGCCGTTTATGGTAAAGGCTGCATTTGAAGGATAGTGGGACACGTTATTGATCCCGAAATAATCCACGGCACCCTTTCTTCTGCTGGTATTCTCATCGCTGACAACGAAGTTTAAGCCGTTAGATCCCCTTACTCCTGTGGAAGTGCTTTCAATCCGGAGAGCGCTGCTGTCTTCGCCCGGTATTACAGAAGCATTGAGACCGATATTGGCGTGACTTATCAGACGGGCGATACGCCCCTCTACGTCCGCATTGCTGTCATTCTCTTCTATACTGAACTGGAACTCGTAATCCGTGTCATTGACATTGATATCGAAGGAGTAATTGCCGGGCTCCAGACTCATTTCCTTATTAGGAAGGAAGGTGCCGATATTCACCTGATTGGATGCCAGTCCTTCCACACTGATATCAAAGGAAGGAGCATCATCTATAGTCTGGTCGGGACCGATATATTTTGCCTCCACCAGATCTTCGTCGCTTGATGAAGCTATCTTTTTATCAAGTATACTGGAGGAATAATCGGAACTTAAGGAGGAGATGGTGTTCTTCAGTTCTCTGGCGTCTTCTTTTAAATTAACGGCAAACTTCTGAGACTCCCCGCTTTCGTCCATAAGAAAGAGAGGTGCATCCTCATTCTGTTTTACGATGGATTTGTAAACAGATTTCAGCTCATCGCGCTTGTGAGAATCATAACGCGTAGACTTGGGCGCGTATGATGTCAGAACATTCGAATATATGTTAGTTAATGTGAAAGCTGACATATCGGATCCCTCCTTTCTGCATTATTCCCGTCCGTGGGAACTGCGGTTCCTTCCGCAGTAAGTTCATATCCATAACAGAATATATATCAGCGGGTACACTACCCCTATTTATAAATCTACTAATACAACTTGAATTTAACACAAAAATGTCAAGAAAACAAGAGTTTTCCTGACACTTTTATTGTCATCTTATGGACTTTTTTAAATACAATCTATGAACCGTATTTAAGCACTTAAATCACATTAACAGCCCGGATCAGGACTTGATGAACAGATCCCTGTACCATGCCAGTGCGTTGAGGTAAGCGTCATAAACCGTATCCATATCGATATCGTCTACTACCATCCGCCGGCATACCTCGATAAAGTCTGCGTTTTCATAGAGACGTACGAAATCGATGACGGGAGCAAGTTCTCCCTTTCCGCTGATCAGGGCATCATTTATATTCTTTGCCACATGGAGCATCTTAAGAGCTTCATCCATAGGCTTGTCCAGCATAATGTCTATGCAGGAGAAAAGTCCGGTCAGGAAGAGTTCGGAAGCAAAGCCGCCGATATCGAATACCGGAGCCAGATTCTCGCAGAATTTTGCCCGGACCATTGACATCCTGGTGATCTCGCTGGGCTTATCTGCACAGAGCTCCTTGGTGACAGCGGTATTGATCCAGCGTTTCAGCTCCTTCTGGCCGAGCATTGCGGCAGCATGGCGTACTGATGTAATCTCGGAGTTAATGGCGATATGATTTACTATCTCCAGAAGCGAGATAACAAGTCCTGCATCCCGTCCGATAACATCTGCCGCATCCGTAAGATCGAAGTCCGGAGCGTTTACCACGTTCAGCAGTTCGATATAGTTGATCTTTAAGGGATTGACCTCTTTTTCATTGCTGGTGACAGGCATCCGGAAGAATTCTCCCTCGTAGAGGTCGTACTTTCCGTCGCTGCTCAGCATGTTGTAGTCATCCTGGCTGTTCACGTTGACAGCGATCAGCTGCATGTTGGGATACAGCTTGTTAAAGTAGATCTTTGCCTTGGCTATGACGATCTTCTTGTGGTCCAGGAGTACATAGTCGCACTCCGAAAGAATGGGCCGGTATGTTTCGAAAAGGTCTACGGTAAGTTTTCTTATAGCAAACCTGAATCCCTGTCCCCGGAGAAGCTTTATTCTTTTCACATAGTCATCATCAGGGGTGATGCTGTTATCCATAAGGAGCACAACCCTGTCTCTGGGAACCTTGCATTGAGCCACAATGTCAGCAAAAATATTAATATTATCCACAGGCACGAATACCTGCTTTTCATTGCTGAGTATGGCAGCTCCCATACTGGAAACAACCTCCAGTCCGGAGATCCGGCCAACGCCGTCATATTTGGCAGCCACCGCCATATCGGGATTCAGGAAGGGATTCTCCTTTTCCGAGAATACCGAATAGGCCTTAACAGTCATTTTTTCATCAAACAGAGGCATAAGTGCAGCAAGCATATTATTCTCCCTTCGGATTCTGCAGTATCTGTTCGGGACTTAAAGTATTTATGAGCAGATACAGAATCATAATTCTGTAAACATTATACAATATTTTTGCATTCTGTGCATTAAATGTGATAAAAATATATATAGAAATGAAAAAAAGAAAGAAAATCACGGATATTTTCATATGCGCGGCGGTTGCAGCGGTGGCTGTTTATATTGTTATCCGGATCTTCGGGTATGTATGTCCTGTCAGGATTTTTACCGGATTCTCCTGTCCGGGATGCGGAATGACAAGAGCCTGGAGGGCTTTTTTATCCGGAAATATCAGGGAGGCCTTCTATTATCATCCCCTTTTCCTCTTTGCTGTTCCGATAGCACTTATCCCGTTCCTGGAGGAGAAACTGCCCAAAAAGGTGTTTGATGCGCTGTTCATTCTGATTGCCCTTCTCTTTGTTGTCGTATATATTATAAGGATGATGTCCGGATCACCGGTTCTTGTCCGTGATATGCATAAAGGTCTGATATGGCGAAGTCTTCACGATGGTATAAACTGGATAACGCAGCAAAGATAGTTCCTTCCCAGGCAAAGGGTGCGGATACCAGAGTCTTCCGGCTGACCGCTGTTCTCAAAGAAGAAGTCTGCAAGGATATCCTGGAGCAGGCTTTGTCCGAGACGGCGCCTGAATTCCCCATATTTAATGTGGTATTGAAGCGGGGGATTTTCTGGTATTACCTCGAGGATGCCGATATCGCGCCCGTTGTGAAGGAAGAGGGGGAGTATCCTCTTGAAGCCCTGTATTATCCCGGGCGGAGGGATCTCCTCTACAGGGTCACTTATTATAAGAAGAGGATAAACCTGGAGGTTTTCCATGTACTGGCTGATGGTACCGGAGCCTTTATGTTCTTAAAGCGTCTTGTGGCGAAATACCTGGAGATTAAGTATTTGCTGCCGCCTTCCCGTTTTGATGATGATCTTTCTTCTATGCAGGAAAACAGTGCAGATGCCTTTGATACCTTCTATGAGAAAAGTGCGGGGCTGGAACAGCTTAAAGACATGGGTTCAAACAGGGCCTGGCAGCTCAATGAGGAAAAGGATCCCAATCTCCGCTGCCATCTCATCGAGGGAGTGGTTCCTGCCGGAAAGTTCCTTGAAAAAGCAAAGGAGTATGGTACAACCGTAGGGATTTTTTCGGTGGCGGTATATATTGAAGCTGCAATCAAGCGGATGACGGTAAGACAGAAAAAAAGACCGATCGTGGTAAGCGTGCCTGTCAACCTGCG
>JAEEGL010381748.1_pt1 | contig 11983 bp, 11 predicted proteins | sample 9134231 | NCBI WGS metagenome assembly JAEEGL01 (sample SAMN16246548, study PRJNA631951) | gut metagenome | biome: gut microbiome; feature: rumen; material: fiber-attached | host: Bos | place: Iran: Karaj | collected 2018-10
GGAACTGTACAGGCTGTCACGTCTTCGCTTCCGTCGACCGCGGTGCCTGAGGTTACGAGCCATCTCGTCATTGCCCCTGCGCTTCTCCTGCCAAATCCAACGATAGATGGTCTCTGCGCATACCATCTCTTCCCCTTTCATCCGGAAACGGCCGCAAATCTGCTCCGGACTGTATTGGCCGTAGATGATGAACCGTCTGACGGTTCGCTTCATATCATCAGTGAACTTCAGGTAGTGTCTCCTAGCATTCATCCTCCTTTCGTACTTCTTTTGAGCCAGTTGCCATCGGTATCGGTGGTATCCACGCATATCACAGTTCCTCCGGATCTCACGGCTTACCGTACCTGTGCTGACCCCAATCACTTCTCCTATCTCCCTTAGGCTCATCGGCGTCTGCAGCAACATCTCTATTGTATATCGCTGCTCCCTCGTCAAATGCTTGTATCCCATTTTCTGTCGCTTTTCTGTTATGACAGTAAAGTTATTCTGTCAGGCTTCAAAGCGTTGCACTTCAGCGTAGAATCCAGCCTACTTCAAGAAGCCGGAAAATGCAATGAGCTACATGACATACATGACCCTCAATCAAAAACCGGAAATGATTTTCGGCTACATGGTTGACATCGACATGCTGACGAAATGGCTCGAGTCTGACGATTTCTGATTCTATTTCTGACTACCTGAAAGAAGATTTACACATTTACTCCCATTAAAACTTAATAAACAAATTTGTTTATTTGCTCGTTGTTTTATATATTTGCAATTATGAACAAGATAGATGCATATAAAGGTATTGCACCTGGAAAGATTATTGCCGCTTGCCTACAAGATGGCAATATCACACAACGAGACCTTGCCGACAATATCGGAGAACATTACCAAACTCTAAATGCGATAATCAAAGGAAAAAGAACGATTTCAATTCCACTTTCATTAAAACTCGATAATGCATTGCATTTTGAACAAGGGTTCTTCGCAATAATACAAACCTATTACCTACTCCGAAAAGAAAAACAAAACAAAACCAAAAGTGAAACACATCCAAATATCAGGAAAGTCGTTTTTTGGGACATTGACACGGATACGTTAGACTGGACTCTTAACAAAGATTTTATCATAAATAGAGTAAAAGAAAGAGGGAACGCTAAAGAAATCAATTCGATAAACGAATATTATGGCAATTACTAAGGATAAACCACTCTATTATAAAACTGTAAAACCAGTCCTCATCAACACTTTAAACGCACTTATGAGGAATCCGGTTTTCAACAGTTTCAACCTCGTTGGAGGCACAAATCTTAGCCTGAGATTCGGACATCGCTGCTCGGACGATATCGACTTGTTTACTGATGCTGAATACGGAAGTCTAGACTTTGCAAAGCTAGAAAAGGAGCTGGCAAAAATGTTTCCATATTTTGACAATCCTGATAAATCCGAAATAGTCGGTTTCGGCAGAATGTATTATGTCGGTCTCAATGAAGAAAACGCTGTCAAACTTGACCTTATGTATACCGACAAGTTCATTTCCGATCCAGAGAACATCAATGGAATACGATTTGAATCTGTCAACCAAATAGCTGCCATGAAAATGGAGGCCATCAATGGCGGAGGACGTAAAAAAGATTGGTGGGATATCGACCAACTATTAAGCATTTATCCATTCGAAGATCTAATGCTTCTCCATAAGAAATGGCAACCGTGGTTACATGAAGAAGAAAAAATTCTTGATGCACTTGTTGATTTCACGAAAGCTGATTTAGAACCAAATCCTAAATGCTTACTTGGAAAAGATTGGGATTCTATCAAATTACACATTATCCGCCAGGTTGAATTGTATACTCAAAAAGTACAAGAAAGAAAAACAGCTCTTGAAACATTCAATTCGATCAAAAGTCCAACGAACAAACCTAAACCAAAAAGTATAAAAAAAGGCCTGTAAATAACCTTATATTCAATGACTAGAACTGCTCTTGCGATAGAGCGGTTCTTTTCTTTCATCCACTGCCCCAACCACACTGAAAGTCGGAAACTCCGCAAATGCTTCTCAACCGTTGGATAATCGACTCAGCCATACTGGCGCATTGTGGACAGAGGTAATATGAGCCAAACCATGTATGTTAAGGGTTGGTTACTCCTGGTAATGCTATATTTATTTGACAAATATACGGATTATTTGGTATTGAGCTCATGTTTTGATCCTCTTAACGGCTAATAATTTAGTAATCAACGAAGGGATGTTCTGAAGTCTCTTAGCCCTAGCTTTCTCCATCGGTGATTCATTCGTTATTAGGCTCCTCTTAAATCGAGCAGGATATCCCTTACCCATTCCGGGCACAAAAGGATATCCTTGTTGAACTCAGTGGACGGAACGGATGACAACTTCCACTTCAGCATTTCGCGCTGAACTTCGCTGATATTGTGTTTACCCAGGGCGCGGATGCCGTTTGAAATCTGTTGCATGATGCGACTGGAGAAAGCGAAGATGCGCATCTCGGACGTATGCTTGAATTCAATCCTTCTTCCGTTGCTGAGATTGATTTTCCTTGGCGCCCCGTCGGTCAGGTAGACCGATGAATTGAAGTCCAGCCCGGTCAATCCGACCAACATGGCAGCCTGGTCACCGACGGGAACGATCCGGACCTTCGTCTTGTCTGCTATCGCCTGGGCTATTGTGTCCGATTGCGGCAAGAGCATCTTCATCCCGTGTTCGGAAAGGCGGGGAAAACAGAACACGCCACGTGCAAGACGCGCGACCATACCCTTCTCAGCGAGGATGCTCAAGGAATATCGGACGGTACTCTCCGGCCAAAGGTCGTAGAACTCCTGGGCGAAGAAGATCCTCCCTCGCCCTTTCTCAGACAATCGCCGCAATATGTCGGAATCAACCCTGTCCATTATATTTCCAACAAAAATATTATAAATTTGTTGGAATAACAAACAAATATACCACAAATAAGAGTAAACATCTGAAAAATTCCGAAGTTATAAAAGACTTGAAGTATTACTTTAAGTGAATGCTCACTCCCCTCCCCCGAGGATGTCAGCCAGGCTCGTCGGTTCCTTCCGGGAAGGTCGTGCGTCCTGGTTGGGAACAACGGAGGACGGATCACGCAGCACCATAGTGCCGTCGATGATGATTCCCAGCTTCTCCTTCAGGTGCTTACGGATGGAGTTGATCACGTATCCCTGAACGTTTGCAGCACGGAGCGCAGCCGGGGCAATCCCATACAGGAAATCGATTATATCGTCGCATTCCTTCTGCGCCGTGTCGAATAGGGTGATGTTCGCTTTGATGCCCTGAGCATCGAAGCCGAACTTGTTCTTGAGGAGCAAATAGAGCTCGCGGTCGAGCAGCATCGAGGGGTCCACCTGCTTTCTCAGGGCATCCGTACTCTGGTTCGCCATCCGGCGAATGGGGAAGAAAGTGACGGAGGTGATAGCCGGACGCCCCTTGCGTCCCTTGTTCACCTCGGCGGACTTGGCTGCGTTCAGGACATAGTCGAACGAATACGGACTGACACGGTCAAGCTCTTCCTTGGCAGACACGATGGTGTTCTTCACGAAATCGTCAACCTTCTTGTACTTCTCAGTGAGCCCCCACATCTGCCTGAGGTCAGAAATCGAATAGGTAATCGGCTCTGACTGCTTGCTGACAAGCTTGTATATGCGCAGGGAATACTTGCCGCGCAGTTTTACGGCAGTCTCAAGCTCGTATTTCCGGAATCCCTTTGAGAAATCCAGCATCGCGCGCCAGATATTCCGATTAACACGGATCACCATCTTGCCGGCGACCTTGTCGACGTCCACCTCGTTCAAGATCTGGGTCGCTCTATACTTCTGGTCATCTTCATACTCAAGGAAACGTCCCATGAGGTTGCGGACCGCCGCCTTCGCCTTTGAGTAATTCTTGTCATCATCGCCGGAAAGAATATCCTTTACCGGTATGATGACCTCGGCATCACCCCACTCCCCTATCTCCACCTTGCCGATACTGGTTCCCCCCTTGAAATCCAGACCACGTATCTCACGCTGCGCCAACTCAACCAGACGGAGAAGAAGACGCTCCGAATAAATACCGAAATCATGACGGACCGTAGAGAAGATGTACGACTCGACAACTTCCTTGGAGATGATCTGCCTATTGGGATCCTGCTCGGCCATTTTCAAGTTTTACGAATAAAAGAATACTACATTAAAAAATTTCTACGAGCAAATATAACCCGTTTTCGGGAAAATAGCAAAAGTCGAATTATTTTTTCGAGAATAATACGAAGGATTATGCCAAGAGACAGTATTATAAAACTCGCTTAAATAATCGGAGAGTTTGCAAATAATCATATCTATATCGAAACGAATCAATGATTTATGGAGTGCTGTCCGGCCCAGTGAGAACCTCACAAGGGAACGTAATCTCCCGCAATGAAAATTCTTATCAATTATGCATAACCACACTTTAAAAGGCATTGATAATCAAACCCAATAAGAGTTATATCCCTGCAGGTTCTGGTTTCTTACTAAATAATAAGCATATAGTCAAATGGTTGCATATACAAGTATTCCAAAACTCGCATAATATATAATTCATTACAGAACTCGCAAAAAATGGGGGTTCAAGTATTCCTACTCTCGGCTTTGAGTCTTCCACGACTCGCACAAAACAAATGAAATTCTATCATAAATATTTGACAGGCAAAAATTTAAACACATAATAAACAATCCCGTTAAGACATTGATACGTTATATCCATACAAGATAAAAACAAAAGCCAAAAGGAAGAAAGCCAGGGGATAGCAGCGACTCTTAACGCCGGTATTCCAAAACTCGTACAATCATTTCACGCATTCCAGAACTCGATTTAAACAATCAGGCGCTCATTCACAAACTCGCAAATACTACTTCCAGAACTCGTTAAACAGATGCATGACTCGACGGCTAAGTAAATAACAATCAATCAATTATTACGATTCAATTATTTGCTCTTAAGACATTAATAAGTGTTGTCATCAAGAATAAAACAAAAGCCAAAAGGTAGAAAGCCTCCCGGGCCACAGCCCTCGATGATAGAAAAAAACATCCTGGTCCGACGGCCACAATATGACTCCCCCACCGGATCGAATTCAAACCGACCAGCATTAAGCAATGATCGCAAAACAGTTATGATGGATCTATTTCAGGACTCTCAACAGCGACGTTGATTCCCGACATCATGTCCAAATCAGTATTCTTTTTCTCGCATTAATGCTCCAAGGATACCAACATCGTAGAGTATTCTTTTTCTCCTCTTTATTACATCAATGCGTATTCCAAAACTCCTTCAATAAAACAAGATTACAATATAGATATCATTGATAATCAAAGTGTTATAAAGGATTTGATATTTATCTTAAAACATAATAATACATAAGACGAACTTGATTCTATTTCTCGCTTTTTTCATCTGCCGCAATCCCCTGAGTCCTGCAATTCCATTGCATCCTCCCCTACGTACTATTTTTATATTTATATTTTGATAGAAAAATATTTTTATATAAATTTGCATAAACATTTGATTTATAGATATGGGATATACAGTCTGCTTCGCCAACAACAAGGGCGGTGTCGGAAAAACGACAACCTCCGTCGCCATCGGCCAGGCATGGGCAAGGATGGGTAAGAAGATCCTCTTCGTCGATCTCGACTCCCAGGCCAACCTGACCTCGATGGTGAGTCCGCTTGCCCCCGAGGAGCATAAGCTTACCATCCGGGATGCCTTCATTGACAAGAACAACTTCAGCATCGAGCATGTAAGCGAGAACATCGATCTGATTCCATCTGAGCTCTCCCTCTCCAACTTCGACAGGGATACAGCTGCGGTCACCGGTCGTGAATACCTTCTCGTTGACCTTCTCAAGCCGGTCAAGGACAAGTACGACTTCATCATCATCGACTGCCCCCCTGCCCTGGGACTGATCACCTATAATGCGCTGATCGCTTCCGACCACCTGGTCATGGTTGCGACGCCGGACGGTCTCGCCTATTCCGGTATGGTAATGGTCGCGAATCTCTACGCTGATGTCCGCTCCAGTGCCAGGCTGAACCAGAACATCCAGCTTTCTGGAGTCATAATCACGAAATATGAACGGAACAAGCTCTCTGATATGTATGTTCAGAAGGTTCGAAACGAGCTTGGGGCTGCTTTTATAGAGCCGGTTATCAACAAAGCTACCAGAATTGCTCAGGCAGGCTCCTTCAACCAGAGCATCTATGAGTACGATCCGGATGGGAAGGCAACCAAACAGTATATTGAAGTTGCCCAAAAACTCGCCCTGCGGATAATGGATGAAGAATAATCTTATATAAAAATATATTTATATAAATATATACTATGGCTAAGAAAACCGACCCTTTTGACAAGTTCAGGGAGGCCACTTTAGGTGAGTCTAGTCCTCTGAGCGGCGCACTCCAGGGAGCATTGAACCGGCCCCATGTATCTCAAAGGGAAGAGGCTCCCCTCCCCTCCCCTGTCAAAAAATCCAAGAATGCGAACCGGAAACTCGTCAGTTTCCACATCGATCAGGACATTTTTTTGAAACTTGGCCAGCTTAAGTTCGAAATGGGAATTAAGTACGACGATCTGTACAATGAGGCTGTAAGGGATGTTCTGGTCAAATACGGAAAGTTGTAGAACTCCCCTATCCTTATCTTTAGAAACGCTGCCTTAGTGGTAGCGTTTTTTATATATCTATATAAATATATATTTATATATAATTGTCTTAAATCTTTCTTTATTAACTATATATATTTGTACGATTTATATTTATATAGCAAAATATAAAAATATATTTATATAATTATTCAAAGTATAAGGCTTCCTTTAACGGACAACTGAACATCAATCGAATCTGTTCTTCTCTTGATATCTATTATAATATCTCTAATATTAAATATAAATAAATATTTATACTTATATATAAAAATATATTTCTATATATTCTTGACTGTGTATAATCCTACTTTATACTCTTATAACCGAAATTCAATGCTTCTATAAAAATATATAAATATATTTATATATAATTTCCTAATAATTGCAGTAGACTCTACTATACATTGTCTTATACCCTTTATAAACTATGATATATATAAATATTTTTATATAAAAATATATGATCAATAGGTTATTGTGCTTACATCGGTGGTTCTCTATTATGAGTGCTCATAATTTTCGGCGAACCAAGATTTCGTAAAATTGTTCGTACCTTTGCGGCAACAATCAACGATACTATGCCTGTCAGTAAAGATGCAATGGCGAGATACCGGATTATTGACCGTCTTCTCGCAGACCCCAACAGGGACTATACGACAAAACAGATTCTCGAACAGGTTAATTGGTCTTGTCCGAACGTGACGCTCCGGATGGTCCAGAAAGACATCAAGACACTAGAGGAAGAGTTCGGCAAGGAACTCGTCCGGAATGCGGGACGACGGGGGAGTGTCCGCTATGCTGATCAATCGGAACCCCTTTTCTACCAGGAGCTTACCTCTGATGAGGAAGAGGTTCTCCGTGAAGTGCTTAGGAGCCTCGGTCAGTTCGAGGGGCTCGATAACTTCACGTGGCTCGAACTGCTCAAGAAGAAACTGGACATGGGCACCTCTCCCAGTCAGCAGCCCCTGATTTCCTTCAGCAAGAATGACGGGCTCCAGATCCCGGACACGCTGCTGGGCCGCCTGTTTTCTGCTATTTCCCGCAAGTCCGTCATCAAGATTACTTATACGGTATTCGGTAAGCAGCCGAAGGAATACACGGTCCATCCCCACCAGCTCAAACAGTACAACGACCGTTGGTTCCTCCTCTGCACACCCGTGGCGGACGAGTTTTATCCCTATGATCCGGAATTCATCGCGACCTTCCCGCTTGACAGGATTGCGTCCGATTTCGAGTACGTCGAGGATATTCCTTACCTCGAGACTCCCGTGGACCTGAAGGCCCGTTTCGACGAGATCATAGGCGTCACGCTCAGGAAGGACGTTCCTATCGAAGAGATCTATTTCGCTGTCCACAAGGACTCGCTGCCCTATATCCAGACGAAATACATCCATACCTCACAGATCCAACTGGAAGGGGAGTGGGAGCAGGAGTATCGTGAACGGTATCCCATCCTCGGAGACTGGACCTTCTTCTCCATCGAGTGTCGGCCGAATACGGAGCTGTACGCCCGTTTCGCCTCCTACGGGAAAAACATCATGCTCATCGAGCCCGAACCGATGAGGGCCCATCTGGAGCAACTCCTGCGCGTCGCCGCTGACAATTACGCGCTGCTGAAAAAGTAGGCTGCCCGATTAGCATACTATCGATAAAAGCAGTATCTTTACGAGCAGAAGCCTCCTCTCCGATGGACGTCTATCTCGACATACTCCGTGACTGGGAACGCAGGGTCGCCGATCCTGCGGTCTACGAGCACCTGGACACCCTTTTCCCGGCGTTCTCTTTTCGCCGCGTCATGCCTGGCGGACCGAAGGACCATTGGGCGTCCCGTTTCAAAACGGACCTGACGCTCCCGAAGCGGCGCACTGCCGAGAAGACCGTCGTATACCGCACGGACATGTGTTTCCGGGAGCAGGGGAACTGGTCCGAACCGGAAGGTGTCATGGACAGGATCGTTCGTGAGAACGGGCTCTCCTCAGTTTATGAGGCTTATCGGATGGTCAGCAGGGCCCTTGGACTGGATATGCCGAGGCCCGACTCAAGCCAGGTGGCTGAAGCTTTCGGTAGGGCCGAGCGCCGGAATGCCCTCATCGAGGTCCTTGTCGGTTACTTCATGTGGAACCTGGAGAACAACAGGAGTGCCAAGGCCTCGCGTACGCGTGCTTATCTAAAAAGAGAAAGGGGACTCTCCGCCTCCGATACCCGTCGTTTCATGCTCGGCTTCGTTCCGGACTGGAGTACCGTGGTAAGGCACGTGACCATCGAAAAGGGCTTTACCCTGGAGGAACTCGACTCGGTATGCGGAGTGAGGAACGCGGAAGGGTATACGGCGGTGGGAAAGACGCACGTTCTGGCCATTCCCTATGAATGTGCCGGTGAGGTCAAGGGTTTCATTTTCCGCAGGACGGACGGAGGAGACGGTCCCAAATACATTGCATCCTCGGGACTTGACCGCAAATCCGTATTCTTCAACATGAAGGCGGACCGCGACCCGAAGGGTATCCTTGTCGTTGAAGGGGAGTTTGACGCAATCAAGGCGACCTGCGCCGGATTCGATAACGTCGTGGCCATCGGAGGCGCGGACATTTCCGGCGAGAGGCGCCGCCAGGTCGAGGATGCACTCGGCAGGGGAGTGAACAGGATATTCCTCTGTCCGGATCTTGACACCGACGCTGAAGGGAATCCTGATTTCGCAAAGCGTCATCAGGCAGTGATGCGCTCCGTCCACACGATCAAGGACGTGGATTTCCGATTCGAGGAGATATTCGTCGTCCGTTTCCCGTCGCCCGCCGATCCCGATTCGTTCATCCGGGAAATGGGCCCTGGTCAGTTCGAGGCCGTCGTCAAGGCCGCCGTTCCCTACTGGAAGTACCATGCCGATTACATGGAGGGACGCGGTTGATTTCACACTTTTCCAGGCGAACATAGATTTCGTTAAAAAGCCCGAATTTTGTATCCGGAAACAAATAACGACGGATATGAGATACGAGAAGCCCTTTCACTGCGAAATGAAGTACATCAAGAACATCAGCGGAAGCCTTTCCGGGGAACGCCTGTCCTTCTTGGACGGGAAGCGCCTCAGCGACGTGGATATCTTCATCGAATGCAACGCCACGGTGCGGAAAGTCCGCCGGATCATCGAGAAGCGGGTCTGCCAGGAATACTGGAAGACCAGGTCGGGAAAGGGGAGCAACGGTGACCGGCAGAGGATGCGCCGTCATGTCTCCAACCAATTCAAGAATATCTATGGAGCTGTCCCTTCCGGGTTCAGGTATTGCGCTTAGCCTGTTCAAGGCTGTTTATTATCGTATAAGTGGAAAACAAACCGAAATGAAAACGTCCATCCGCATATTCCTCATCCTTTCCATGTCAGTGCTCGTACTGGGACTGTTCGGGTGCAGGTATAGCAGGCGAAGCAATCCATTCGTGAAGGATTTATCTAACGATTCTTCCCTCCGTTTCGAGCATCTCGCTGAAGTTACAAAAGATTCTGATGCAGACCGGGAAGATAATATCCACGTTTTCCACCATTGGAGGGAGATCGATGAAGGGGATTATTTCTTCGAGGTCCCATCAGCTAAGCGGGTAGAGGAATGGAAGGCGCTATGCGAGGAACGGAATCCTCTTGACTCCGCTTCGCGTGGATTCATCGAGGGTAGCTACGCGGACATGAACCAGTTCGTTACGGTGGGGGATTTCATTCAACTGTGGTATCACGATGATTCCCGCATTCGCGATGACGAGCTTACGACCTGGCGGCTGATGCAGTACGACTCCTTGAGTTTTTCCTCTCCGGATTCCGAATACGACAAGTTCGCCAGAATCAGGAACGTTTACCTCGACCTGCTCTGTTTCGATGCCCAGAGTCAGTGGGAGATGAATTTCCAATCCGGTCTCGAGGCCGATTTCCAGGAATACTATGACAGGATTCTCGTGCGGGAGGCCATCAGGCATTCCGCTCTCGCTGTGGCCGCGGCACTGAGGGAAGAGGAGAATTCCTGGCTCCGTTACCATACCGCTGTGGATTCAGCGTACTGCGTGATAGGCGGAAGTCCTCATGGCATGGTAGGATCAGCATGGCCGATGGCGATCAGCGGCATCCTCCTCGATGATGCGTGTATGCGGGAGTACTCCCTTGCGGACTTCTATTTCGCGCTGACCGACAAGCTGGATTACGAGTTCGCACACAAGAGAAGCAAAATCGGCGAGTACGATATAGAAAGGCATGAAAGAGTGAGCGATGAAGATGTTTTTCAGGAATATGCCGCTTTCAAGAGGTTCTTGTCCGATAGCACGTTCTTCGATCCGGAAAGGCATTACCCCGAGCAAATGCTTCGTTCCGCCCTTGATAAGGAGATGCGGGCCTGGAGCGGCTGGATGTCATCCCGAAGAAGGGTATCGTCCCTTCTGACGGGGCTTTGCAAGGATGTATATGACAACTCCACAAACAACGTCCGGCGCTACAAACTAATCATGCTGAAGAACAGGTATCAGGAATATGGCCTCATTAGCGAAGACACGAATAGATGTCTGCTCCCTCATGATTGTAACGACGCTGACATTGCCCCGTTTTCCTTTGAGCAGCGATGGAACGGGCTGTAGCTTGACGGACCTGAACTTTTCCCCTATGCCCTGCCGGACAAGAACTGTGCGAAACGATTTGCCTCTCCGTGGTGTATACTGGTTTTGCAGTGGAAGGGACCGTGCTTGAACCGGCTTCGACAGGGAAGAGGCCACGCAGGGAATTGTGCAAACGATTCCCAAAACAGGTATTATCAAATACTCTCACGACGAAGCATCACACTATACGTGCCCCAATCTGTTCCGCTAAAGCCTACGAAGTATAGGGTTTAAAAATCAATGCTGCCGAGAAAGGTAGTGCGTCCCTTTGTGAGAAAGGAGGCACATTTGTAGCTCGTAAATTATTACTGATTTAGCCAGACGACATATTTGGCGAAGAAGCCACTGCTTCTTAGGTATAATTCACCAGAAGCGGGAGCGTTGCACCACTGTCATGGCGTTCAATCGAGGAAACGTCCGTCTTATTTCTTTCGAAGGAATACCCTTCTGCGAACACAAAAGATACTAAATCATAAGTGTTCTATTATTGGGGCGATAGTTATCTTTGAAAAAAATATAAATAATTATGGAAATTCCGCTGCAGAGTGTCCCCTGTGTCCCTTCGCAAACTTACCCCCTCGTCCGCATGATAATGATATCCTGGTCCAAGAGAAGAAGGAAATAGATAACTCCACCAACTACCGCAATGAATTTATCGAGTGGGTTATGAAATACTACAAC
>JAEEGL012466799.1_pt1 | contig 11983 bp, 5 predicted proteins | sample 9134231 | NCBI WGS metagenome assembly JAEEGL01 (sample SAMN16246548, study PRJNA631951) | gut metagenome | biome: gut microbiome; feature: rumen; material: fiber-attached | host: Bos | place: Iran: Karaj | collected 2018-10
AATCCATACTATACCGACGAGGTGTATATGAACAGGCTCAGCAAAATGCCCACACGTATGGAAATGCCATATAATCCCATCGTCAGGCAATTTATCGACCGTTATTGCACACGTCTGCGCCAGACCGTGAGCATCATGCTGGGGTCTTCCAATTTCTACATGCCTATTTTCGAGCAGGCATTAGCCTCCTACGACCTGCCACTCGAACTGAAATACCTACCAGTGATAGAGTCGGCCCTCAACCCACGGGCCGTGTCAAGGGCAGGTGCCACCGGACTGTGGCAGTTTATGCTTGGCACGGGTAAGCAATACGGACTCCGTGTGAACTCGCTGGTTGATGACCGTTGCGACCCCATCCGCTCCTCCTACGCCGCAGCGCGTTTCCTGCGCGACCTCTACCGCATCTTTGGCGACTGGACACTCGTCATTGCCGCCTACAACTGCGGACCAGAGAATGTCAACAAAGCCATCAGAAGAAGTGGCGGTAGCATGGACTACTGGAAAATCTATCCCTATCTGCCATCAGAGACACGTGGCTATGTGCCGGCATTCATCGCCGCCAACTATGTGATGACCTACTATTGCGACCATAATATCTGTCCGATGATAGCCACACTACCAGAACATACCGACACCATCATGGTCAATAAAAATGTGTCGATGAGCACCATCTCACATTTCTGTGGCATCGAGACTGCCATGCTACGCGACCTCAATCCCCAATACCGTCGGGGTATTGTCAATGGTGCCACAGAGCCGTCGGCTATCCGCATGACACCTGCTGCCATCAATAAATTCATCGAACTGGAAGACAGCATCTACGCCTACGAAGCTATCCATGGCAATAAGCGCGCTTACGTGGCAGTAGACGACAGTCGTAAAAGCACCACCACCAAGAAGTCGAGCAGCAGAAGCACATATTCACGTGGGAAAAGCAGTTCATCCTCTTCTAATTCTGCCTCAAGTGGATCATCCTCGCGCTATGGACGCAGCTCCAGGTCATCAGGCAAATCCCGACGGCGATAGTTTTTTCCATATAGTCCCAACACATAAAGATTGTTACTATGGACGAACCTAAACTCCCAGAAAAAGAATCGTCAAGAGAAGTCGATGACGAGAAAATGGTCGATGAAGCTTTCCAACAATTGTTAGAGAGCTATCTTTCCTCGCCTCACCGCAGAAAGACAGACATCATCACCAAGGCATTCAATTTTGCACGGCAGGCACATAAAGGTGTCAGACGTCTCTCTGGCGAACCATATATCATGCACCCCATCGCTGTGGCATACATTGCCTCAAAAGAAATGGGTCTTGGCTCCACAAGTATTTGCTCCGCCCTACTCCATGATGTGGTGGAAGACACCGACTACACAGTGGAAGACATTGAGACCATCTTCGGCTCCAAGGTGGCACAAATTGTGAATGGACTGACAAAAATCTCGGGTGGTATCTTCGGAGACCAAGCCTCTGCCCAGGCAGAGAATTTCAAAAAGTTGCTACTGACAATGAGCGACGACATCCGTGTCATCCTCATCAAAATATGCGACCGTCTGCACAACATGCGGACTTTGAGCAGCCAACCAGCCAACAAGCAATATAAGATTGCCGGTGAGACGCTCTATATCTATGCACCATTGGCCAACCGCTTAGGTTTGAACAAGATCAAGAACGAACTTGAAGACCTGAGTTTCCGCTATGAGCACCCCGAGGCCTACGAAGCCATCAAGATGAAGTTGGCCCGAACAGACAGTTCACGCCAGGCATTGTTTGAAGAATTCACACAGCCCATTGCCGAGGCGCTCGACCGTCTTGGCCTCACCTATGAAATCAAGGGGCGCGTGAAATCACCCTATTCCATCTGGACAAAGATGCGCAACAAACACATCACTTTCGATGAGGTGTTTGACATTCTTGCCGTACGCATCATTTTCAAGCCAAAGAACAAGGAAGAGGAAATCAACGACTGTTTCAAAATCTATGTCGCCATCAACAAGATTTACAAATCCCACCCCGACCGAATGCGCGACTGGGTCAGTCATCCAAAAGCAAACGGCTACCAAGCGCTCCACGTCACCCTCATGTCGAAAATGGGACAATGGGTGGAAGTGCAAATTCGCTCGGAGCGCATGGACGAGATAGCTGAGCAAGGATTTGCTGCCCACTGGAAATACAAGGAAGGCGACAAAATTGCCGAGGATGAGGGCGAGCTCAACGACTGGCTGAGCACCATCAAGGAAATCCTCGACGACCCGCAGCCTGATGCCATGGATTTCCTCGATACTATCAAGCTCAACCTCTTTGCTTCCGAAATATTCGTCTTCACCCCAAAAGGTGAAATCAAGACCATGCCAGCCGGCTGTACTGCCCTCGACTTCGCCTTCCAGATTCACACATTCATTGGCAGTCACTGCATTGGCGCAAAAGTCAATCACAAATTAGTGCCACTGAGCCACAAACTGCAGAGTGGTGACCAGGTGGAAGTGCTTACCTCCAAATCACAGCATGTGGATGCCTCATGGATCAACTTTGCCTCTACAGCCAAGGCAAAAGCTAAAATACAGGCAATCCTGCGCCGCGACATCCGTGAGATACAAAAGACCGGTGAAAGCATGCTCAAGGAATTTCTTGAGAAAAACGGTCTGGAGCTCTCCACTTCCAATATCGACCGCCTTTGTAAGTTCCACGACATCAACCAACCAGCTGATTTCTTCTATGCCATTGGCAATAAGACCATCCTTCTCAGCGAGAAAGATACCGACGAACTACTTGAGAAGCATAACACACAGCCCTCAAAATGGAGAAAACTTGTACCATTCCTTGGCAACGACAAGAAAAAAGACAAATCCAAGGAAGAGAGTTCTTCCACCCAAGATGATTCTAATTCTGAAGAGCTGCTCGTCGTAGGGAAAGAATTCAATCGCAAAAAACCATTCTATATCAACAATGGCAATGTGAAGCGTCTGATTTTTGCCACCTGCTGCCGCACCATACCTGGCGACGACAGTGTGGGATTCATCGACAACAAAGGGCATATCGAGATACACAATCGAGCATGTTCTGTGGCTAATAAGCTCAAAAGTAGTTTTGGCAATCGTATCATCGATGTCAAATGGGACATGAAGCGCCAGATGTTCTTCGAAGCCACTATCCAGCTCACAGGTATCGACCGTTTAGGACTGTTAAACGATTTGACACATGTGATTTCCGAACAGCTCAACGTCAACATGAAAAAGCTTGTTATCAGTTGTGATCAAAACATTTTCGACGGCACCATCGTTCTCAGCGTGCGCGACCGCGATGATGTGGCCCTCATCATGAATAGTCTGAAGGATATCGAAGGAATTGAAGAGATTAAGCAGATACAATAAGAGAGTTGAGATTTGAGAGTTCCTTATAACGTCATATCTTATTCAACTAATAACTAAAAAACAAACAACTAAAAACTAAAGCAATAAACATGAGAAAATACCTCTTCCTACTTGCCTTCCTTTGCACCTTTAGTGCAAGAGCAGCAAACATATACGACAATCCCGACACCATTGTCGTTGCCCGCGACGGCACGGGTGAATTTCGCACCATCGGCGAGGCCATTGAGGTGTGCCGTGCTTTCATGGACTACCACAAGGTGATATTCGTCAAGAGAGGCACCTACAAAGAGAAACTTATTATCCCTTCATGGCTTGACAACATTGAAATCTTAGGCGAGGATGTGGAAAGTACCATTATCACCTACGACGACCATGCCAATATCCGCCTTGCAGGCACTGAACAGGCGATGGGCACCTTCCGCACCTATACCATCAAAATCGAGGGAAATGACATCACCCTGAAAAACATCACCATCGAGAACAATTCAGCGCGCTTAGGACAAGCCGTAGCCTTACATACCGAAGGTGATCGAATACGATTTATCGGCTGCCGTTTCCTCGGACATCAAGACACCGTCTATACGGGCAAGGCTGGCACACGTTTGTATTTTGAGAACTGTTATATTGAAGGTACTACAGATTTCATCTTCGGACCTTCAACAGCATGGTTCGAAGGATGCACCATCAAAAGTAAGTCAAACTCGTATGTTACCGCTGCGTCAACGCCACAAGACATACCATTTGGCTACATATTCAACCACTGCCGTTTAATAGCCGACGAGAATGTCAACAAAGTCTATTTAGGACGGCCATGGCGACCTTACGCTTACACATTATTTATGAATTGCGAATTAGGGGCTCACATCTGTCCAGAGGGTTGGCACAACTGGGGTAAAGCTTCTAACGAACAGACCGCCCGCTACTTAGAATACAACAATAGCGGACCTGGCGCTGCCTCAGACCACCGCACCACCTGGAGCCGACAGCTCACCAAGAAAGAAGCTGCCGCCATCACCCCCGACCGTGTATTTGCCATCACTAACCAATGGAATATTGGAAAGTAGGTTTTGAGGTCGCTTCGCTTGTAGGTTCTGAGGTCGCTTCGCTTACAGGTCTTGAGGTAGCGTAAGCGTGTTGGTCGCTTCGCTTGCAGGTCTTGAGGTAGCGTAAGCGTGTTGGTCGCTTCAAATGTGGGTTTTGAAGTGATATATGCATGGCAAAAAGCGGCTGATTTGTAAAAAATTATATAAATTCCTTAATTTATTTGAATTTTGCCCTGTTCTTTACACTTGATTGTATAAAAAGGATTAATTTTGGTGTCGAATTTACAATCAACTACAAAACAAATCAAATCAAAAGCAGGATTAGGCGATGATAAGCGCTACCCCTGACATACATTATTATATTTACTAATAGCACTCCAGAGAGGCTGGTGTGCAAATATTTTATGCTTATTAACTAACTCTTAAGTATAACTAAAACAAACGTTTATGTATTTACCATTCAAAAGAGCCATTATGGCTTTATGCTTGAGCCTGTTTTGCTTCGTGGCATTTGCCCAGAAGACCATTACAGGTACTGTGACAGACGTGACTGGCGACCCACTGATTGGAGCGACAGTTTCTCTGGGTGGAGCAAACGGTGTGGTAACCGACTTCGACGGAAACTTCACACTCAACGATGTGAAGAACGGCGCCACCTTGACGGTGAGCTATGTCGGCTATCAAACCAAGACAGTTGCCGTGGGTAACCAGAACAATTATACAATTGTGCTGGAATCCAACGACAAGACCCTCGACGAAGTGGTTGTGGTGGGTTACGGCACCATGAAGCGCCGCGACCTGACCGGAGCCGTGGCTTCTGTGACAGGTGAGACACTTGCCAAGAACCCCGTTGCCAACATCGCACAGGCATTGCAAGGACAGTTGCCAGGTGTATCGGTAGTCTCCCAGGACGGCCGTCCCGGTGCCACCATGTCTATCCGTGTACGTGGCGGTGGTTCTATCACCCAGTCCAACGACCCTCTCTTCGTGGTTGACGGAGTGGTGACAGGTCGTATCGACGACATCCCCGCTGACGACATCGAGAGCATCGACGTTTTGAAAGACGCAGCCTCTACCGCCATCTATGGTGCCTCGGGTGCCAACGGTGTGATCCTCATCACCACCAAGAGTGCTAAAGAAGGCAAGACCCAGGTGAAATACAACATGTACTACCAAGTGAAAGAGAAGCCCGAACAGCTCGAAGTACTCGACCCCTACGACTACGTTCTTCACACATGGAGTTATGCCACAGCCTACGGAGCCTCCTACGGTGACAACGTGGCCAAATATTTCGGCCTCGGTTCAGCCTATGGCAATCACCTCAACGAGTACAAGAACATGAGCATCCATAACTGGGTGGACGACCTGATGGACAGCTCACACGCTTGGAACCACGACGTATCACTGAGCGGTGGTACCAACACCTCAAAATTCCGTGCATCTGTCAACTATATGAGCGACGATGGTGCCCGTATCAACACAGGTTTCCGTCGTTGGAACGCCAACTTCAAATTCCAACAAGACCTGAGCAAGAATCTCCGTTGGGATGTGGACGCCCGCTACAGCGAGATGCGCTTCCGTGGAACCCGCTTCAACACTGCCACCTCTGCCTATCAGTTCCGTCCTGTAGATAATCCTTTAGGCGCCGATGCCGACCCCTCACAGATGGGTCAGGGTTCTACATTTGTGGAATTATCCCGCAATCCACTTGACTATACCAAGAACTACGACCAATATACCGACATCAACCGCCTGCGCGTGAACACTGGTCTTACCTGGACCATCATCAAAGGTCTGATAGCCAAATCAGAAATCGGATTGATGCGTGGCTGGAATGAGCGCCGCACATGGGATAATGGTAAAGCTGACCAAGGCTATAGTTCTGCCAACCTCTACAAAGCCAACAGCTACAACGTACGCTGGTCCAACACGCTCAATTACAACGTACAGGGATTAGGTCCAGACCATACATTAGGAATACTTCTTGGCTATGAGGTTCTTGCCGACAAGACCAACTCAAGCAACATCTACGGTTACGGTTATCCCGCAGAGTTCTCCATGAAAGATGCCTTCGGTATGATCAACTTTACCGGCAAGACCAAAGGTAGCGAAGGACTTGACAAGTTTGACAACACTATCGGCGAACCTAAGCACGTACAGTCATACTTCGGCCGCGTCAACTATTCCTACAAAGGCATCTATTTGTTGACCGCGACTTTCCGCGCCGACGGTTCCTCACGCTTTGCACCTAACAAGACATGGGGTTACTTCCCCGCAGCAGCTGCCGCATGGCGTATCTCCGACGAGGCATTCATGGAAGGCACACGCGACTGGCTCGACAACCTGAAGCTGCGCGTATCTTATGGTACCTCCGGCAACGACAACATCTCAGCATCACTATGGCGCGAGACATGGGAAACAAAGACCATCAGCGTCGATGGTGTCAACAAAGTGGTCTATCAGCCCGGTTCTCTTATGGGTAACCCCGACCTGAAATGGGAGACAACCACATCACGCAACATCGGTCTTGACTTTGGCTTCCTCAAAGGCAAACTCCGCGGTACACTCGATTTCTACTACAACACCACGAAGGACATTCTGATGAAAGTGCCCATCGACCCCTCTACCGGCTACAGCTACCAATACCAGAACGTTGGTCAGACCTCCAACCGCGGTATCGAACTCGCGCTGTTCTATGAGGCCGTACGCACCAAGGACTTCGGACTGAGTTTCAATCTCACCTACAACTACAACAACAACTTGGTTGACGAAATCAACCCCGACATCGACGTCAATCCCGACACACACACTGGATGGGGAAGCTCTATGCGTAAGCCGTTCTACGACTACATCATCCGTCCAGGACTCCCCGTGGGTACTGTCCAGGGATTCAAGAGTGCAGGCTTCTATACACTCGACGACTTCACATACGAAAATGGCATCTATACCCTGAAACCCGGTGTGCCTGACATTATGAGTATCGTCAACTATCCAGCCGATGCTTTCAAAGGCCACAAGGCCGAGGGTCAGACAGCATTCCCAGGTATGGTGAAGTTTGAGGATGTCAACGGCGACGGTGTTGTCAACGACGACGATGCCACCGTTATCGGCAAGACACAGCCACACCACACTGGTGGTTTCAACATCAACGGCAACTACCGCAACCTGGACTTCTCACTTGGATTCACCTATCAAATTGGTGGCAAAGTATATAACGCCAATGCCATGCACGACATGATGGGCGACAAAGACAACAGCTTAGGTGCCAACCGTCTGGCCATCGTCAAAGACTGCTTCCGCATCTATGACATCGACAACAGCGGCAACATCGCAGCCGTGACCGAGCCAGCAGCATTAGCAGCACTCAATGCCAATGCTAAATACGCCCTCCCCTACTCTGAGTACGGACTTGCTTCGTCGGAGTTCATCGAGGATGCCTCCTACCTGCGCCTCAATACACTGACCATTGGCTACACCTTCCCCAAGACATGGCTCCACAGTGTTGGTATCAACAATGTGCGTGTCTATTTCACAGGTGCCAACCTGTTCTGTCTGACAGGCTATAGCGGTCTCGACCCCGATGTGAACACCAACATGAACGCTGGTGGTGATGGATTCCCCACCCCCTTCTACGATTATCAGGCCTACCCCAAGACCCGTTCCTACACATTCGGACTCAACGTAACATTCTAAACAACAAGGAGGATTAATATGAAAAAGTTATTATATATTACATTGTTTGCGGCAGGCATGTTCTCCATGACATCATGTGAAGACTATCTTGAGACATCCTCGCCCTCGACTGTGGATGCCAACTTTGTCTTCTCCAACATGGTGACCGCACACGCTGCCATGGACGGAGGATATGAAGCATGGCGCGATATCCTGCAGAATGGTGTCTTTGGCGATGGACTGTGGTATGCCGCCGACGTGTCTGGCAGAGACATCATGCGCCACCCCGAAGCTTTCAGCAACCAACCAGGCCGCCACTATCCTGAGAGTTTCTATCAGAATGGTAAATATGCCAGCACCTACGGCCTGCTGTCATACTTGAAAGAAGACGATATCTATGCCAAGCTGTTCAACGTGGTAAGCAAGGCAAATGCCATCATTACCGCCGTTCAAGGCATGAACGACTATGAGGCAAAGATTAAGAATGCCACAAGTGCCAACAGTCTGAGCCAACTCTATGGCGAAGCAGTAGCACTGAAGGCATGTGCTTATCGTGAACTTATCAAGAACTGGGGCGATGTACCTTATCAAGCACGCCTCGGCGAGTCGGCTGGTGGTCTGGCACCACGCGACTCTATCTACGATGCCATCCTGGCCGACCTCATCGCCATCGAACCACTCATGTACCCCATCGGCAATTGTCCCGATTATGATGCCAACGTGAAGAACTACTTCTCACAGACCTTCGTGCAGGGCCTTATAGGTCGTATCGCTCTTGAGGCTGGTGGTTACCAGACACGCCGTGGTGACATCACGCCCAAAGACGGTAATGGCAATGCTATCACCATCGAGAAGAAAGGCAATGATAACAATGGTGCCTCCTACGGTCGCCGCAGCGATTGGAGAAACTATGTGGAAATGGCCAAGACTTACTTCAAGAAAGCCATCGACAATCCCGGCAGTGCCAAATGGAGCGACAGCTATGAGACTTTCTTCTTACAGATGCACGATGCTGACGCAGTTTATGCCGACGAGTCTATCTATGAGGCACCCATGCAACAAGGTGGCGGCAACGATGCCCGCTCCTACTCTTTCGGTCGTCCATCAGATGGTGGTTCCAAGAACGCTTATCCTTGCAAGGCATACGGTCAGGGTCGTATCAACCCCGCTTTCTACTACGGCATGTTCGACCCGAAGGACATCCGTCGCGATGTTTCCTGTTGTGTCACAGGTAGCACAGGCAAAGGCACTGAGCGCCTGATTCCTTTCAAGCCTAACTCGAAGGCCAGCGGCGGTGGCATCTCCACCAACAAGTGGGACGAGAACCGTCAGAAGACCGTGTGGACCGCCAACCAGCGCAAAGCCGGCTTCAATCAGCCTTATATGCGTCTGTCGGAAATCTACCTTGGCTATGCTGAAGCATGCGCTGCCACCGGCGACAATGCCAATGCCCGCATCTATCTCGACAAAGTTCGCAACCGCGCTTTCCCATACGGTGGTGCCAACACCGATGCGTTCATCGCCAAATCAGGTTCACTCTACAATGCCATCATCGACGAGCGTGGCTTTGAATTTGCTGGCGAGGGTGACCGTCGTTTCACTCTGATTCGCACCGGTCTTGTAGGCGAAAAAATCAAGGCTGTGAAGGAACTCACCCGTCAGATGCTCGATGGATTAGCAGCCAACGGTTATTATCAATTTGAAAACGGCAACGTGATTTCCAATTATGTCTGGACAAAGTTAGTAGATGCCAAGTCACTTTACGGCTACCGCCTGACAGGTATCACTCCCGCCGACAAATTTGATGATCCAGTGCTCTATCCCGGCTGGCGTGGACAAAACAACGACTGGGAGAGCTATGGTTTGGACTATGGCACTGCCACTCCTGCTACCAACCTTGCAATCAAGGGCCTCTTCACCCGCATCAGCGATGAGGAAGCTGCCGCACTCGAGGCCGACGGCTATAAGAAGGAAGCCTGGGGTATCGACTTGGTCAGCAACGACGATGAGTACTACAAGTATCTCTTCCTCGACTATGACTATGGGAGTGCACCCATCTACTTCTGGCCCTTCACTCCCAACATAATGACCACTGGTGGTTTCACCAATGGCTATGGATTCAAGAACAACTAATTGAAGTTTATTCGCATAGCTCATCAGCAAGCAGTCGGAAGTCCCCAACTTCTTAGGTTGTGAGGTTATACGTTACCTAACGAGACTGGAGCTTAAGTTGAGTGAGGGCATGTCAAAATCCGGAAGTTCACTGAGAAGCGTTTAGTTTATAACTAAATCATCAAATAAGACCATTTCAAATCCCAATTATGGGCTTTGAAATGGTCTTTTCTTATACTATGTTGCAACCCGAGCATTAAGACATGAAGGAAAAAGTTGTCCTCATACTCCTCGCCTCCGTAGGTGAAATGAATAAAAGAAGGTGTCTGTTTAACCCCCAGAAAGAAGTTGCCATGAAAGCAATCATGGTATAGCTAATAATGTGTGTGGTTCTATAAGAAAAATAAAACATGTTATCTTTTGGATTTTCGCTCGCCATGCACTACTTTTGCAAAAAAAACAACAATGGAAGAAAACGGCAACATCAACAATCAAGAACATGACATACTGCATTCCATACGGAACTCTTTAAGCAAATCTTCCATGCGGGTGTCTATGATGAGTTGTTTCCTTATCACCATCTTACTGGTATTGACTAGTTGCACGAGACAGGGAAAGTGCGATGAGTCTTTGGGCAAAGCCGATTCACTGATGAATACTGCTCCCGACTCAGCCCTTGCTATCCTCAACTCTTTGGAATCATCATCTCAAGATTTCTCACAGGAAGAACTCCGACGGTGGCAACTACTGCGACTTATGGCACAAAACAAATGCGACACAGTTTTCCACTCCGACAGCCTACAGTTGGAACTGGTGAAATACTACGACCGTCACGGCACTCCAAATGAACGGATGTCAACACACTACTTGTTGGGACGTGCATACAGTGACATGGGCGAGGCGCCCCATGCCCTTCAGTGCTTCCTGGATGCTGTAGCCTGTGCCGACACCACTTCTCTGGACTGTGATTTTCAGAACCTTTTCCGTATTTATGGACAGATTGCAAATATCTATCGATCGCAAAGCATGCCCAACGAGGAATTAGCAGCATGGAATCAGTTCAGCCATTTTGCCCTAAAAAGTGGTGATATGCATTACTACATATTTGGGAAAGAGATGACAATAGGCCCCTATTATGACATGGGCGACACCGTATCTTGTCTTCGCATCACCGAACAATGCCGACAGGAATATGAAAGCCAAGGAATGTACCAAGAGGCGGCAAACGTTTTCCCTTCTGCCATCTATATTCATCTTTTGAATTCTAATTACGATAAAGCAAGAGAATTGATGCAGACGTTCGAGTCAGAATCTGGAATTTTCGACTCATGTGGCAATATCAGTAAAGGCAGGGAGGGCTACTATTATAGCAAAGGACTATACTATTTGGGGATTCATCGAAATGACTCCGCAGAATTCTATTTCAGGAAATTACTAAAAATCCACCTTAACCATGATTTCCTGGCGAATAAAGGATTGTTGTCATTATACAAAAAAAGAAATATTATTGACTCCATTTCAAAATATGCTGAACTATATGTGGATAGTGAAGATAAACTATTAAGCGAGAATCAAGCAGAGGCTGTTGCACAAACAGCAGTTTTCTACAAATATAATCGTTTCCAGAAAGAATCAAAGGAAATGGCTGTCAAGGCAGAGAAGTCGAAATGGATATCAAGGCTGTTGCTCATACTTTTTTTGCTTATTTTTGCGGTCACAGCCTATCTGTTTATATTATACAAGAGAAAACAGAAGGAAAAGATGGAATCCCTCGGTATTTCTTATACG
>JAEEGL014877160.1_pt1 | contig 11983 bp, 5 predicted proteins | sample 9134231 | NCBI WGS metagenome assembly JAEEGL01 (sample SAMN16246548, study PRJNA631951) | gut metagenome | biome: gut microbiome; feature: rumen; material: fiber-attached | host: Bos | place: Iran: Karaj | collected 2018-10
CTTTCCGCACCGGCAGGGGTGAGGGCGGCGACCAGGTCGGCGTGCGGCATGCCGTCGGGATGCCCGTCCAGGCAGGCGAGAGCCTGGCTGACCATCTGCCGGTAAGTCTGGTCGTCCATCGGGACCGCCTTGCGGCGGAGACAGGTGTCGCACCGGCCGCAGTCGCGCAGGTCTCGTTGTCCGAAATAATGCAGCAGCATCCGGCTCCGGCAGAGATGGCGTTCCTCGGCATAGTGCAGCACGGCATGCGCTTTGTCGCTCTGCACTTTCTTCCGGTCGTCGTACACCGCCTTGCTCAGCGTCACATAACGTTTTTCGACACGGTCTGCCAGGAAGGTGAGCACCGGTTCCTCACGACGCGGGATGTAGTCGATAATGTGCGCCTGACGCAGGCGTTTGAGATATTCATATACCTCCTGCGGTGTTACCTGAAGCCTGAATGCCAGCATCTTCTCGTCGACAGGTACGTAGTCCGTGAAGATGCCGGTGTAGGAGCGCAGCATCAGCGTGATGCAGTTGTCGAGCTGTTCGTTCGCCAGCCGGAAGTTGTAGAGTTCGTCGCGTTCCACCTTGAAACAGACACGCGATGATTCGTCGGGTTCCTCCTCATACCGCAGATATCCTTCGCTCTCAAGCAGCCGGATGGCGTAATAGGCGGTCATCAGTTCGTACTTGAAACGATGGACAAATGTCTCGAGCGAGAAGGCGAAACTCATGCCGCTGCCGGTGTTATAGGGAATTTCGAGGAAATAGCACAGGTCTTCGTAAACGCTCCGGATGGTTTCCATGGGCGGGAAACTGTTTTTGAGATGCGATTCCAGACGGCTGCGGTCGGCCGGGCTGTAAAGCAGCACGGCATAGGCCGGCCGGCCGTCGCGGCCGCCGCGGCCGGCTTCCTGGAAATAGGCTTCCAGCGATTCCGGCAGATCGACATGGATGACAAAACGCACGTCCGCCTTGTCGATGCCCATTCCGAACGCATTGGTTGCCACCATGATACGCGTTTCTCCACGAGTCCACGCCTCCTGCCGTGCCGCCCGGAGTCCGCTGCCCAGTCCGGCATGGTAGGCATCGGCCGACAGACCATTCTGCTGCAGCATCCGCGCAATGTCCACTGTCTTCTTGCGGCTCCGGACATAGATGATACCGCAGCCCGGATCGCTCTGCAGGGCACGGAGAAGGTAGTCCTGCTTGTTCTCCACATAACGTACGAGATAGGCGAGGTTGCTCCTTTCGAAGCTCATCGAAAGCGCATTCGGGGCCTTGAATGCGAGTTGTTTCTGGATGTCTTCGACGACCTCCGGTGTCGCAGTCGCCGTCAGCGCCAGCACGGGCACGTCGGGCAGCAGTTCACGCAGCGTCGAAATTTTCAGGTAGGAAGGGCGGAAGTCGTAGCCCCACTGCGAGATGCAGTGTGCCTCGTCCACCGCGATGAGACAGACCTTCATCTTGATAACGCGCGTCCGGAACATCTCGGTTTCGAGCCGTTCGGGCGAGCAATACAGGAATTTGTAGTTCTCGTCGTAGATGCAATTGGAGAGGGCCGTGTCGATCTGTTCGTGCGTCATGCCCGAATAAACCGCCGCCGCACGGATACCCCGGCGCATCAAATGTTCCACCTGGTCTTTCATCAGTGCAATCAGCGGCGTAATCACGATGCAGATGCCCTCTGAAGCCATGGCCGGCACCTGGAAAGCAACCGACTTGCCACCGCCGGTCGGCATCAGCGCCAGCGTGTCGCGGCCGGACATGACCGATGCGATGATGTCCTCCTGTATTCCCCGGAAGGCATCGTATCCCCAGTATTTCTTAAGTATGTCGGTATAGACTGACATGGTTCAGAGGGTGCTGCGGACCAGCAGCGAACTGTCGCCGTAGCTCAGGAAACGGAAGCCGTGCGCCAAGGCATAGTCGTACACTTGCTTCCAGTCGTCGCCGATAAAGGCCGAAACCAGCAGCAGCAACGTGCTTTTGGGCTGATGGAAATTGGTGACCATCGCATCGGTCATCCGGAAATGATATCCCGGCATGATCATGATGCCGGTATGGGCTGTCAGCAGGTCGCATCCACAGGTGTCCATTGCATCCAGCAGCGCCTGCATGGCTTCGTGGCGCGGGGTGGCCTGGGGCAGGGCGTAGGCCTCGAACTGCTTCAGGCTCAGGTGCGGTGCATCGCCGCTGTGCATCGGTTCACGCAGCAGTTTGACCCCCATCCAGTACAGGCTTTCGATGGTGCGTACCGAAGTGGTGCCGACGGCCGTGATGCGACCCGGCTGTACCTGCATCAAACGGACAGTCTCGCGGTCCACCGTAAAGAATTCCTCATGCATTTCGTGGTCTTTCACGAATTCCGCCGTCACCGGCTTGAACGTACCGGCCCCGACATGCAGCGTCACTTCGGCAGTCCGGATACCCCGGCCGCGCAGGTTTTCCAGCACTTCAGGCGTGAAATGCAGGCCGGCCGTCGGGGCGGCCACCGACCCCTTATATCTGGAATAGACCGTCTGGTAGCGCACATCGTCCACCTGTTCCGTCTCGCGGTTCAGGTAGGGCGGGATAGGGGTGACCCCGGCCAGATCCATCACTTCGCCCCAGGTAAAACGAGGGTCCCATGTAAAACGCACGTATTGGTGGGAGGAATAATCAGATACTATTTCGGCCTGTAAATCAGCATCTTTAAGATTCTTTACCAACTGTCCGCCTTTCCATTTCTTCCGATTGCCGACCAGACATTTCCATACGGCGGTTCCCCGTTGCGCAAAGGCCGTTTCGTACTCGGCGGGTTCGACAGGTTCCAGGCAGAAAATCTCGATGTGCGCGCCGGTTTCCTTGTCGAAACGCAACCGGGCCCTCACCACCTTCGTATTGTTGAATACCATCAAGTCGGACGGGGGGAGCAGCTCCGGCAGTTCGTGGAAGACACGCTCCGAGATCTGCCCGTTTTCGTAGACCAGCAGTTTGGACATATCACGGCAGGGAAGCGGGTACCGGGCGATGCGCTCTTCCGGAAGATTATAATCGAACTGATTGATAGACAATTGATAATGCGATATATCCATGGCCTGTTGTTAATCTTCGCAAAAGTACTACTTTTGCAGCAAAATCAAGATACAGAAGCAGGCCGTTCTATCGCTGTTTTCTTCGGAAAAGAGAGGAAAGTCCGGGCAACGCAGAGCACCATACTTCCTAATGAGAAGACGTCCGTGAGGGTGTGGTCGTGTAACAGAAAATAACCGCCGGGCTCCGGTCCGGTAAGGGTGAAAAGGCAGGGTAAGAGCCTACCGTTCGGCGGGTGACCGTCCGAAGCTGTACAGACATATGGGTTGAAAGGCCATGTATACCGTCGTTTGAGGGCTGCTCGTCCGAGACGGAGGGTAGGCTGATAGAGACAAACGGTGACGTTTGCCGTAGATAAATGATAGAACCCGACAGAACCCGGCTTACAGGCCTGCTTTTCATTTTAAGGTCCGGAGAGGCGCACCATCGTTTTTCCGGACCTTTTTATTAATGAATCCGTTACGCATTTCCAGACTTTTTTACATAATAACGTGGATCCATCCGTTTATTATTTAACATAATATAAATTATATGACAAACGGATCTCAAAAAAAGCACATGGAAAATACGGGCTTTAACCATGTGCTCTTATTTGATAAACAGATTATTAATGGTAATGAAGCTGGCTGTGCCGGGCCGATTGATGCGTCTGCCGATTCTAAGCCAGCCGGTCGATTTTTCCCATCAAGTCTGTGGCGAATCCAAGGAACATCAGTGCAATCTGGTTGAAGTCCATGTTCAGCGCACGGCTCAGGCCGACGCCGTCCTTGAAGATAGCTACGTTATACCACTGCAGGCACTGGTACGTCCGGTGGAAATACAGCCGTTTCAGATCGTCTGCGCCGGGCGTGCGGCCCAGATAAGCCGCCAGCAGCGATTCGGCTGCAGGCATGCTGACGTTGCCGTAGCACGCGATATCGTAGTACGGATCGTTCATGCCGGCGAACTCCCAGTCGAGCACATAGAAACGGTCCTGGCCGACAACCAGGTTGGTCGGCTGATAGTCGCAATGGCACGGCACCTGCGGCAGCGACTCGTAGGCCGGACGCATGGCCTGCAGACGGTCGACACACGTCTTGTATCCGTCGTGGAACACGTGATGCTGTTCCCGGCAAAGTTGTTCGTAACGGGCCAGCCGGTCGAATGCGGCGTACGGTTTAAGTACGACGTTACTGCTGTGCAATTTATGCAGCGCGGCCGCCGACTGCGCATCGTAGCGGCTTACGTTGTCGGTCTGCGAAAGAATGGTCCCCTCGACATATTCGGCGGCCTTCTCCCCGCTTTTTATGTCGAAATATACGGTTCTGTTATTCAGGTTAAGCGATTCTACAGCTTGAATATGAGCAAGTTCCTCTTCCCTATTGACAAATTCTTCGGCATTCTGTCCCGGCACACGGTACGTATATTTACGGCCATCGGCCGAGATGACGTACGTATAGTTGCTCATACCGCCTTCTAGTCTTTTAACTACTTGAACATCAGTTGTTTTAAAAACCTTCGAGGCCTGTTCGATGATATATTGTTCAATGTTCTCCGCCATGGTTTCTTACTTTTTATTGACGGCGCAAATATATTTAATTTTATTCTTCATAGCTAAAGAATTTAATTTTATCCTCATGAAAAAAAAGGGAGGCCATCAGCCTCCCTTTTTCCTGTCTGCATGCTGCAGTCATTAATTCTGCTGGGCTTTGATTTCTGCATCCAATGCCTCAAACTTCTTGTCGAGTTCCGGATGCTCCTTGGCGAGTTCCTTGCGGATAGCCGCATAGACACTGCGCAGGGTTTCCTTGACTCCAGGCGCATCGGGTTCGATTTCCACGCATTTCTCCAACGGTTCAATTGCATCGTACAGCGCAAAGCAGGCTTCTCTCATTTTCTGGCGGTACACTTTGTTGTCATCCTCTTTTTCAGCCTCTGCCACCATACTCCTGCCATGCTGATATTTGTAGACGGCGATGTGGTTCCATGCCTTGTAGTTCATCGGGTCGATCGAGACAATCTTGTGGTACCACTCCTGGGCTTCCTCTTTATTGCCGGCATCTTCGATGACCGATGCCTTCAGCAGCATCACCGCGACATTTTCCGGTTCGAGGTCCAGGGCCCGGTTCAGGTAAACCAGCGCCTTTTCGTCTTCGCCGTTCGCCATGTAGCCGTTGATGACCTCGTAGATCATGTCAATCAGGTCGGGATAGGCTTCAGCACCCATCAGAGAATACTTGAACGCACCTTCCTTGTCCCCTCTCTTGCGGCAGCCGTCAGCCAGGATGGTGTAAATGCCGCCGCGACGGTCTTCGGGTTCTTTGAACTTGTAAGCGAGGGCTTCGAGCATCGTCTTCTCGGATTCCTCGTACATGCCGCCCTGGTATGCAAAGAAACCGGCGTTGAAGAGCGATGAACCCATGTACGCAGAGTCGGCACCCGTATAGTGCATGACTTCGATGGCCTTGCGCATGCGGCGATACGCCTGGTCGTACTGTTTCACCTTGTAGTTCGCCTGGGCGTCCAGTTCAAGATACGAGCGGACCCGGTCGGTGAAAGCGCGCAGTTTGTTGGCGATGTCAGCGTCGCGGATGCCGATGGCCTTGGCCCGCATGAAGGCCCATGCCGCCGTATCCAGTGCATACGGATACTCCGAGTTGAGCTTCCAATACAACAGTTTGTCGTCCGGCGTGTAGTACAGATCGAGCGTGTAGTGGTTCTCGGTGTCGTACTCGAACGAATTCTTGGTGAGCTGAATGCCGTTGATTTCGACTTGCTCACTGGATTTCTGCTCATACAGGTCGGTCTTCACTTCATTGGCGGACTGATTGGGTTCCAACTTCTCGATCAGACGGCTGTAGAAGTTCAGGTAAGCCACACCGAAATCATAATAATGTTCGGGATTTTTGAAGTATTTGGGCTTCTCGCCGAGTTTGTTGATTTTTCGGATATCGAACGCGAAGCCGGCCATGTCATACCGGAAGTCATTGTTCCTCTGGGCAAATACGGTTGCATTGCCGAGCAGCATGACAACTGCAATCACACATAAGATAATTCTTTTCATCGTTTTCTATTTAAGGTTGTTATTACTTATTCTGTCTGTTCTGTCTGTTCCGGTGCGGTCTCTTCGGCCGGGGCTTCAGGGACGGTCGCCGTATCATCCTCACCGTTTTCACGCGGCACCAGCGCGATGGAAGCGATGGCGTCGTCGGGACGGAGGTTGATGAGACGGACACCTTGCGCAACGCGTCCAATCACCCGGAGGTCGGCCACATGCATCCTGATCGTGATGCCGGAGCGGTTGATGATCATCAGATCGTCGTCTTCCGTCACGGCCTTGATGCCGACCAGCATGCCCGTTTTATCGGTGATATTGATGGTCTTCACCCCCTTTCCTCCCCGGTTCGTGACTCTGTAATCGTCTATAGCAGATTTCTTGCCAAACCCGTTCTCAGAGACAACCAATATGCTTTTTTCTTCGTTGGGCTCCACCGTGAGCATGCCGACCACCTGGTCTTCTTCGCTGACATCGATGGCTTTAACGCCGGAAGCCGTACGGCCCATGTCACGCACATTGCTTTCGTGGAAACGGATGGCTCGGCCCGACTGGACGGCCAGCATCACTTCTGCATCGCCCGACGTGAGCTTGGCCTCGATGAGGCTGTCGCCTTCGCGGATGCCCACCGCGTTGATGCCGTTCTGGCGCGGACGTGAATATTTCTCGAGCGAAGTCTTCTTGATGATGCCGTTGCGCGTACACAGCACGATGTAATGGTTGTTGATGTACTGTTCGTTGCTGAGCGTCTTGACATTGATGTAGGCCTGCACGGCATCGTCCGGTTCGATGTTGATGACATTCTGGATGGCACGGCCCTTCGATGACTTGTTGCCCTCGGGCAGGTCGTACACCTTGATCCAGTAGCATTTGCCGTTCTTTGTGAACAACAGCAGCGTATTGTGCATCGAAGCATAGAGAATGTGCTCCAGGAAGTCCTCTTCGCGGGTACTGCTCCCCTTCGAACCGATGCCTCCCCTCGACTGGGCGCGGAATTCGGTCAGCGGCGTGCGCTTGATGTAGCCCATGTGCGAGATGGTGATGACCATGTCGTCGTCGGCGTAGAAATCCTCGGGGTCGAATTCGTCGTCCGCCGCCACGATCTCCGTACGGCGTTCATCGCCGTATTTCTCCTTGATGACCAGCAGTTCGTCCTTGACGATCTTCATCTGCAGGCCTTCATCGGCCAGCACGTCGTTGAAGTACGTAATCTTGCGGGCCAGTTCGTCATGCTCGGCCTGCAGTTTGTCGCGTTCCAGCCCCGTCAGCGCCCGCAGCCGGAGGTCGACGATGGCGCGCGCCTGAATCTCCGACAGCGAGAAACGTTCCATCAAGCGCTGGATGGCGGTGTCGGGCGTGTCGGAAGAACGGATGATGTTGACCACCTCGTCGATGTTGTCCTGGGCTATGAGCAATCCCTGCAGGATGTGCATGCGTTCCTGGGCCTTCTTGAGGTCGAAACGCGTGCGGCGCACGATGACTTCGTGCCGGTGGCGCACATAGTAATGGATGAGTTCCTTGAGGTTCAGAAGCCGCGGACGTCCGTCCACCAGTGCGATGTTGTTCACGCTGAATGCGGTCTGCAGCAGCGTCATTTTGTACAGGTGGTTGAGCACCACGTTGGGATTGGCGTCGCGTTTGAGTTTGATGACCACGCGCATGCCCCGACGGTCGGATTCATCGTTGATGAACGAGATGCCGTCGATCTTCTTTTCGTTGACCAGTTCGGCGATTTTCTCGATGAGCAACTGCTTGTTAACCTCGTACGGGATTTCCGTGATGACGATGACCGGGCGGTCGTTCTGCATCTCGATTTCGGCCCGTGACCGGATGACGATCCGGCCCCTTCCCGTTGTGAAGGCATCGCGAATGCCCCTGTATCCCTGGATGATGCCGCCCGTCGGGAAGTCCGGTCCCTTGATGTGCTGCATCAGTTCGTCGATGGTGATGTCCGGATTGTCGATGTAGGCACAGATGGCATCGACCGTCTCGCCCAGATTGTGCGGCGCCATGTTGGTGGCCATACCGACGGCGATGCCGTTCGACCCGTTGACGAGCAGCTGCGGAAAACCGCAGGGCAATACCGTGGGTTCGTTGAGCGTATCGTCGAAGTTGAGCTGGAAATCGATGGTATCCTTGTCCATGTCGGCCATCATCTCCTCGGCCAGACGGCGGAGCCGCGCCTCGGTGTAACGCATGGCCGCCGGAGAGTCGCCGTCCACCGAACCGAAGTTGCCCTGCCCTTCGACCAGCGGATAGCGGAGCGCCCAGGGCTGGGCCAGCCGGACCATGGCGTAATAAACCGATGAATCGCCGTGCGGATGGTACTTTCCAAGCACCTCGCCGACGATTCTGGCCGACTTCTTAGTTGGTTTGTTCGATGCGACACCCAATTCAGCCATGCCGAACAACACCCTGCGGTGCACGGGTTTCAGACCGTCGCGCACATCGGGCAGCGCTCTCGATACGATAACCGACATGGAATAGTCGATATACGCCGATTTCATCGCCTCTTCTATGTTGACATGAATGATTTTCTCTCCTTCGTTCTCCATTTTGTATTTTTTGTTCTTATTTTCAGATAAATGCGTTTTTAAATTAAAATGTAAAGGTACGGTTTTCCGGCGAAAAAACAAGGTTTTGCATGGCATTAATTTCGTCCGGATGCCTATTTTGCCGGGAGGCTTGATTAATTCGGCGCAAAAGAGTAGGTTTGCAGCGCATAAAGTTTCTAAAGATGAACGTCAGATTTTCCCAGCATATACGCGATGTACTGCTGTACAGCAGAGAGGAGTCCGTCCGGCTCGGCAGTGGATTCATCGGGCCGGAACACCTGTTCCTCGGGCTTTTGCGCGACGGTCAGGGCGGCGCCGTGGAACTGCTCCAGTCGGTCGGCGTGGACCTGCAGGATTTCCGCCGGAAGATGGAAGCCCGCATCGCCCAGAACACCTCTTCCACCGTCAATGTGGACGGTCCCGTCCCGCTGCTCAAGTCGGTGGAACGCGTGCTCAAGCTGGTGTTTCTCGAAGCCCAGTCGCTGTCGGCGACCGAGGTCGAAACCGAGCACCTGCTGCTGGCTATTCTGAAAGACCGCACTTCGCTGGTGACGAAGATGCTCAACGACATGGGCATCGACTACCAGACCATCCGGAGCGAAATGACGCGCGGACGTACGGCCTCCAACGGCATCGAAGACCTGCTGGGCGGCATGCTCGACCATCTTCAGGTGGACCTTCCGTCGGCCGAGAACCGCTACGAGGAAGACGGCGACGGCGAGGATGACGAGGACGGCGAAGACGACGACGTCTTCAAACACATTGCGCAGCCCCGTTCGCCGGGCGACACGCCGGTGCTCGACAATTTCGGCATCGACCTGACGCGTCATGCCGAGGAAGGCCGGCTCGACCCCATCATCGGCCGCGACCGTGAGATCGAGCGCATGGCACAGATCCTTTCCCGCCGCAAAAAGAACAACCCCATCCTCATCGGCGAACCCGGTGTCGGAAAGTCGGCCATTGCCGAGGGTCTGGCACTGCGTATCGTGCAGAAGAAAGTATCCAGGGTGCTGTTCAACAAACGCATCCTGACGCTCGACCTGGCCTCGATCGTGGCCGGCACCAAGTATCGCGGACAGTTCGAGGAACGCATGAAAGCCATCCTCAACGAACTCAAGCACCACTCCGACATCATCCTTTTCATCGGCGAGATACACACCATCGTGGGAGCCGGCAGCGCGGCCGGTTCGCTCGACGCGGCCAACCTGCTCAAACCAGCGCTGGCCCGCGGTGAACTGCAGTGCATCGGCGCCACCACGCTCAACGAATACCGCCAGTACATTGAGAAGGACGGCGCCCTCGAACGGCGTTTCCAGAAAATCATGGTCGAGCCCACCTCGGTAGCCGAGACCATCGACATTCTGCAGCATATCAAGAAACGCTACGAGGACCATCACCATGTGACCTACACAGACGGCGCCCTCGAGGCATGCGTCCGGCTCACCGACCGCTACATTTCCGACCGTCACCTGCCCGACAAGGCCATCGATGCGCTCGACGAAGCCGGCTCGCGGGCCCACTTGACGCACATCACCGTGCCCCGGCAGATTGTGTCGTTGGAGAAGCAGATCGAGACGGCCAGACAGGCCAAGAATGACGCAGTGCGCCAGCAGAAATACGAAGAGGCGGCGGCCGCCCGCGACAAGGAACGTTCGCTTTCGGCACGCATCGCCCACGAAAAGGACAAGTGGAATGCCTCGATGGAGAAGCACCGCACGGAGGTCGATGCCGACAAGGTGGCCGAAGTGGTCGCCATGATGACCGGTATCCCGGCGCAGCGTATCGCCCGCGAGGAAGGCGAAAGGCTGCTGCAGATGCGCGATACGCTTGAGCAGCGCATCATCGGTCAGCACGAAGCCATCGGGAAGATTGTGCAGGCCATCCAGCGCAACCGGGCCGGTCTCAAGGATCCTGCCCGCCCCATCGGCAGTTTCATATTCCTCGGCCCCACCGGCGTCGGCAAGACGCATCTTGCCAAGATCCTGGCCGAGACGCTTTTCGAGACGAAAGACAGCCTCATCCGCATCGACATGAGCGAGTATATGGAGAAATTCGCCGTGTCGCGGCTGGTCGGCGCGCCTCCCGGATACGTGGGATACGAGGAAGGCGGCCAGCTCACCGAGGCGGTCCGGCGTCATCCCTATGCCGTGATTCTGCTCGACGAAGTGGAAAAAGCCCATCCGGATGTCTTCCATCTGCTGCTGCAGGTATTCGACGAGGGACAGCTTACCGACAGCCTGGGCCGGCGCGTGGACTTCAAGAACACCATCATCATCATGACATCCAACATCGGTTCGCGCCAGCTCAAGGACTTCGGCCAGGGCGTGGGATTCGCCACGGCGGCCAAGCGGGCACAGAGCACGGCCTACGCACAGGGCGTAGTCGAACGCGAGCTCAAGAAGGCCTTCGCACCCGAATTCCTGAACCGCATCGACGAAGTGGTGTTATTCAACTCGCTGGGAAAGAAAGAAATAGAACGCATTATCAAACTTGAGCTGAATGGTCTCTTCACCCGGATTTCGGAGATGGGCTACACGGTAAAACTCACACCCTCCGCTACGAAGTTCCTGGTCGAGAAAGGGTTTGACGCATCCTACGGTGCGCGTCCCCTCAAACGGGCCATCCAGCGATATGTCGAGAATCCGCTGGCCGAAATGATTATCCGCAGCCAGAGTGGCAAGGCAACTGGCGGCACGCTGACCATCGGCTGCAAGAAAAATGCAGACGAGCTGAGCTTTTCGGTGAAATAAACCGGACCCCGGGCGTTCCTCACGCAGCGGGCTCGCTTTCCGGCCGCTTTGATGCGGCGGGAATCCGTTTCCTTTATGCCGCCGGAATCTCTTCGGCTTCCCCTGTCATTTCGACGTATTTGGGCGACGCACCGTATTTGTTTGTGCCTCTGTCACTGTCCTGCAGCATGAATACAATCATGATAATCCGGTAAATGAAGTGAATGCCGAATGCGATCAGGATATGTGACAGGACCGGCAGCAGCGCGGACCGCCCGGCCGGAACCGTAGCGGAACCGTAACCGACAAACAGCCAGACAATGTCACGGATGAAAAGAATCATGGTGCACAGATAGAGAAGCGGGGCACCCAGCCACCACCAACCACTTTTGCCGGTATCGTGCAGCCGTCTGAAAGCCAGTGGAATACAGAGAACATCCAGGATAAATCCGGCAAACGGTGTCAGCGCCATGCTCACAAGCAATACGACGAGCTGCGCCCACCAGAATTCGGAACGCCGGGCGCGTCCTTTGCATTTGAAGAGATTGTTGATGACGGAGGTCATCGCGTCCGGGAACGACAGGGTCGGAAGTGCTTTGTATTGTGCC
>JAEEGL015636484.1_pt1 | contig 11983 bp, 7 predicted proteins | sample 9134231 | NCBI WGS metagenome assembly JAEEGL01 (sample SAMN16246548, study PRJNA631951) | gut metagenome | biome: gut microbiome; feature: rumen; material: fiber-attached | host: Bos | place: Iran: Karaj | collected 2018-10
AACGTTTCGACAACAACGCCATCAACTTCGAGACCGAAGAGGTGAAATTCAAGCTGGACGAAAACAGTAAGCCCATAGGCGTGTATCTGAAAGTGCAGAAAGAAGCTAACTTCCTGATTGAAGAGATGATGCTTCTGGCCAACCGCCGTGTGGCGGAGAAAGTGGGCAAACGTACCGCTCGTCAGCTGCCCCGCACTTTTGTGTTCCGTGTGCACGACGAACCTATGAGCGACAAGTTGGAGACTTTCAAGAACTTTGTCCATAAATTGGGTTACGAGCTGAAAACCAGCAGCCACAAGGCCTTCACCAACTCCATGAACCAGATGTTCGAGCAGGTGAAGGGCAGCAACGAGTACAACATGCTCAGCAAGCTGTCGATACGCATCATGGCAAGAGCAGTCTATTCCACCGACAACATCGGGCATTACGGACTGGCCTTCCCCTACTACACCCACTTCACCTCCCCCATCCGCCGCTACCCCGACCTGATGGTGCATCGCCTGCTCGACCTCTACCTGCACGACGGCAAGTCGGTCAACGCCGACGAGTACGAGGACTACTGCCGCCACTGCTCCGTCATGGAGAAGAAAGCCGCCGACGCCGAGCGCACCAGTGTGAAGTACAAGCAGGCCGAATACCTGGCCGACAAACTGGGGCAAGTCTTCCCCGCCCTCATCAGCGGCGTCAGCAAGTGGGGCATATACGCCGAGATCGAGGGCAACAAGTGCGAGGGCATGATACCCATCGGCAGCCTGAAGGACGACTACTACATGCTCGACGAGGACAACTACCAGGTCATCGGCCGCCGCCACGGCCGCTGCTACAAGCTCGGCTACCCCGTCCACATCCGCGTCCGCCACGTCGACCTCCTGAAGAAGCAAATCGACTTCGACCTCGTCGACGAAGACGAACTCAACCGCCCTGCCACACATGTTTCAAAAGGCAAAGGTGGGAACTCGCAAAAGCCCAAACATAAATCACGTCGCCGTAAATAAAAGAAGCCGCCCGGTTGGGCGGCTTCTTTATTATATCCAACGACCCATCCTTATTTGAACAGGGCGTCGATCTGCTCCTGATAGGCGGCGGCGACGTTGCGGCGGATGAGCTTCTGCGTCGGTGTGAGCATCTTGTTGGCTTCGGTCCAAGGCTCGGCCACGAGGGCGAAGCGCTTCACCTGCTCGGTGACGCCCAGCTCGGCGTTGTATTTGTCGACCACCTTTTGGTAACGGGCGATGACGGTCTTGTCGGCCACCATCTCGGCAGGAGTCGTGGCGCTGACGCCATGGCGTTTGCACCAGTCCTTGAGCATGTCGAAGTCGGGCGACACCAAGGCGGCAGCAAACTTCTGCCCGTCGCCGACCACCATCATATCCATGATGAAGGGCGACTGTTTCATCTTTTCCTCAATGACCTCGGGGTTGATGTATTTACCCATCGAGGTCTTGAACATACTCTTGGTGCGGCCCGTGATGAAGAGGTAGCCGTCAGGGTCGAAGTAGCCGGTATCGCCGGTGTGGAACCAGCCATCCTTGTCGATGGCCTCGGCGGTGAGCTCGGGTTTGTTGTAGTAGCCCTTCATCACATTGCCGCCGCGGCACTGTATCTCGTTGGTATCGGGGTCGGTACGCACCTCAATCTCACGCATGGCGAAGCCCACCGAGCCAATCTTACGGCCTTTCTTATTCGAGTTGGTCACTGCGATAAGCGGCGAGCACTCGGTGAGGCCATAGCCTTCGTAGAGGTCCAGACCCACGCAGGAGAAGAACCTCGTGAGGCGCGGCTGGATGATGGCGCCGCCACTGACCAGCATGCCCAGGCAACCGCCCATGCTCTCACGTATCTCTTTGTAGACCAGCTTGTCGGCAATCTTCTTCTGGAGCAAATACCATGCGCTGAGCTTCGACTCGTCGAGGTCGTACTTGAATGCCAGGTCGAGGGCCCAGTCAAAAATCTTCTTCTTGATGCCGGTCATCTTCTCACCCTTGCGGAAAATCTTGTCGTAGACTTTCTCGATGAAGCGAGGCACGCAGGCCAGCATGTGGGGATGTATTTCCTTGCAGTTGTCGCCCACCTTGGCGATGCTCTCGGCGTAGGCGATTTCGTAGCAGAGCCATTGGTAGAGGTAGCCCATCATGCGCTCGTAGATGTGGCACATCGGGAGCCACGAGAGGGCGCGGGTCCAGCTGGGGTGCGGGCTGCCCTTGATTTCCTGGACGTTCATAATCAGGCCGCGATGGGTGAGCATGGCGCCCTTGGGCACACCGGTGGTGCCGCTGGTGTAGATCATCGTGCAGACATCGTCGATGGTCAGCGAGTCCTTCATCTCCTGCAACTTGGCAGGGGCATCGGGATGCTCGGCCACATAGCGGCGGCCGATCTCGTAGATATCGTCCATCGACTTCACGCCTTCCATCGGCACGATGGTGCAGAGGTTCTCCAAATGCGGCAGCTGCTCGCGGATATTGCTGATTTTCTTGTACAAAGCAGGTGTTTCCACCACCAGCAGGCGCACCTCGGCGTCGTTGAGGATATACTGGTAGTCTTCCTCACTGATGGTCGGATAGATGGGGAGCAACACGGCACCCGTCTGCTGCACACCGAAGTCGACATAGTTCCATTCGGGACGGCCGGCACTGATAAGACCGATATTCTCACCCTTTTTCACACCCAAATGCATCAGGGCGTAGCTGATAAGATTGACTTTTTCAATATATTCGTCGATGAAATGCGACTTCCATTCGCCGTTTTCTTTGAACTTGAAAACAGGACGTTCGGGGTGGAGTTCCTTTCTCCATTCCAGCAAATCAAACAATCTAGTAGGCTCTTGCATAGATATGTTAATTTAAATTAATTTTGCAAAGGTACAACTTTATTTTCAATGAGGTAAAAAAACGATGTTAATATTTGTTAACGAACAACTGTTTACACCATTCATTTAACTTAAATTAACATGAAAGAAAAGGAACTCTTCTACCCTGGCAAAACCGACTCATCTCCGACTCATGTCCGACTGTTTTACGCTTTTTAGTCGGACATGATACGGTGTTGATACGGTGTTGGCACGACGAGGTGGCAGGGGATGTCCCCTGTGGAGCATGCAGGGATGCGGCTAGCGGTTGGAACCGAGCATGATTTTTTCAAACAGGTGGTTGCATATTCAAAAAAAGTTCGTATTTTTGTGCTTTCCAAACATCAGGCTAACACGATGGCAATAACTGAAAAACAACTGATTGCAGACCTCAAATCGGGCCTCTACAAGCCCGTTTACCTGCTCACCGGCGAAGAAAACTACTACATCGACCGGGTGTCGGACTATTTCGAGGAGCATGTCATCGACCCCACGCTGCGCGACTTCGACCAGACGGTGGTCTACGGACGCGACGTAGATATGGCCACCGTGGTCAGCACCGTGAAACGCTATCCCATGATGTCGCCCATCCACTTGGTGATTGTCAAGGAGGCGCAAGATATCGACGTGCGGCAATGGGACCGTCTGGCCACCTATCTGCAACAGCCGTCGCCACAGAGTGTACTGGTGCTTTGCTACCGCCACAAGAAGCTCGACAAGCGCACCGCAGCCTATAAAGCCATCGACAAGGCGGGTGTGGTCTTCGAGAGCCCGCGCATCTATGACAACCAGGTGCCGGCGTGGATTGTGCGCGAAGTGAGCGCCCACGGCCGCCGCATCGGCGACAAAGCAGCCGCCATGCTGGCAGAGAACCTGGGCACCGATCTGGGCAAGATTGCCAACGAGCTCTCCAAGCTCTATCCCCTGCTCCCCGAGGGCGGCGCCATCACCGAGCAACTCGTCGAGGAGCAGATAGGCATCAGCAAGGACTACAACATCTTCGAGCTGCAGAAAGCCATCGGACGGCGCGACGTGGTGATGTGCAACCGCATCGTCAACTACTTTGCCGCCAACCCCAAGAAGAACCCCATCCAGATGACCCTCCCGCTGCTATACGGCTACTTCCTCAAAATCATGTTCTACCACCAGCTGGAGAACAAGAGCGACGCCGCCAAGGTGCTGGGGTGTGCCCCGAGTTTTGTGCAGGACTATGCGGTGGCGGCCGGCAACTACAGCCTGGGCAAACTGGCCACCTGCATCGGCTACCTCTACGAAGCCGACCTTCGCAGCAAGGGCGTCCGCAACAGCGGAAACGTCACCGACGGCGAACTGCTCAAAGAACTTATCTTTAAAGTCATTCACTAAATTATAACGGCGAATTAAACTAATTAAACGAAGCTACGCAGGTTAATTTAAAAGCGAATTACTCGAATGGACGACACTTTGCTTCATAAAAATGAATCTTTCAGTATCATAGGTGCAGCAATGGAAGTGCACAAAACACTCGGCTGTGGATTTACTGAACCTATTTACCAAGAAGCATTGGCCATTGAACTGGGAAAACGAAACATCCCTTTTGAACGAGAGAAAGAACTCTCTATTGACTATAAGGGGGATAAACTGTCAAAGACCTTTCGCGCCGATTTCATCTGCTATAATAAGATTATCCTGGAGCTGAAAGCCGTATCGAACTTTACAGACGAACATTATGCACAGATATATTCCTATCTTAAAGCCAGTAAAATGGATCTAGGTATCCTAATCAACTTTGGGAAAGCATCTTTGGAGTATGAGCGTATCCCGGCCAGCCGGAAATGGCTGCATAATTCGAGTAATTAGCATAAAATTACAGACTGCGTAGCTTAGAGAAATTAGAATAATTCGCCGTTATAATGAAAAGATTATGAAACGTCTATTACATATCATTCCGCTGTTTTTCTTCTTGGGTCTCAGTTTCCAGTTTGCCGTTGGGCAGGGCACCGTGAAGGGTGTGCTCTTCGATGAGGCCAACGGCGAGGCCATTCCCTTCGCCAATGTGGTGCTCGACGGCACGGGCTACGGCTGCGCCACCGACCTCAACGGTTTCTTCCTCATCAACAAGGTGCCAGCCGGCGACTACACGCTTCGTGTGCGTTTCGTGGGCTATGAGGAATACATCCAGCAGATTACCATCGCCGACCGGCGCACGGTGACACTCACCATCCACCTCAAGCCGTCGGCACAGATGCTCAAGGCGGTGGAGATTACCGACAGCAAGGCCGAAGAACGCCGCATACAGACCCAGGTGAGTGTCGAAAAGCTCACCGCCAGCCAGATACAGCAGATGCCCTCGATCGGCGGCACGGCCGATATCGCCCAGTACATGCAGGTGCTGCCTGGCGTCAACTCGACCGGCGACCAGGGCGGCCAGCTCTACATCCGCGGCGGCTCGATGATACAGAACCTCACGCTGCTCGACGGCATGATTGTCTACAATCCCTTCCACTCCATCGGCCTCTACTCCATCTTCGAGACCGATGTCATACTGAATGCCGACATCTATACTGGCGGCTTCGGTGCCGAATACGGCGGCCGCATGTCGTCGGTGATGGATATCACCACGCGCGACGGCAACAAGCGCCACCACACCGGCAAGGTGGGCCTCAGCACCTTCGGCGCCAACCTCATCCTTGAGGGACCACTCAAACGCGAGAGCGAGACTTCGAAGACCACAGTCACCTACCTCCTCACCGCCAAGAACTCGTATCTTTCACGCTCGTGGGATGCCATCTACCGTCCCCTCTACCCAGAAGACCGCTACCCCGGATTGGCCACCGGCCTGCCGTTCGACTTTATGGATATCTATGGCAAGCTGACCGTCAACTCGGGCACCGGCAGCAAGATTAGCTTCTTTGGCTTCCGCTTCGACGACTCGGTATCCAACTATCAGGCCATCGCCGACTACCACTGGCGCAACTACGGCATGGGCACCAACTTCATGCTCGTCACCGGTAGCAGCGCCATTCTCGAGGGCACCGTGGCCTACAGCGACTACCGTATCACTCTCGACGACGGCACCGGCCACGACAAGAGCAGCTCTATCAACGGTTTCAACACCACGCTGCAAGTCACCAACTTCCTCGGTGGCAACCGCCTACGCTACGGCCTCACCATCGAGAGCTACACCACCGACTACCGCTTTGTCAACGCATTCGGCGTCCACTCGAAGCAATACTCGCCCGGCACCACCAACCTCTCGGTCTACGGCACCTACAAAATCTCCGCCGGAAACTGGTTGATCGACCCCGGCGTACGCTTCATCTACTATGCCACCCCGCTCAACATCCCTCAGTTCGAGCCTCGTATAGCCGCCAAATACAATGCCACCGACAAGCTTCGCTTCAAGATGGCGGGTGGTTTCTACAGCCAGGTGTTCCTCGATGCACGCTCGGACAACGACGTGGTCAACCTTTTCTCGGGATTTCTCACTGGCAGCGCCGACCTCGGAGTGCCTTCCCTGTTTCACGGCAACGAAGTGACATCCTGCATCCAGAAAGCCAAACACATCATTCTGGGCACCGAGTATGACATCACCGACCTGGTCACCCTCAACGCCGAGGTCTACCTCAAGTATTTCGACCAGCTGCTCAATGCCAACCGCAACCGCATGTTCAGCGACACCGATCCCGTCTACCAAGCCGGCGGCATCTACGAAAAGCCCGAATACCTACGCAAAGACTACATCATAGAGCAGGGCCTGGCCACGGGTTTTGATGTCAGCCTTACGGCCGACCTCGACCGCGTCTACCTTTGGGCCACCTACTCGCTGGGCTATGTGCAGCGCACCGATGAGATACGCACCTACAATCCTCACTACGATCGCCGACACACGTTCAACCTGCTGGGTACCTACACCTTCGGCAGCCAGAACGACTGGGAGCTGAGCGGACGCTGGACGTTCGGCAGCGGATTCCCCTTCACCCAGACCCAGGGGGTCTTCCAGCAACTCGCCTTTGGCGACGGCATCGTGACCGACTACACCCGCGAGAACGGCGAATACAGCATCCACTACGCCGAACTCTACAAAGGTCGCCTGCCGGCCTACCACCGACTCGACTTGGGCATCAAACGTAAATTCTCGCTCGGACGACGTTCCATCCTGGAGCTCAGCCTTTCGGCCACAAACATCTATAGCCGCAAAAACATCTTCTACTTCAACCGCATCACCTTCGAGCGCGTCAACCAGCTGCCGCTCCTGGCTTCGTTCGGCGCCAACCTTCGCTTCTAGTTAGCCCGACGGGCATATTCGAAGAGCGCCGTCGGAAGGTGGCAGTAACCGTCGGGATGCTTTGTCAGGTAGTCCTGATGGCTCTCGTCGGCAGGGAAGAAGTTGTGTATTGGTTCCAGCTCAACCGCTAAAGGAGCGCTGTAGCCGCGCTGCACTTCATCGTAGACTTCCTTGATGATCAGGTAATCCTCCGTCTCGATATAATAGATACCCGTGCGGTAGCGGGTGCCTTCGTCCTCGCCTTGCCGGTTCACACTGGTAGGTTCGATACAGTCGAAATAGAGATTAATCAACTTGCGCAACGGCAGCACCTCGGGGTCAAAGACCACACGGACGGCCTCGGCATAGCCGGTCATATCGGTGTACACCTCCTTGTAGGTCGGGTTCTCCGTGTTTCCGTTGGCAAAACCCGTCTCGGTCTCCACCACTCCGTGTATTTGTTTCAAGTAATGCTGCGCGCCCCAGAAGCAACCGGCAGCAAGAAATATCGTCTTCATCGTATGCTAGGTTTAGGTACTTTAATCGGAAACCACGAACGGACCGGCTGGTCGAGGCCGAGGCCGTTCATATAGTTATATGTTGCCAAGCGCAGGGCGGCGCCGACGGCATCGATATCGTAGTCGAAGCCTGGCTCCCAATCGACCTCGTTGTTACAGAAAGGGTTGGGTTCCAATGTCGTCCTTCGGGCGCCATAGGTCTCGGGATTGAGCCCGCTGGGCGAGTGGCAGGTCATGGCGTAGCGGTGCCAGAAAGCACTCTGCACAATACCCTCGTCAAACATGCGGCGCACAGTCTCAAGGGCGTCGACACTCTCTTGGAGAGTCTCGGTAGGGAAGCCATACATGAGGTAGGTATGCACCATGATACCGGCGTCGCGCAAATGGCGGCACGCCTCAACAGTTTGGTGAATAGTAACGCCCTTGTCGATGAGTTTCAGCAGGCGGTCGCTGGCCACCTCCAGACCACCGCTCACGGCCACCATACCAGCCTCGGCCAGCAAGTCGCAAAGCTCGGCGGTATAGGCCTTCTCGAAGCGGATATTGCCCCAGAAGCTGACGGCCAGGCCACGCCTTAGTATCTCCTCTGCCACCTCTTTAAGAAGCTTGGGCGGCAGCGCTTCGTCGACAAAATGGAAGCCCGTGCGGCCCGTTTGAGCCATCACTCGCTCCATGTGGTCGACCACCGTGGCAGCTTGGGGAGCGTGGTAATTGCCGATATAGTCGAGCGTGGTGTCGCAGAAAGCGCAGCGATGCCAGTAGCAACCGTGGGCCATCACCATCTTGTTCCACCGTCCCTGGCTCCACAAGCGGTGCATCGGATTGGTCATCTCCGTGAGCGAGAGGTATTTGTCGAGCGGAAGGTCGCTAAAGTCAGGGCAATACTGGTCGGCATCCCTATGGCCGTCGATGGCCACCTCGTCGCAAAACTCATAGATGCGCTTGTCCGAAAGCTGGCGCCACTCGGTGTTGGGGAAGCCACCGCCAATCTCAACGGTAGCCTTCGTGTGGGCCTTCAGCCACTGGCCGCAGCGCAGGGCACCGTAAAGGCACCCGGGGAAAGGCACGGTGAGGCACACCTTGTCTAACGAGGAAAGCGAAAAGTGGAAAGTGGAAAGTTTCTCTTGCAGTATTTCCAGCATCAGCCGGTCGATGGGCGATGGTTCTTGCTGCAACTCGTTGTAGAGCGGGTCGAAGGAGGGCGCATCGTTGCTCAAGTACTCGGCATAGCGCACCAGATCGAAGTGAGCATCAATATGTTCGCGAATATAATCGGCAATATCTTCAATAAAGAGGGTGGCGAGGTGCATAGCCTTGTCGGTGGTGCCGCTCACGCCGAACGACCACTCGAGGTTGTCTTCGTCCAGTTGTTCGAACCGTTTGCCCTCGGGAAGTAGGCTCCTGTTGGCAATGCGAGGGCCGAGGGTGTCGTCCTTGCCACGCAGAAACGACTTCACCGGTTCAATGAGTCGAGCCTGCGAAGTCAGTCCAATGCTTTCAAGAAACGACTGGCTCAGCACACGGTCGGCCACTTCGATGCCGAGGTCCACCTGCCGCACTTCAGCGGGTGCTCCCGCAGAGCTTTTTTGCGCCATGTAGTACCCTTTGAGGTAGGCCGTGGCGGGATAAGGCGTGTTGAGCTGCGTGAGCGGCGGTGTGATGAGCAGTACCTTCATATCACCCCTAATAACGCCCGCCGCTCCAAATTATTGTGCCGTCTGCACCTTCACAATCCGCTGCGACAACACAACACCGTCGGCCAGCGCGACACGCAGCAGATAGACTCCTGCCGGGAGCGACGACAGGTCGAGCATGGTACTGCTGCCCGCGTGCATCACCTGCTGGCCAAGACTGTTGAACAGTTGACTGACAACCACAGGCTGAGAACTGGAGAGTCGCAGAATATCGGTGGTGGGGTTGGGCCACACCGTCAATTGTGGCGCATCTGGCTGCACATCATCAATGCCATCGACCAAGAAATGAACGTGGAAAGTAAGCTCCGAACCGTTCTCACGGATGTCGGTTATCTCGAAACTCATCTCAGGCGTACCGTCGGAGAGATAGGGATGCGGATCGGTATCGGGACCGAAAGCGGTGCGCCCAGAGGCCTGGCTGAAGAAAGCGCTGCCAATAGTACCATTCACTGTATCGACATCGCTTCCGGGGCGGAAAATCCAATACTGATGGGATTGATGATCAAAGTCGAAATAGCCATTGGGCGAGCGGTCATACCAATCGAGCGAAATGGTATCGACCCACCGCGCAACAAGCAGTCCCGTCGCCGGCGTACCATATTCAAAGCGGTCGCGCTTGTAGCGATACTCGAGGACATACCACTGGGTGCTGTCAATAAACGACTTGATATAGTAGCAATTGCGAGTAGGACTCGACCCCACACTGTTCAGCGTGTAGTCACCGTCGGCCGTTATCCGGATGGGGTCGTCGCAGACATGGAGATACTTGTTCTTCATAATGGCGGCCGTATGGCTTACGCCATTACTTTGGCTACACATAAGGTCCCACGAACCCGCTGGCGAGACAGATGTGTAGTTATTGTAGTGGTAAAGATCGGGCAAACCGAGCGAGTGTCCCATCTCATGGAAGATAGCATTGGGGGCGAATTGCATATCCAGAAACAACACGTTGAACGTATTGACCGGCAGCCCATTGATGGTGAACAACTGGCTGAAATACTCAGGAGTGATTTTCCCCATGTGCGGCCAAAGGGTGGTGGCCCAATCGCTGGGACTACCATTGAACACAAATGTGATATTGTCGATGTCGCCATCGCCGTCACCGTCCAGCACCACATCGGGATCAACCAGCCCCAACGAATCAACATACCGTACAACTCTTTTCAGCAGCTCAACCTCGCGCGCCGGAATACCGACAAGGCTTCTTTGTGACTGGTAGTAGCTTCGGGGATGAATGTCCTGATAAGAAACGATGTACCCGTCGTGGATATTGTTTGTAGTGATGGTATTGATGTGAATTCGGCCATAGGTGAGCGCATCGAAGAAGTTGTACACGCTCAAATAGGTCGGCGACTGGTCGTTGTACATTATATCAATGTTGTCATACGACCGGACGATTTCCGACTCGCCGGCAAAACGGACAAAGACAACCAAGTTGGTCAATTCGGTGGAGGTTGTCTGCGTCCAACCCTGCTGTGGCGACAATAGCAGCATCGCCAAAGCTAGCATTTGTAACGTCTTTTTCATAATTATCATGATTACAATTCAGGTGCAAAGATAGATACTTTTTTTCACTTAACAAAAAAAATTTCGCAGGGCAAAAAGAAAGGAGAGACCCAACCAAAGGTCTCTCCTTTATTTTCAAACAACTCAAAAGGGTTTATTTCTTTTTGCCTTTTTTGGCGGGCTGGGCGCTCTTGTCCTCGATGCCGAGTTTGGCCTTGATGTGGGCGGGGATGGCATCCTTGTGGACCACGATGTTCATGGTCTTGTAGCGGACGAAGGCCTTGCTGCAGAAGAAGTTGCCGCCGAACTCACCGTTGTAGAGTCCCCAGCTGTTCTTCACCATGTAGTATTCGTTGCCCATCTGGTCCTTGGCCTTGCCGAAGATAAGCATGCCGTGGTCGTCGGTGGTCTCCCAGTTGTCGTAGGCCTGCTGACGCTCCTCCTGGGTCACCCAGCGCTGAGGCGTGGGGTGCTTGGCGGCCTCGTCGGCAATCTCGGTGGCGCTCATGCCGCTCCACTTGGCCTGGTCGCTTCCGACCTTGCCGGCAGCCTTGCCGTCGGTGGCGGGCAGCACGGCGAATCCCTTGCGGGTGTAACGGAAGCCGGGCTCGCTGACGTCGGCGCCCCAAGCCACGGTGTAGCCGTTGTCGATGGCATAGTCAAAGACCTCCATCATCTCGTCGAGGGGCAGGTTCCAGCTCAGACCCCAACGCCAGTTGTCCTGGATTTCGATGACAAACTGCTCATAGAAGGGGTGATGGGTGTAGCTGGTGATGCTCACGTAGTCGTCGGGGTTCAGACCCAGGCTCTCGCCGAAGCTCTGCGGAGTATAGGTGACGCCCTTGTAGGTGAACTTCTCGGGGATGGGGCCGAGGTAAGCCTCATGGACGGCGGCAACGGCCTTCAGCCACAGGGGCTGACCGTCGGGGCTCATCTGCAGTTTTTTCAGTTTGCCCTTGGCAACAGCGGCCACCATGGCGTCGGTCAGGGCGCTGAGCTCGGTGTGGTTGCTGAGGGTGTCGCCATACATGGCACCGGCGGGCATCACCTCGTCGGGCACCATGCCGTAATGGCGCAGGCAGTAGAGCACGTCGTTGAAGGCACCGCCCTGCGAGAAGCTGACGTCGCCGTGGGTACGCACGGCAGCGGCGGCACGGTCGTTGTAGGTCTT
>JAEEGL017086096.1_pt1 | contig 11983 bp, 13 predicted proteins | sample 9134231 | NCBI WGS metagenome assembly JAEEGL01 (sample SAMN16246548, study PRJNA631951) | gut metagenome | biome: gut microbiome; feature: rumen; material: fiber-attached | host: Bos | place: Iran: Karaj | collected 2018-10
CTCATCAACAATCTCTTGGCGAGAAGATACGTTCACGAAACCGGCTATTAAGCCTTAGCCGTAACGAACTTTGTGGTCCTTGAAATGAGGGCCATTTTCTTTTCGTCCAAAGCGATGATATCAATTAGGGAAAGTTGCTTTTCAAAAGAGAGGACAAGGCAGGCTTTTTTGAAAAAGGAATTGTTCACGATATATTCCTTTATGTAATAAAGCTTTTTGTTCTTCGTATCGATTCCCACATATAGAGGGTTTTTCATGATGTGGGCGGACTCCTCCACTTTCCTAAGGTAACCGCTTGGCCACCTTGAAGCGAACTCCCTTAGTTTTGCCTCACTGATGTAGCAAAAGATGTTCTCCCCGAAATCGTATCCGAGGGCTTTTTCGACTTTGATGTTGATGCGACCAATTCTGACTGGATCTTTATCCATAATATTGCCTCCTACTTTCATATAGAGACGATGAGGCTCATTTTCCGAAAAAATGTCGCTATAATTTAGGGGTGGAAAAATATAGCAAGAACAACGATACCTCTTACGCGTTAGGTACAACCCTCACGATTGAGATGCTAAAACGCAAAAAATCCGTGGCAAAACGCGTGTATATTAACCCAAAACAGAAAAGGGACGAGACTTTTGACAAGCTTGTTTCTTTGGCGAGGGAAGCCAAAATCCCTGTCATTTTGAATAACGAGAAAATATTTACCGCCCTTTCTGGCAAAGACAACGTCATGGCCATTGGGGAATTCACTAAATTCGAATCTAAATTAGACGAAACGAAGAACCATCTCGTTCTCGTTAATCCTTCCAATATGGGAAACCTTGGAACCATCTTGAGGTCAGGAGCCGCTTTCGAGATCGGTGGCATCGCCATCATCAAGCCGGCAGCCGATTGCTTTGACCCTAAGTGCGTCCGTTCATCGATGGGCGCCATCTTCTCTTTGCCTTTCCGCTATTACTCTTCTTTTGAGGAATACGAAAAAGAATTCCCTAACCACCACCTCTTTCCGTTTATGCTTCAGGCCAAGACAGAATTAAGAGAAGCGAAGAAGGTTGAGCCATATTCGCTTGTGGTTGGAAACGAAGCCACTGGACTCCCTGCCGAATATCTAAAAAAGGGCGATCCTTTGATAATCGCCCAATCAAGCGAGATTGATTCGCTAAACCTTGATAACGCCGTGTCGATCGGCCTCTATCATTTCAAAAACAACTAATCGATATTCTTTAAATTGAGATATCTGTGCCAAAGGACGGCTAAGGAAGAGGCCATATTGACGTCTTCGATAACGACTCCCGAAGGGACATTGACATGGATTGGAGCGAAGTTCCAAATGGCTCTGGCTCCTGATTTAACCGCATAGTCGGCGACTTTTTGAGCGGCGTTTGCCGGAACGCAAAGGATGACGATGTGGGCTCTATATTCCTTGATATAAAGAGGGAGCTCTTTCATATCGAGGATCTTTTTGTTGTTCGTGGAGGTTCCGATTTTGCTTGGGTCCTCATCAAAGCCGGCAGCGATGGAGATGCCCATTTCCTCGAAGAAAGGATAATTCATGAGGGCGTTTCCAAGGTGACCCACTCCAATAAGGAGGGCGTTAGCCTGGGAGCTATATCCTAAGAAGTTCTCGAGAGTCTCAATGAGCTTGTCGATGTTCCTTCCTTTTTTTGGACGGCCCGCTTCATTGCTCACGAGCTGAAGGTCTTTTCTGATTTGCTCTTCGCTATAGCCAAGTTCTTTGGCGATAAGAGGCGAAGAAACCGAAGTGTACCCCTGCTCTTTTAATTGGCGGAGATACTTGAGATAAATCGGGTATCTTTGGAGTTGGTTTTTCGAATACTTTTTCATAAGTTGTTTACCGATTTACCGATTATAAAAGGCACGTTTACTTTTGTAAACAAAAAAGAGCACCGATTTACCGATTTATTTTTTCACTCTATTTGCAATAATCAGGGAGTTCTTTGATAACGCCCGCTTTTAAAAGTTTTTTGAAGATCTTTTTAGCGAGTTTTTTATCATTTGGATCTGGATAAAGGGTTGGGAAATCTTCACCGTTTTCGATATCGCTAATCGCACTGCCTAACATCGCTTCCATCGCGTCCACCATGCGAGGGAGAGCGAACTTCTTGGAGAAGTCTAAATAAAGGCCAGAAAGCTTCCTTTTCTCCTGGCGATTCTCATACATGAAGTCGATACGGTCGCGAAGGCTATCTGCATCCCCTGCTTTGAAGACACATTCTCTGTCGTTAAGGGAGAAGGATTTGGTCGCCGATTCATCGGAATCGCTGACGACTGGGACAGCACCACAGGCAAAAGCCTCGATGCAGGAGATTCCTTCGATTTCGTATGTGCTGGCGTGCACATAAAGGTCGGTGTAATTGAGGACTTCACGGAGTTCTTCTTGCTTACAGAATTTGATGATAAGAGGGTTCGCAAGCTTGACTTTTTTTGCGAGTCTCTCGTACTTTTTCTTATTTTGTCCTGCTCCGCAAAGGATGATTTGGATGTATTCGTTGAAGCGTGATTTGGCGACGGCTTTGATGATAAGGTCCTGCCTTTTCTCATTGGCAAGACGGCCAACCATCGTGACAACGAATTTACCAGCTAGCTCCTGAGGTTTTTGGATTTCGATCGGATGGAAGAAATCGGAAACGCCATTGGAGATGACATGGTATTCGTTTCTCGCATAGCCATGGTTCTTAAGGGTGGCCGCGATCATCTCGGAAGGACAATGGATGCGTTTGGTGTTCTTATAGATGTAATCGTTGAAGGCGCTATATAAAACATTGTTTGGCCAGGCCCTCGTTCCAAAGCCGAGAGCGCTTGTGATATTCTGAGGCTGCATATGGAAAGCGCCTGTGACTGGCTTATGAAGAGCCTGGGCAATGAGCCTTGTTTTGTTGGCCAATTTGAAAGGCAAGAAATAATGGACGATATCCGCCCATTCCACTGCCTTATACAAAACTTCATAATCGAGATGAGCGAAATTAAAGCCTTCCTTCTCAATGATCCATTGAAAGAGAGGGAAACGGAAATTCTTTAGGCCGATATAGTTTGGGTCGCTTTCGGTGTTCTTGTCACCGACGCCAAGAATCTTCACCTCATGTCCGCGTTTGCGAAGCTCTTCGGCGAACCTAACACATGTTGCGCTTGTGCCATTCGTCATCTTGTTTGCGCATTCTAGGACAAAGAGGATTTTCATTGGGCTCATATTACTACTTTTTGACAAAAAAGAATAGACTTGTTCTTTAGAACAGAAACTGCGCCATTTTCGTCAAAAAAACTAAAAGAAAAAGCCCTCTTTTAAGGGCCTGGTCTTAGAATTTGCTATCAAGCTCGTCATCCATTACAACGGAGCGACCGCATTTTGGACAACGCTCAACGGTACCTTTGTAATAGGAAGCGCCGCAGTGTTTGCACTTAGTCATGACAATCGAAGTAGGATTCTCGATCTTTCGGGCGTTCGCGTAATCACTCATTTTGATTTGGCTAACGATCGTGGCTGTTATCATGAAACCAACCATGAGTTCCCAGATGATCGTGAACGTAAGCATTTCTGGATCGATGTAGAAGGAAGTTTTGAGAAGGTCCGGAAGAATCAGATTAAATGAATCGATGAGGGATTCGCCAACGCTTTTATCAGAATCGAGGCAATAACCTAAATGGTGATTGAACCTATCGGTAACGTTTCCAAAGAGGATTGTGTCGGTATTGTTCCCTTGCATTCCTTCAAAGGCCCAATTCCCTTTAGTTGTGCCTTTGTCGCAAGCGTAGACGATCAGCCAATGGTTCTCATCTTTGAAACTACCGATATAGGTTGAGTAAGCGTAATCTTCAAGGGTGTATTTGTCATTTGGGAAAATCTCATGCCAAAACATAGGCGCACCCCATTTGCCATTATTGACGGTATAGACGGCCGGGACGACGCCAGAGACCTTTCGGAACTCAGCAAAAACCGACATAAGCTCTCCCTGTTCGGACGGAGTAAGAACTCCCGCGTTGTCAGTTATCGTGGAACCCGTAATGTCAAGCGACTGAAGAGGCGCAGGATGATTAATCCCAGATGCAACAATCATGCCTAACGGGGCGATAGCGAAAATGCCCAAAATGATATACGCAAAAGCGTTAGCGCCTTTAGGCAAATTGGCGATATCGGCGGTGCTATAGACGATGTGCGGAACGCCACGGCTCGTGTAATAAAGCCAAGCAGTACTTCCAGCGAAATAATGCCTTGAGATTATAGGTCCGTTATGGGAGCCTCCGCGCCCATAATGGTGGCCGCTGAATCCGCCTCCGTGAAAGCCTCCGCCATGGAAGCCGCCTCCTGATGAATGTGGCATACTTTTTTTCTTATCTTTTCATGGGGTCCAAAACGCATTAGGACCGCCGATAAAGATTATAAATCTTACCTGAATTTTGAAAACACTTTATAGCGTTTTTGGTCCAATCTTTCTTGTGGTGAATGGAATTTGGAGGGGGTTTTGTAAAGGAAAATGGTCGCAATTCTTCTCTTTAAGGCTCTTTTTGGGTTGTGAGCGCGCCCGCGAAAGGCTAAAATGCCTTATATGCTCCTAACTATCATTCATGGGTTAGTCTCGCTAAGCATCAGTGCTTGGTTTGGCTATCTCTTCTATACCAATCTCGGTCCTTGGTACGCCCTTATCGCGATTCCTTTGACCGTCCCGATCTTCTATATCCTTTATCTCCTCGTCCTCACGATTCTTTTCATCTACGCCGCCCTCATCAAAAACAGGAAGGCGCCTGATGGACCAAGCAGATTCTACCTTTGGCTCCTTCGCCAGAATGACTACCTTCTCATGAGCGTTCTCCGCGTCAAAATCATCATGCGTGGAAAAGAGCTTCTCCCAAAGGGACAGCGTTTCCTCATCGTCACTAACCACCGCTCCAACTTCGACCAGATGGTTATGATCAAGGCCCTTAAGGAAAAGCCGATGATCTACATCTCCAAACCTGACAATTTCAAGATGCCGATCGCTGGCCCATTCATCAAAGCGGCAGGTTTCATCCCGATTGACAGAGAAAACCCAACCGAAGGCATTAAGAGCATCGTCAAAGCCATTGACCTCATCAAAGAAGACAAAGCCTCAATCGCCATCTCTCCAGAAGGAACGAGAAACAAGGGTGACGATATCCTTCTTCCATTCCACCCAGGTTCCTTCCAAACCGCGGTCAAGAGTTCTTGCCCTATCGTCATCGCCTCGCTTAACGGCACGGCCCAAATCCATAAGAGATGCCCGTGGAGGAAGACCAAGGTCTACTTCAACATCCTCAAGACCCTTTATCCCGAGGATTATGCGGGAATGTCCACGGTCGATTTGGCCAAATTATCCATGAACTTAATAACAGAAAAACTAAATGAGGAGGGTTTAATGTTATGAAGAATTATTTGCTTTTCAATCCTTTCGCCGACGGCGGAAAGGGAAAAGAGAACGCTGAGGCGCTTCTTCCAGAGATCGCCAAGCGCTTCCCAGAGCCTGAGACTCTTTCGATGGTCGACCTCGACCCCGAGAAGTTCATGAAAGGCTTAGAGAAAGACGACAACGTCGTCATGCTCGGAGGAGATGGCACTCTCAACCACTTCATCAACCGAGTTGATGTTGAGAATCTTCCATGCAACTACTATCTCTACCCAAGCGGAACCGGAAACGATTTCCTTAACGATATCAAAGAGGGCGACAAAGAGAATGAGCCATTCTATCTTTTGAACCCATATCTCAAGAAGCTTCCAATCGTTGAGATTGAAGGAAAGAAGTACCGCTTCATCAACGGTATCGGATATGGCATCGATGGCCAGTGCTGTGTCGTCGCCGAAGAAAAGAAAAAGAAAGGCGAGAAAGTCGACTATGGCAAAATCACCGTCGGTCTTCTCTTCAAAGGATTCACCCCAAGAAACGCCACCATCAAAGTCGATGGAGGAGAGGAAATCCATCTTAAGAGAGTCTATATCTGCAGCACCATGCACGGCCGCTTCTATGGCGGAGGCATGAATGTCGCTCCAGAGCAGAAACGTAACTCCGGCACCCTTACCCTTGCCACCATCTTCGGCAAAGGCAAACTCGGAACCTTGTTACTCTTCCCAACTCTCTTCAAAGGAACCCACGTCAAGAAATATCCAAAGAACGTCAAGATCATCCCAGGCAAACGCTTCGAGGTCTCTTATGATACCCCATGCGCCCTTCAGATCGATGGCGAGGTTGTGAACGACGTCAAGAAGTTCACCGCTTATATCCCTGAATAAGAGAAAAAAAAGCCCCTGCAAAACGGGGCTTTTTTTTGATATTTGTCAGGGATTTTCGCTTTTCCTGTGATATGATATTCAGCATGAAAAACCGCACCGCTTTTTTTATTGTCCCAACCCTTGCCACCATCCTTTTTGGCTGCGCGCAAGGAACCATCTCTTTAGAAGAAAGACTCCATAACGCTTACATGGACTCCATTGAGGCGAAAGAAGAGAATATCCGCCCGCTCGTTAACCTCACCAAAGACGACAAGAAGGTTGAGATGAACGATAAAGGCGAGGTTTTGCTCTTCACCTTAAACCGTTACCCAGACTCCTATCCCGATGGACAAGAGATAACGATCACCTGGGGCGAATCATGGCTTTGTTCGGTGAAAGAGTTCGAAAACTGGTACTTAGACAACAAGAACAACATCAAAGACCCGCTTCTTAGGGTTAAGCAAGTCCTTGGCATGAGCCACGAGAGCAAGAACACCTACATCAGCTCATTATGGTTTAGCCCTAGCGATGTGAAGCGCCCTGCTTATGTCACCGATGTCACAAAACCAATGGAGCTTAAGTTCGCTGAGGATGAGAGCGAAGATTACAAGAGCTGGTTCGCCAACCAGTTCTACTACTCCTATGACGTTAGCAAGCTCCCGTGGACGAGGCTTGGCTACACCTACGATTGGAGCGAGGAATCCAAAGATAGATATGGACTCAGCGAGTTCATCGCCTTCAAAGGCACTAAGGCCGTAGTTGAAAAGACTCTCCTCGTCGAAGATTATCTCAAGACGTTTGATAAATAATAAAAGCCCCGGTTTGGGGCTTTTTCATTTATTCGTCGTAGATTTTGCTTCTATGACCAACGTTCAAGACGAGAACGATAACCCTATCATCTTCGATCTTGCAGATAACTCGATAATTGCCGATTCGGTAACGCCACTGTCCAGATCGGTTGGAAGTGAGCCCTTTTCCATGAACTCTTGGATTCTCACATCCATCTATATTCTTTTTCATCCAAGCATAGATTACGCGAGAAACGGAATTATCGAGTTTCAGTAAGTCTTTGAGGGCTCCTTTGGAATATTCGAGCTTATAGGACTTCTTCATAGTATTCCGAGTTTTTTCGCCACTTCTTCACTTGAATAGGTCACAGGGTCTTTGAGGTATTCGGCATATGCTTTATCGAAAGACTCTAGGTCATATTGGTCCTCAAGCATCTCAAAAAAAGCATCCTTGATGGCCTTATTCATTGAAATATCGTTTGCTTTTGCAAAACTATCAAGCGCTTTATATTCTGCATCGCTTAGTCTCACAGATAAAACAGCCATGTTATTCCTCCCCTACTTTTGTAGTCACTACAATTGTAGTCGCTTTGAGCCAATAAGAAAAGCCCCAATGTGGGGCTCGTTTCTTTTTAGGCTGCGACTTTCACTCCTGTGAAGGTCAAGGTCGACATATCGAGGGTGATGTTATAGGTCCCCTCCTCTTTGAATCTGTAATAGGATCTTGGCTCACCTTTGTATTCGTATTCGTAGAGTTCGATGGTCTCGCTTGAATAGGTGAATGGGAGTTTATTAACGTGCTTGCCATAGAGATCAGGAACTTCCGTAATGTATTGAGGGGTCGTGTACTGGCAAGTGAAGAGATATGGATGAGTTGGGTCCGCCACTGGATCGGTAAGACGGCTGTTTCCAAGATTTTGCACGTAGAACGTTGAATGCTCTTTATCGGCAATCTCGCCACGTAAGACATATGTCTTCTTGTTGAGGTAGAGATTCATCTTGCCATCGAATGTGCTATAGAAGGATTTATCTCTTTCAAGCGAGGTATAAAGGGCAAGGTCTTTCGAAGAAGAATCGATTGTCAGCTTATACATGCTGATATGGGTCGTGGTATCAACGATTGAGCAGCCTTTGCTGACATCGAATTCGACGCCCTTGCACTCAAGCTCATCAGGATTTGAAGCGCTTTGAGTCATAGAGATGTAGCTCTTGGTCTTACCGTTATAGAGGTCTGCGGTCTTGATAGGGAAATATTTAGGTTCAGTGATTTCGCTCTTATAAACAACCGAGGCTTTCTTGGTTTCGATGTTGAATTTGATCGTGTAGATGCCATCTTTGAGGACGTTGATGCGGATATCGTATCCTGCTTCTTTTTCCTCTTCGACGCAGGTTTTGTCATAGCCTTCTTCTAAAGAAGCCCAGAGGTATTTGACGTCCTTGGTGACGAAATAGAAATAGTCCTTCTCATAGAAGTACATGTTGTCGTAGACACGGAGGTTTTTGTCATTCTCATCGAGGTAGAAATATGAGTAATTGGTGAAGTAACCGTTGCATTCAAGGGACATAAGGATGTCTTCGCTTGTGTAATAGGTCTGGCTTTCTTCCTGGTTGACGAACTCCGGGATGGATTCGCTTGGGAGAGAGGAAAGATTCTCGTTGCCAAATTTGATGGCGGCCGCTCCTTCTCCTCCGAAGAATGAGCAAGAGGCAAGGAGTAACGTTGAAAGGGAAATGACACTTAAAGCGGTTTTCTTCATAGATTGACCTCGGTTCTTATTTTAGTATTTTATACTTAAAATCCTTGGATATCTCGCTGAAAATGAAAAAGTCTTTTAGACAGTTTATCTAAATAGAAAAATCCCCAACAAAAATGGGGTTTTTCATTAGAAACCCCTGTTTTTCAAATCCTCACACAAGGTTGAGTAGAACCCGTAGATCCTCTCTTTCTTGTTTTTCTTCGCCATGAAATCGAAGACGTCGCTATGGGAGATGGAACCTTCTAGCATGAGGCCCTTATATTCGCCGAATTTGGCGGACTCTTTGCTGACTAGGCCGTCACTTGGCTCCCCTTTCTCGACGTGATGGCAGAAGGCTAACGGAATACCAAGAACGAAATCGTCCCGGCTTCTTTCAAGCGTGGCCGAATAGCTTTGGCAGTAGATTCCGCTTCCAGCCTTGAGAATCACCTCTTCAACAGGATTCCAGGAAGCAAGCTGCTCAAGGGATTTCAAAGAATTAGGATGCCTATCCCCGAGGATTCGGTACCAAAGGTTGACGAAGAAGGCCATGACATGGAGCATCCAGCGAGGGAGTTTCGCCACTCCTCTAGCGACTGGGGTTCCTTTATGTGGGGTGCACATGGTCGTAAAGCTTGCGACACGCTCCGCCATACCTAGTTTCTCAATCATGTATTTGGCATCGAGGCCACCTTTTGAGTGGGCGATGATGTTCACTTTGTCGACATTGTTCTCTTCGAGAATCTTGAGGATTTCCTTCTTAAGGACCTCTGCGTTGTGCTCAATTGGGGCAAAAGCCTCAATTTTGCTTCTAGATACGACAAAGCCTTCCTCTTTGAGTTTGTGTTCAATCTGGCCAAAAGGCTTCATGAAGATGCAGTCTCTGACGGCAAGGCCATGTACAAGGATGATTGGATAAGCGGTTTGCATCCCGTTGATAATAGCACTTTCGCAAAGTGCGAGTAAATAGACAGAGGGACCCTAGAAAAAGAAAAGAGCCCGATGGGCCCTTAACTTTTTTGTGGTTTTTAGAATAAGCCAGAGATGTTGCCATCTTCATCGACATCGATGCTATTGGCAGCAGGAACTTTTGGAAGACCTGGCATGGTCATGATTTCGCCAGTTAAGGCAACGATGAAGCCAGCGCCTGCGCTGACCTTGATGTTTCTGACCGTGACCTCGAAGTTCTCTGGAGCACCAAGTTTATTTGGGTCATCGGAGAATGAGTATTGGGTCTTAGCAACGCAGATTGGGAGTTTTCCGAATCCGAGTTCTTCAAGTTTAGCGGCCTGCTTTTTAGCGGCTGGGGTGAGAACTACGTGGCTGCCATGATAGATCTTCTTGACGATTTGATCGAGTTTTTCCTCGATTGGGAGATCGAGTTCATAGCTGAAGCTGAAGTTATTTGGCTCTTCGCAAAGGCGGACGACTTCTTTAGCAAGTTCGACACCACCATTGCCACCATCGGCCCAAACGGTTGAGAGTTTGACGTTGACGCCGAGTTCTTTGCACTTTCTCTCGACGAGTGCGATTTCAGCATCGGTGTCAGTTGGGAAACGGTTGATCGCGACAACGCATGGAAGGTGATAAACGGACACGATGTTGTCGATATGTCTAAGAAGGTTTGGAAGGCCTTTTTCAAGGGCTTCAAGGTTTTCAGTGCCAAGTTCAGTCTTCTTTAAGCCACCGTGCATCTTAAGGGCTCTAACGGTTGCGACCATGACGACGCAATCAGGTTTGAGACCGGCTAAGCGGCATTTGATATCAAGGAACTTCTCAGCGCCTAAGTCCGCACCGAATCCTGCCTCTGTGACGGTGTAGTCAGCAAGTGACATAGCCATGTTGGTGGCAGTGACGGAGTTGCAGCCATGGGCGATATTGGCGAATGGGCCACCATGGACGAAGCATGGGGTGCCTTCGAGGGTCTGAACGAGGTTTGGTTTGATGGCGTCTTTGAGAAGAGCGGTCATCGCGCCGACAGCGTGGAGGTCTTTAGCGGTGACTGGTTTGTCGTCATAGGTGTAGGCGACGACCATTCTGCCGATTCTTTCCTTCAAGTCGTTGATTGAGGTGGCAAGGCAGAAGATGGCCATCATTTCGCTTGCGACGGTGATATCGAATCCATCTTCTCTTGGGGTGCCATTGGCTTTTCCGCCAAGGCCATCGACGACGAATCTAAGCTGGCGGTCATTCATATCAAGACATCTCTTGATGACGATTTTGCGGTTATCGATTCCTAGTGGGTTGCCTTGTTGGATCGAGTTATCGAGAAGAGCGCAAAGAAGGTTGTTGGCCGTGGTGATGGCGTGGAAGTCACCGGTGAAGTGAAGGTTGATGTCTTCCATTGGGACGACCTGGGCGTATCCACCGCCGGCAGCGCCGCCTTTGATACCGAAGACTGGGCCAAGAGACGGTTCTCTCAAGGCTGCGATCGTGTTCTTGCCAATCTTTCTAAGACCGTCGGCGAGACCGATGCTTGTTGTGGTTTTGCCTTCACCTGCTGGAGTTGGGGTGATCGCGGTGACAAGGATGAGTTTTCCTTTCTTGCGTCCTTCTTTTAAGAGGGCGTAGTCGACCTTGGCTTTATATTTGCCATAAGGCTCAAGGTACTTGTCGTCGACTCCGGCGATTTTTGCGATTTCGAAGATAGGCTTCTTCTCGCACTTTTGGGCGATTTCAATGTCTGTAAGCATTTTTCTTTCCTCCTAAGAATTTTTTATTTGAAGAACTCAACTGCGGCTCTAAACATCTCCATGTCATATTCGCCGTAGACGTTCTTATATAATCCATTTCCGATACGTTCGCTATGGCCCATCTTGCCAAGGACTCTGCCATCGAAGGAAGTGATGCCTTCCACTGCTAAAGCCGAGTTATTTGGGTTATAGCGGATATCGTCGGTTGCTTCGCCTTTAAGGTTAACATATTGCGTAGCAATTTGCCCATTTTTAGCAAGTTCTCTCACGAGTTCTTCGCTTGCGTAGAAACGGCCCTCACCATGGGAGATGGCGACGTTATAGACGTCACCGACCTTGGTTCTGGCTAACCATGGCGACTTATTCGACGCGATTCTCGTTCTGACAATCTTCGATTGGTGTCTAGCGATCGTGTTGAAGGTAAGGGTTGGGCAGGTTTGATCCGTATCCATGATCTTGCCATATGGGACAAGACCGAGTTTGATGAGGGCTTGGAAGCCATTGCAGATGCCAAGCATCAAGCCTTCTCTCTTA
>JAEEGL010301843.1_pt1 | contig 11982 bp, 11 predicted proteins | sample 9134231 | NCBI WGS metagenome assembly JAEEGL01 (sample SAMN16246548, study PRJNA631951) | gut metagenome | biome: gut microbiome; feature: rumen; material: fiber-attached | host: Bos | place: Iran: Karaj | collected 2018-10
AGGATGGCGGCATTGAGACCGGCGTTCACATGTCCGGACCTCATGTACTCCTTGTAGAACAGATCCTGGGCCACGACCCATCTCTCGTCCTCAAGAGCCTCATATGCATCCTCTAGCCTCTCCTCCTTCGGCTTGTTCTTGTAGAACTCGAAGTACTCGGTCACATAGTGCGGTGAGAGCTCGGACCTGAACGAATCGGTGAACTCCTTGATAAGGTCCTTGAAGAGCTTCGATGCTGATGTGATCGTGTAGTAGTCACTGATGAACTTTTCGGTGGAATCTGCGGTGTGTCCGATCTTTGTCTTCTTCTCACGTGTGTCGGATGGGAAAGAGCGGGTTGCGATGATCTTGTTGTTCTCAACATCGGTGAGGGTGTAGGAGATTGTCAGACCATACTGCTGGACGAAGTAGAAGCTCTTCGCATAGTAGGTGGCTCCGTACTTGTCTCTGGATGCGAACGTGTCGGTCACCTGCTGGATGTACTCATCATAGAAGAGATAGGAGATCTCTGTCTTGAGGATGGCATCCACGTTGTTGTCCATCAATGTCTTTCTCAGGTTCATGCTGTTCTGGCCGACTGTGACATATGCATCGGTGAGCTTCGGCTCTATGACTTTGTATGAGAGACCTGTGTCAATTGCCCGATAGATCATGTCAGTGGCAGCATCTGTGACAGCTGAAGAGACTCCGAAATCAAGTCCTGAGATCAGGCTGACATTGAGGAGGAACCTCGGGTCCACCGACCTGATGGGGACAACGGAGTTCCAGAATGACGGACGAATCCACCTTGTGTTGTCCTGGGTTGACATGACCGCTATGGTCTTGTATCCGCTGATATCGACCTTTGCCGGGACAAGGGTCTTAAGTGCAATAGTAGTTGAGCAGCTGGTGAGGGCCATAAGCACCACGACCAGAGCAATCAGAAGCTTTGTGATTTTACCTTTCATCGTTATTTCCTCTGGTGGAAGTATACTGGACGTCGGACAAAAACTCAATTGACATCTGACAATGCGGATTCTATGCTTTCATTGTACCAAGGAGTTGCGCATGCCAAGGAGAAGAAGACAGTTCGGCGACTATTTCTACGACGATGACGATTTCGACGATGAGATCGACGATGAGATCGACGATGAGGACGACGAGGACGAGGATGACGACTTCGAGGACGATGACGACGAGATCGATGACATCTACGATGCCCCTGACGTGAGCGACTATGAAGACTATGAGGAGGACGACAACGATGATGACGATGACGACCTCCTCAACGACGGCTTCTACTACGACAACGGGGAATACGGCAAATCCAACCGCGAGGATGACGACTTCTGATTCTCAGGCCATCTCGCGATCATCACACAGGGGATCCTCATCCCCTTCCGTGTAGACGATCGAGAACGGCATCTCCTCATCCGAATCCTGCAGGAACCGCTTGTCGAAGATCCCACCCTTATACATGAGGTTCAGGCTTGTCTCGAAAAGAACATCCATCATCTCTATGTAGAGCTGGTCCCTTAGGCAATCAAGGCTCAGGCTCCTTTTGACCTTCTCCGTGCTTCCGTCATGGAATGTGAACTTGAAGAGGATTATGGGGTGCACCGGATCCTCCTCAACCACATCCTCGAACAGGCGCTGGTCCTTGAGGGCGGTTGTGGTCTGGTCCAGAATCTGCCTTATCTGATGCTCGCATTTGCATTCGTACTTGCTGTGGAAGCAGCCTGCAGGGAACCTCTTTGCGTAGCTGAAGGTGAAAGTGGACCGGTCAAGGCTGATGAGCTCCGAATGGGCGAGCTGCTCGAATTCTGAGAAATCGTCCGACTCATCCGAAATCAGCTCATTGAAGATGAACAGTATGTCCAGCCTGTCCACCCTGCCTTGGCTTATGAACTGGGTTATAGAGAACTGCATATCAAGAAGCTCCGCGAAGTCCTGGATGATCGGATACAGCAGAGACTCCTCCAGATCCGGACCCTTAAGCCTTATCTCCGTCCCATCCTCAAGCTCGAGATACAGACTCCAGAAGTCACCTTCGTTCTCCTTTGCCCCATGGCTCTCGAAGCTTGCGATCAGATAGATGAACCCGCTTTTCTTAAGCCGCTCCAGGAATCTGGCAGAGCCCTTTCGCCCCATGCTGCATCTCTTGGCGTCCCTCGCCCCCAGATCCGGAAGCAGGATCTCATAGTCGACCAGACCGTCCTGATGGTACAGGTTCACCGTCACGGGGGTGCCAATCGAGTTTTCCATTTTGAATTTGAGTGTTGTGAACATTTTCTTCTCCTTTTGCACCCTTATTCGAAAACTTTGTCGTTTTTATTCGGGTTTTTGGAGAAGAAAATGAAAAAAGTTAGCCGGCGAAGCTGTGGTACAGGATTCTGATCGTGTTCTCGAACTGGCTGTTGTCCACTCCGACGATGATCGCAAGCTCATCAGAGCCCTGAGCGATGGTCCTGATGTTGATCCCTTCCTTTCCGAGCGCGTTGAAGATCTTGCCGGAGATTCCTGGACGGAAGATCATCTTTCTTCCGACTGCGGCGACCAGGGCGATGTTGTCCTGGATCTCGACATCGTCGGGAGAGCATTTGGCCTTGATCTCCCCTATGATCTCATAAAGGGCATCGCCGATGCTCACCTGGGAAAGTACCAGGGCGAACTGGTCTATACCCATTGAGATGTGCTCGGCCTGGACCTTGTGCCGGTCAAGTATCTCCAGAACATCACGCAGAGTCTCGTTGGAGTTGTTCAGGCGCCTTGAGACGGTGAGGATGATGAAGTTCCTCTTGCCGGAGATGCCGGTGATGAACCTGTCGTTCACGTCCTCGCTCTCGCTCGCCTTGTCCACGATCATCGTTCCGGGATGCTTCGGGTCGTTCGTGTTCCTTATGTTGAGAGGGATCCCGACCTCCTTCACCGGAGCGACGGAGTCCTCATGGAGCACGGAGGCTCCCATATAGGCCAGCTCCCTCAACTCAGAGAACGTGATCTCCGCGATCGGGCTGGGGTTCTCCACAATCCTCGGGTCGGCCATCAGGATTCCGGAAACGTCCGTCCAGTTCTCATACATGTCGGCGTTGCATGCGGCGGCGACGATGGAGCCGGTTATGTCGCTTCCTCCCCTGCTCATGACCTTCACCTTGCCAGATGGCAGGCTCCCGTAGAATCCGGGGACCACTATGCCATCATAGGTCCTCATGGCGGATGTGATGGCGTCAGCTATCTTCTTCGGAAGGAACTTGCCGTCGAAATCCATGAATATGCACTGGGAGGCGTCCAGGAAATGGTAGCCGAGATACTCGGCCATGAGCCTGGACGTCAGGTACTCGCCACGGGAGACGAGCTCGTCGACGCTCATCTCCTTGCTGATTCTCGCCCTTATGCCGTCAAGCTCCTTCTCGATGTCGAACGACAGTCCGAGCTCGTCACGGATTCCGATGAACCTCTCGCGGATTCGGTCAAAGACTTCATCGCAGGGCACACCATACTGGACATGGGCATGGCAGAGATAGAGCAGATCCGTGATCTTGTGGTCTTTGGAGTCACGCTTTCCGGCGGCGGATACCACGACCAGCTTCCTGGACGGGTCTGAGAGGACTATGTCCCTCACCTTCTTGAATTGGGATGCATCCGCGACGGATGATCCTCCGAACTTAGCAACCTTGACCATAATCAACCCTTCATCTGGGCAAAGAAGACGTCTGAACCCTTTCTTCTGAGCTCCGAGACCAGTGTGTGCATCTGCATCACGGTCGTCCGTTTTGTGATGACGAACGAGAATCCGTCCCTCTGCGAGACGACCCTCTCAACTCCGACCTTGTCCTCAAGAGGCCCGATGCAAGAGGATTGCAATCTGACGAAGTAGCTCCCCTCGCAGTCCTTTGAGCTGTTGCATGCGAAGCCGACAAGACAGTTCGGTCTGAGCATGTGCATCTGCCCTTCCCTGAGCGATGTCATATCACGCAGAATGGCCGATGCCGTAGGATACCTGCCCGCGCCCTGCCCCATGAAGGACATCACACCGGCATTCTTGCCCTCGTACTGGGCCATGTTTATGTTGCAGTGGACACCGGCATAGAAATCGCCTCTCTCGCAGAGCATCGGCTGCACGAAGGCATAGAGGCGTCCGGAATCCGAAAGACCACATCTTCCGACCAGCCTGATGGTGAAGCCCATCTCCTTCGCCACGGAAAAGTCCTGTGCACTGACGTTCTGAATCCCCTCCACATTGTAGTCGGAATTCGGAAGCACATCATAGGCGACCATGCTGATGAGCATGATCTTTCTCATGGTATCCATCCCGGAGATGTCCGCCGTGGGATCGGCCTCCGCATAGCCCCTCTCCTTCGCCTCGGAGAGGGCCTGGTCGAATCCCAGCTCCCTTCTGTCCATAGAATCGAGGATGTAGTTGGTCGTTCCGTTGAGTATCCCTCCGGCCCAGACGATGCTGTCCGTCTTTCTTGCCAGATGGATGTTCTGCAGAATCGGAATCGCACCTCCGCATGCCGCGCTGAAAAGAAAGCCCTTGCCTTTCTTGAGGGCGAGGGAGAGCAGCTCAATGCCATGGGCGGCAACAAGCGCCTTGTTGGACGAGATGAAGCTCTTTCCGGCCTCAAGGCATCTTGAGGCGAACGAGAATGCCGGGTCCACTCCTCCCATGCACTCCACAACAAGCTCAGAGTCATCGTTCAGAACATCCTCAAAGGATTCGGTCATGAAACCAGCGCTCTTCTCGCCCTTCTTGACGAGAACGTTGCGCACCTCGTAGTTGGAATCGCCCTGGAGCATGTCCCAGACGCCTTTGCCGACAACCCCATGTCCTAGAATAGAAACCTTCATTATGTCTCCCGAGAGGCATATTCGGAAATAAACTGTCCGTGCCTCGAAAACACTTGTCTTTTTATTGGGGACAATGTATCATACGGTCAATCAAATGGCAAGCCATGGAGAGGAAAAATGCTTGAAAACTACCTTATAGTACATAAGAGCATCCTGCCCGAATACTACGAGACGGTGCTGAAGGCGAAGCACCTTCTCGAAGAGGGAAAGGCCAAGAACGTGATGCAGGCCACCAAGATGGTTGGCATATCGAGAAGCACCTACTACAAGTACAAGGACTACATCCTTGAACCTATCAGGATATCGGACGGGAGAAAGGCCGTGATCTCCATGCTGCTCTCGCATGAGACCGGGATTCTTAGCCATGTCCTTTCGAAAATCTCCGAGGCGGGCGCAAGCATCCTGACCATAACGCAGAGCCTGCCGGTGCACGGGAACGCGAGCGTGACGATCACACTGGACATAAGCGGAATGCCCTCTACGATCACCAGCCTCCTAAATGACATCGACGCCTGCCAAGGCGTGGAGAACGCGAAACTCATTGCCATAGATTGAGGAAACAGATGGAATACAGAAGCACGCGTGGGGAATACAGATGCAACTCGCTTGAGGCGGTCCTGAAGGGCATTGCCCCTGACGGAGGTCTCTTCATATCCGATTCGGACCTTGCCAAGGGATTCGATTGGCGCTCGACAATGGGAAAGGGAACGCTTGAGATGGCGCAGATGATCCTGTCCCATCTTCTGCCTGACTTCGACGGCATGGGGGACCTTGTCCGACGCGCATACGAGAACAAATTCGAGACAAAAGACCTCACCCCTGTTGTGAAGGTCGGCGACAGATATGTGCTGGAACTGTTCCGAGGTCCCACATCGGCCTTCAAGGATGTCGCCCTTTCGATGCTTCCACAGCTGATAATAGCTGCAAAAAAGCAGACGAACAACAACGATGAGACCGTCATTCTCACCGCCACATCCGGAGACACCGGCAAGGCGGCGATGGAGGGCTTCCATGACGTTCCGGGCACCAGGATCATCGTGTTCTACCCGGACGGCGGAGTGTCGCCCATCCAAAGGGCCCAGATGGCCACACAGGAGGGTGCGAACGTCAGAGTGTGCGCAGTCAGGGGCAATTTCGACGACTGCCAGACCGCTGTGAAGAAGGCCTTCTCCGAGATCAACTCAATGGAGAGCCTCTCAAAGGCGAAGAAGGCGCTGTCATCCGCGAACTCGATAAACATAGGACGGCTTGCCCCGCAGGTGGTCTACTACTTCAAGGCCTACTCTGACCTGGTCTCGATGGACAGGATCAGCGTGGGCGAAAGCGTTGACTTCATCGTGCCTTCTGGGAACTTCGGCGACATCCTCGCCGGCTATTTCGCAAAGCTCATGGGTCTTCCAGTCAGGTACCTGGTCTGCGCATCCAACGAGAACAGGGTTCTGACGGACTTCATCAACACGGGCGTCTATGACAAGCGAAGGCCCTTCTTCAGAACCAGTTCCCCATCGATGGACATCCTGGTTTCGTCAAACCTTGAGAGGCTTCTGTTCTTGGCCTGCGGATGCAAGCCGGATGTCGTCTCGAAGTGGATGGCCGACCTTTCCTCGGAGGGGGTGTTCAGGGTTGATGAGACCACCTTGTCCAGGATACAGGAGTCCTTCCTCTCCTATTCCTGCACCGAGAGCCAGACCATAGAGGAGATCGGAGAGGTGTACTCAAAGTACAGATACCTCTGCGATCCGCACACCGCAGTCGGCATGAAGGTTGCGGACGAGTTCAGAAGGGAGCATGACGACTGCATCCCGACCGTGGTGCTCTCGACGGCATCGCCATACAAGTTCCCGGGCCCCGTGTCCCAGGCCATAGAGCTTGCGGCAGGTGGTGATGAGTTTGCCCAGATCGATGCCATCTGCAAGGCCACAGGCGTCCCGATTCCAAGGAACCTCAGCTCCATAAGAAGCAAGAAGGTCCTTCATGACGATGTGATAGACAGGGACGGGATTCTTGACTATGTGCTCAAGGTGCTCGGCATCTGAAGGAGGAGATGATGGATATAGTTTGCCTCGATCTTGAAGGCGTTCTGGTGCCGGAGATATGGATAGCGTTCGCAGAGAAGACGAAAATACCCCAGTTGCGGATAACGACCAGGGAGGAGCCCGACTATGACAAGCTCATGAAGTATCGGATGGGGATTCTGAAGGAGCACAATCTCACATTGAAGGACATCCAGGATGTCATAGCGACAATCCGCCCTCTGGATGGGGCGAAGGAGTTTCTGGACAAGGTGCGTGAGATAACGCAGGTTGTCATTCTCTCCGACACCTTCACGGAGTTCGCCAAGCCCTTGATGAGGCAGCTCGGCTGGCCCACAATCCTCTGCAACAGCCTGGTCGTTAACGAACACGGAATGCTTACAGGGATAAGGCTCAGGCAGCAGGACGGCAAGAGAAAGGCCATAGACGCATTCAGGGCCATGAACTTCAGGACCTTCGCCGCAGGTGACAGCTACAATGACCTGACCATGATCCATAAGGCGGACAAGGGCTGTCTGTTCAGGGCCCCCGAGAGGATTCTCAAAGAGGAGCCTGATCTGAAGCTGTGCACCACCTATGACGAGTTCTTCGACCAGATCAAAGCCTTCGTGGACGAAGGCAGATAAGACTTCAGGCTATTGATTTGGGCCAGCTGGCCACGGCGCTGACCAGATCCGGTGTGATCTGCTTGATGGTCAGCTTCCCCTTGTGCAATGACATGATTGTCGTCGCTATGGGCAGACCCAGGCCGGAGCCGCCGGAGGTTCTGGACCAGTCTCCCCTTGCCCAAGGCTCGAAGTAGTCCACATCCATCTCATGTGCGATTCTGCCCTCATTCACGATCTGGACCTCATAGGAGTCCGCATTCTCTCTGATTGAGAGGCGCACAGGGTCATCCGAATTGGCTCTGGCCTCCTTGGCATTCTTGAGAAGCTCCGTTATCGCCTTTGACATGAGGTCGATGTCGCAGGTCACGTTCTCGCATTCGGTCGAGACCTTCACGAAGCCGTTATCCTCGAAGGCCGAAAGGGACTCTATGGCAAGCTGCTCTGAGGACACCTGCCTGAAGACCGGTTTGGTGTCCGCCTGTAACGATGCGTAGTCTATGACCCTCCCTATTCTGTCGGCAAGGGTGTCGTTCTCTTTCTGCAGGTCCTTCAGCGTCTGCTCATCGGCCTGGAAAACCCCGTCGTTCAGACCGTCGATCATCATCTTCATCGCAGTCGTTGGGGTGTTCAGATCATGGGATATGCTGTAGAGCCATGCCTTTCTGCTCTTTGCGTTCGACTTGAGGTTCCTGTCCAGATCCTCGATGGCCACGGAGATCTCATTGAGCTCGCTGTTTTTCTGCTGCGGGATTGAGATGTCGGACTTTCCGTGCGAGAGGTCATTCAGGGCTTTGCGGACCCCGTTGATGTACTTCGCGTTCCTGGAACTGACGATCCATGCGGCGACAAGGGCTATTATCAGACAGACCGGAATGGACACGATCAAAGACTTCAGACAGGAGTTGATGATGTCCTTGGAGTATTTGTACGTCCTTGGGCTGTAGGTCAGAAGATCGATTATGAACGCGTCAGTCCCGTCAACGGCGATGATCACGGAACCGATGACACCCTCGTTCTTGAGGTTTGCAGGCAGTGAGATCTCAACGCCCTTGGTCTCTGTCTTGGCCACGGAGACCAGGCTCAACGTGTTTGTCATGGCATTGTAGGAGGAGTTCACATCTATTCTTGTGGCCCTTTCCACCTTTGCCGTCCTCTGTCCGTCCTGCTGCCTGTCCGAAAGCTGGGACATGGATTGTATTGCCCTGCCCTCGGCTGTCCTTCCGAAAGCCACGACATTGGCTCCGCTTATGTCCCTGAGGATGAAGCCGCTGATTCTGTCATCCTCGATCTTGGAGACCGCATAGAGGATGCTGTTGAGCCCGTAGCCTGCCATTGACCCGTTGTTGATAGAGTCCTGGACCGACACGACGAAGTCGTCATAGACCTTTTCCTGCCACTGCTTCTGGCTTACGCCGTACTGCAGAAAGAGCATGCCGAACTGTACGATGAGAACGATCACGGCTATGGCGAATATGCTCAGGAAGTAGCGGAGAAAGTACTTTTTCATCAGGCGTTCTCCTCAACGGGGTAACCGATGAACCTGTAACCGTAGCCACGGACGGTCTCTATCCATGGGTACTGGCCGAGCTTGGCTCGGAGGTTCTTGATATGGGTGTCGACGATCCTCTCATAGGACTCGGACGTATAGTCGAAGCACTTCTTCAGGATCTCGGAACGCGGAAGAATCCTGGAGGAGTTGTCTATCAGAAGCCCCAGGATTCTCCATTCAGCCGCAGTGAGGGCAATGACCTCATCGTCGACAGTCACCTTGTGCTCAATCTCATCATAGCAGAGCCTTCCTTTGTCAGCCTTGAAGGAGTACTTGTGGCCCCTCTCCACCTCGTGGCCGCCATCAACGCGCCTGAATATGGCCTGGACCCTCAGAACAAGCTCCTTCGGCGAGAATGGCTTTGTTATGTAGTCATCGGCCCCAAGCTCGAATCCGTGGATCCTGTCATCCTCGGCGATCCTTGCCGTCATGAAGATGACAGGGATGTCGATGCTCTTGCGAAGCTCACTCACAAACTCGAAACCATCACCGTCGGGCAGCATGACGTCCTGGATGAGCAGATCGGCCTTTGTGATCCTGAATGCCTCCCGGACCGATGCGAGATTCCCGAAGGACAGAACCTTGTAGCCTGCCAGCTCCAGATAGCGCCTGACGCCTTCTCTAATAACCTGATGGTCTTCGACGATGTAGATGAGTTTCATGTTTCCTATTTAACCCCATTACGACATAAGTTCAACCGATGTTCGACTGCCAAGGGCCTAAATACACAAAAGTTCACACTGGCAATCTTATTGACATTATAGTTCAAAGAATCTATCAATTCCACATGGCTCCGACTTTTCCGCAATACGATATCAGACTTGTCTCAATCGATGTGGACAACACTCTAGTGGACAGCGCCAAGCGCATCCCGAAGGAGAACATAGAGGCGATAAGATGGGCGCATCTTGAGCTTGGGGTCCACTTCACCATCAACTCCGGTCGCATAGCCGCCTCAGCCAGACACTTCATGGACCTCATCGGTGTGCACGAATGCTTTCCCTCCCTGGGCGGGGTTCTGGTGCACACCTGGGACGGAGATATACTGCAGGAGCACTTCGTGGACAGGGAGGCGTCTCTTGAGATCTGCACAATGGCAAGAAGCCTGGGCATAGGGCTCTTCGCCTACAGACGCGAGAACTGGCACCTTGACAAAGGGCAGGACTACTGGGCGCAATCCGAGTTGAAGGCCTCAGGAATCCAGGGGGAGATGACTGACATCGGATCTTTTCTCTCCTCCTCCCGGGCGAACAAGCTTCTTGGGGCATGCCTGGACGAAGATGCGATCTCAAGACTTGAGGCCATGATCCTGAGCAGGCTCTCAGACAAGGTTGACTGCTTCAAATCCTCACCGAACTTTTTGGAGATTCTGCCCAAAGGGGTGAACAAGGGATCTGCAATCAATACCCTATGTAGGCACTATGGCCTGAAAAAAGAGAATGTCATGTCGATTGGGGACTATTATAACGACATAGACATGTTCAAGGCCTCCGGCTTGTCGGTGGCCATGCGCAATGCTCCTGAAGAGGTTAGGAACCTGGCCGACTACGTCACAGAATCGGACAACGAGCATGGTGCGGTGGCAGAGGCGATTTGCAGGTTCATTCATCCGTAGCATCTTGCATTCATGCCGAACTCGGAATATCCTATAGCCATGGACTACATAAGCACAAAGGAAGCCGCCCAGAAATGGGGCATAAGCGAAAGACGGGTCAGATCACTCTGTTCTGAAGGCAAGATAGAGGGTGCCGCTCGTTGCGGTGACTGGGTGTGGAGCATCCCTGCAGGCACCCAGAAGCCAGCAGACGGCAGAACACTCAGATACATGAAGAACCGTGCCCTAAGGACCGGGAACCAGGACTACCGCGAAGCGGACAAGCTCAGAGGGAGCACGGCCCAGTACACCTTGGGTACTGACAAGAAGGTCGAGATCGTCCTGGAGGCGCTATGCTACGACAACACCGAAATCAGCCTTGAGAATGTGCTTTCTATCTTCAATCTCGAGAACCAGAGCGAGGTGCCTCTGGACAAGCAGATACTTGCCTTGAACATGCGCTCCGCACTTAACCAGATTCCGTTCGACCTGAACGAGAGCAAGATCCTCGAACTCCACAGAAGGCTCATGATGTCAATCGACGAAAGGTCCGCAGGAATCTACAAGCTCGGCGGCAACCAGAGCCAGGAGACGGAGGCGATGCTCGAGCAGTACTCCGGCCCATGGTCGGTCCTGCACCCCGTCGCCAGGGCTAGCTTTCTGTTCGCGGAGATGATGCGCATCCAGCCTTTCGACAAGGGAACTGCGGAACTTGCCTTCATACTGCTTGCCAACGAGATGTACAAGGCGAAACTCCCGCCTGCCCTCTTCGGAGCCACACAGATACCCGAGCTCAAGGCCGCCCTCGCCTCCACGGCGATCCGCGGAAACAGCCAGATGCTGGTCTCAATGGTCCTTGATGCGGTAACCGGGACGAACGCGCAATGACAACAGATGACAGTGCAAAGCTCTTTGTGAACGCCACGGTGGTGGACGGTTGTCTCTCCTCACCCTTTCAGGCAGATGTGCTCGTAAGGGGTTCCTCGATTGTCAGAATCGCAAAAGCCTCAGACATGCAGAGGCCTGAGGGCGCACAGGTCATAGACTGCAGCTCCAAGATCCTCTGCCCGGGCTTCATGGACATGCACGCACACAGTGACCTTGAGGTCCTGAGGGACCCGACCATGTCACACAAGGTCCAGCAGGGCATAACATTCGACCTCTCGGGAAACTGCGGAGTGTCCGTCTATCCCAGAAGACCCGACGACGAGGCTGTCTTTGCGGACATAATCGGGCACTACGACAGCTGGACATGGACGGACTACAGCTCCTACAGAAGGAATCTTAGGCCGGGAATCAACATGGGCTTCCTTCAGGGGCACGGGCTGCTGCGCGTTCATGCGATAGACGGGAACCCGAACAGGGCCG